>Ga0307928_10001851_pt1 | contig 16098 bp, 19 predicted proteins | sample AceLakmetagen232_FD_201815 | JGI IMG/M metagenome (GOLD analysis project Ga0307928, IMG submission 201815) | Saline water microbial communities from Ace Lake, Antarctica - #232 | ecosystem: Environmental > Aquatic > Non-marine Saline and Alkaline > Saline | place: Antarctica: Ace Lake... | reverse complement strand
CAGTTATTTCTTTTTTTCCGGAATGCAATAGCATTGCTGCATATACGTACTCCATATCATTCACCTCATGAATCTTGATAAGAAAAAATCAAGCGCCCTCCACATTATCTTCCTTTTTTTCCTCTACAGGAGTTTCAGGAGCATCTGTGGTTTTAGAAGTTTCTTCAACAGAAGTTTCTTCCTTTTTTTCTTCTTCTTTAGAAGCTTCTTTTGCTTCTTCTTTAATTAAAGGTTTTATTGCATTTGCTTGTGCATTAGCCTTTGAAAGAAGATTTCCAACAGTAACTGAATTAAGAATATTTCCTTCAATAGCAACTGCTTTTGCATTATTGAAAGCTTTTGCCACAAGTAATTCTGTTGTTTCAGTAGTAAATATTACTGCGTTCATTGCAAGATTAAATGCTTTTTTATGAGCAGAAACAAAGTTTGAGAAAACTTCATCAATATCGATGTCAAGAACATCTGCATTAAATAATTGTGTACCTTCAAGTATAGTAACAATTTTCAAACCTACTTTGAATGGTTTAATATTAAGTTTTGAAAGAATTCCTGCAACAGCTCCATTAACAGGTTCTCCTGCTTTAGTAACAACTTTATCATTCACTATTGAAATAGTTGGACCTTTAACTGCTACTTTTAATCCTGCTGCTTTAAGATCACTCAAAGCTGGGCCAGGAGGCAAACCAGTATCGCCTGCAGAGATAATTATATCATTTTCAGCAATTGAACCTTCTTTTGCAAAAACTTTCCCCTTGTTCTTTTTTAAGAAAGAAAATAATTCAAAAGGATTCATTTCAGTAAAAATTAAAGCACAATTTTCTTTAGCAAAATCAGTTAAAACATTTATTCTTGAATCGTCTGAAAGAGCTTTTTTAATTATTCTTGTTTTTGAAACTTTTACAACTGCTTTTCCATGAAGTTTTTTTCTTACTTTTTGAAAAAGAGCCGCAGGATACATGCTAATATCAGCAACTGCAATAACTGAATATTTTGAAGCAAGTTCTTTAATTTCAGCTAATTGCTTTTCTTTCCAAGGTAAAGTATGAGAAGTCATTATTTAGTCTCCTCTTTTACTTTTGCTTTAATAGAATCATAATTTTCACCAACTTTAATTGGTTTACCCATTGAAAATTTTAAAATAACTGATTTAATATTTCCTTCTTTGTTTGGAAGAGCTTCAATAAGAGGATTATAAACTGCTAATATATTTGCAAGTAATTCTTCTTCTTTTGAATTTTCTTTTCCAATCATTACATGCGCAACAGGCATGAATTTTCCTTTTTTATTAGTTATTTTTGTAAAAGTACTAACTGTTTTCAATGCTTGTTCAACACTTTGCACAGTATTTTGAACTGGTTTAGGCATCCTTCCTTTAGGAGCTAATTGTTGTCCAATGTATTTTCCAACACTAAGAATTGCAGGGCCTTCTGCAAGAAAAATATTATATTCTTTAATTAAAGCGTCAACATCTTTTTTCTTTAAATTAGGAATTTCAGTATCCATTATTACTTTTGCAACGGTACCTTTTACGTCTGAAGCAAAAAGTTTATCCTTAGCAAAAACAAGCACTTTAGCATTACCTTGCTTTCCAGTAGCATGAGGTAATTTAACATCAATATCAATTCGATTATCTGCTTTTTTAAAATCAATTCCTTTAAAATTAAGGATTAATTCAACAGATTGATCAAACTTTCTTTTTTTACTAAGTTCACGAGCATAATCCAATGCTTTTTTGAAATCTTTTTCATCCATATTAAAAACCTACCAACGAATTGGTAAACGGCTCCAAAAAATTAGAGCTTTTATTTCTACTAAATTCTTTCTGAAAAGGTTTAAAAAGCTACTTCTAATCCTTTTTTGGTCTAATTATTTCTGTATTCCCATCATCCTTAACTACTTCAGTTTCGATTTTTTCTTTAGGTTTATCTTCAGAAATATTAATTAATGATTTTACCCCAACTTCACTTTCAAGTTTTTGCATGTGTTGAGAATAAGATTCTTTTTTAACTGAAGCATCTTCATTAGTTGAAGTTTCTTTTGGCACTTCAACAGGAGCTTCTTTAATTTCTTCCTTAAGTGCTTCTGCCATTGCGTCTTCTTTTTTCTCTTCAACAATTGGTTCTTCCTTTTTAACTTCAACAACTGCTTCTTTCTTCTCTTCAATAATTGGTTCTTCTTTTTTAACTTCAACAATTGGTTCTTTCTTAATTTCTTCTTTAGGTTTTTCTACAATTGGTTCTTGTTTCTTTTCTTCTTCAATTGGTTCTTCTTTCTTTTCTTCAATTGGTTTTTCAGAAACAACTTCTTTTATTTCTTCTACTGCTTCTTCAACTTTTTCAGAAACAACGTCAATTACTTTTTCAACTTTTTCAACAACTTCATCAACTTTAAGATCTTCTTTAACTTCTTCAATTTTTTCTTTTACATCTTCAACTATTTCTTTAACTTGTTCTTTTGCTTTTTCTACGGTTTCATTTGCAGAACCTTTTCCAAAAAAAGAATCCCATTTTCCTTCTTTGAATTCAGCTTGAATTTCTTTTGCTCTTTTTCCTTCAACAGTTACAGCCATTGAATTACAAGTGCCAACTATTTCTCTTGCAGCAGAATAAATATCAGTAGAAATAAGAGCTTCTATTTTCATTTCTGCAAGTTTTTTTACTTGAGCCATTGAAAGATTTCCAACAGTATCAGTTTTTTGATTAGCTCCGCCTTTTTTTGCGCCAAGTTCTTTAATAATAAGTGCACTTGTAGGAGGAGAACCAACAATTATATCATAACTTCCGTTTGATTCTACTTCAACAGTAACAGGAACTTTCATTCCAGAATAACTTTTAGTTTTTTCATTAATTTTTGCAACAACTTTGCCAATGTTAACTCCAAGTGGACCTAAAGCAGGACCTAATGGTGCACCAGCAGTTGCTTTACCGCCTTCAATCAATGCGCTTACTTCACCCATTTAACTCATCTCCTTTCCTAAAAAAAATCATTCTTTAATTATCCGAATATTTTCTGCGTGGATAGTAACAGGAATCTTAACTGCTGCTTCTAAAAGCTCAACAGTAACTTCTTCCTTAGAATCATTAACTCTCAAAACTTTTGCTTTTTCCCCTTTAAATGGACCTGAAATCAATTCAACTTTCATTCCTTCTTTAATACTTTTCATTAAAGGTTTTGCTTCAAGAAGTCCACCTAATTCACCAATCTTAACTTCTCCGCCAACAATTCCTCTTCCCTTAATATGAGAAGCATTCATGATTGCTCTTTGGATAGTTATTTCATTATCTGCTTCAATTAACACATATCCCTTTAATCCAGGGATAACTGAAATTGAATAAACGTTCAATTCTTCTTTTTTTATTTTGTGTGCAAGAATATCTACGACAAGACTTTCTTGACCAACTGTAGTTCGAATAGTGAAAATCATTTTTAAAACCGCTTAAACATTAAAAATAAGGTTTAATTCTAATGAATCTTCTAAGAAAACCTTTAAAAAGTAAACTAAGATTCATAGTTGCAAAAAACCATCAACAATTAATTTAACCATAAATCCAATAAATCCAATTATTAAAATACCAAGCCCAGTAATTTTGGTCATAGTACTATATTCTCTTTTATCTGGTTTTCTTGAAACATTAAAAATTCTCATGCTTGAACTGAAAAAACTTTGAATTTTTTCTTTAAACTCACCAAAATTAACCATCTTAATCAAATAAAAAAGTGAATGGAAACAAATAAAAACGCAAGGGAAAAGAAAAAATAAATTAATTTTAAAAAAAAGAAAATAGTAGTTCGTTTAATCAACGAACTGCCTGTAGTTTGCCAATTTCAGTCAGCAAACTGCTAAATAACAACTAATTTTCGCTTTTTCTTTTTGGCACAGCTTTTTCTTTTTCACGAAAAAGAAAAAGGTGTTAGTCTGCAAACTGAACGCCTAAATCTATTTCTCCGTCAATTGGATCTGCGCTATCAAGATAAGGGAATTTTCCACCAGCAATTACAACCATTGCTTGGATTTGATTCTTTGGAACAGAATCGTCAATCATTGCACCCCAAATAATGTGAGCATTAGAATTGATTTTTACTGAAACTGCTTCAACAATCATTTCTGCTTCTCTAAGAGTCATGTCAGAACCACCAGTAACATTAATCAATGCTTTTCCTGCATTAGAAATGTCTACGTCAAGCAAAGGGCTTGTTAAAGCATTTTCAACTGCTTCAAGAGCACGAGCATCAGCAGCAGCACCAACACTTTGAGTACTACTTTCACCCAAACCAATCATTGCAGCTCCGCCTCTTTCAAGAATAGTTCTAAGGTCAGCAAAATCAAGATTAATTAAACCTGGTTTAGTAATCATTTCAGTTATTCCTTTCACTGCATTAGTTAAAACTTCATCCGCAACTTTAAATGCAGCATTAACTGGTAAATCAGGAGCGATTTCAAGAATTTTATCATTAGGGATTACAATAACAGTGTCTGCGTGTTGTCTCAGACTTGCAATACCATTAATTGCATTCTCCATTCTTTTTTTTCCTTCAACAGTAAATGGCATAGTTACAACGCCAATTGTTAAAGCTTTAATTTTTTTTACTAATTCTGCTACAACAGGAGCGGCACCAGTTCCGGTTCCTCCACCCATTCCGCAAGTAATGAAAACTAAATCTGCATCGGAAAGCAAATCTGCAAGTTCATCAAGTGATTCTTGAGCAGAAGCTTCACCAACACTAGGATCAGAGCCTGAACCAAGTCCACGAGTTAGTTTTTTTCCAATAAGAATTTTTCTATCAGCTTTTACTTTTAATAAATCTTGAGCGTCAGTATTAACTGCAAATGTTTCAGCGCCAAGAATTCCAACTTCAGTCATTCTTTGAATAGTGTTACATCCACCACCACCTACTCCAACAACACGAATTCTTGCTCTACTTTCTTCAAGTAACTTAACAAGAGCTTCATCATCATAATCCGCTTTTTTCTTAGGACCTGATCTAGGTTTTTCAGCTAACATAGCTTCATCTTTAGCTCTTTTAAGAGCCTTTGAAACAACACTTTTCATTATACTAACACACCCCTATTGTATCTAAAACAATCAATTGCTATAGAAATAATATACTTCCCCACTAAAATGAATATAAACCAATACCCCAAAAACCCACAAAAATAACAAAAATTGTTACTGGGGAGTAGTGAACTTGAACGGAATAGTATTGTTTTTTATAACAAGAAAATAATTATTATTGCATGATTGTAATACCCATGAGTAACTCGATTAAATTAGGTAAAAGCATTGCTAAAAAATCAAAAGCAAAACTTGGAAAATTAACTTCCAATTTATTCCCAGATGGAGAATTTCACATTCGATTATTAACTAAGGTTAAAGGAAAAGAAGTTGTTCTTGTACAAAGTCTTTCTCCAAATCCAAATGATTCTTTACTTGAATTAATTTTTACTGCAAAAACCGTAAAAGAACTTGGCGCAAAAAAAGTAACTGCAGTAATCCCTTATTTAGCATATATGCGACAGGATAAAAGATTCAAATCAGGAGAATGTGTTTCAAATCAATACATGGCTTGGCTCATTAACGAAAGCGTTGATAGACTCTTGACTGTTGACCCACATTTACACCGAGTACATGATTTATCAGAATTATTTCATATTGAACAAACAAAAATTACTGCAAATACTGCAATAGCAAAATATATTAACAAAAAATTTTCAAATAAAAATACACTTATTATTGGCCCAGATATTGAAAGTTCTCAATGGGCAAAAAAAATAGCAAACCAAATTGGATTTGAATCCTCAATTTTTTTAAAACAAAGATTTAGTTCAAGGCATGTAAAAATAAAAGTTACAAAAGAACTTGATTGGAAAGGAAAAAATGTTGTAATCATTGATGACATCATTAGTTCAGGGCATACAATGATGGAAGCAGTAAAATCATTATTAAAAAAGAAAGTAAAAGCGGTTCATTGTATTTGTGTACACGCGATTCTTTCAGAAGGCGCTTATGAGAAACTCAAAAAATCAGGCGCAAAAACAATAGTGAGTTGTAATAGTATTACTCACAAAAGCAATAAAATTGATTTAGCAACAATTATTGCAAGAGAATTATAGAATATTTTGAAAAAAAAATGAACTAAAAAAGAGGTGAAAAAATGGGGTGCGGATGTTGTGGACATGACTGCGGGGACAGTAAAAAAGAAGAAGAAAAAGAACACCCAAAAGATTGTACTTGTGATGAGTGCGTAAAAAAGAAAGAAAATTTTAATACAGAAGATGAAAATGAAGAATAAAAAAATGACTAAAATAAAAAAAAGTATACTACAATAAAAAAAATAACTAACTTACAAAATACATTAAACCAGGGAATACAGTAAACCACAAAATATATTAATATCTAAGACAGCATATATATTATATGAAACACACAATTAATTTCAAAAAACTTATTCTAAATACTTTTGTTTCATGTTGCTGTTAAAAATAAAAATAACTCTTTTTAATTTAAATAAAATTAAAATCTAACTGGGGGCTAAAAAAAAATGAAAAACAAAAAAAACGAAGGGGAGTATCGGTGTTTCTAATGCACTTGGCACTATAGGAAACACGCCGTTAATAAAAATTGGAAAAATATATGCAAAACTTGAAACCGTAAATCCTACTGGAAGCATAAAAGATAGAATGGCAAGTTATATGCTAAAAAAAGCAGAGGAAACAGGTAAACTAACTAAAGGAACTAAAATAATAGAAGCCACAAGCGGAAATACAGGAATTTCATTTGCTTTTATTTCTGCAATTAAAGGATATCAATTTACTGCAATAATGCCAGAGTCAATGAGTATAGAAAGAAAAAAAATGATGAAAGCATTTGGAGCAGAACTAATTCTCACACCTAAAGAAGAAGACATGCAGGGAACAATGAATAAATACAACCAACTTGTGAAAAAATTCCCATCGGCATGGCTACCAAAACAATTTAGTAATCCTGATAATATTACTGCTCATGAACAAGGCGGAAGAGAAATACTTTCTCAGTTACCAAAAAAAATTGATGCTTTTGTAGCCGGGATAGGAACAGGAGGAACTTTGTTAGGAATCGCAAAGGCGCTCAAAAAAACAAATCCAAAAATAAAAATTATTGGAATTGAACCAGAAGAATCAGCGGTTCTTTCAGGAAAAAAACCAAACATACACAAAATACAGGGAATAGGAGAAGGATTTATTCCTGAGCTGGTTGAAAAAAACAGAAAAATGATTGATGAAATAATAACTATTAAAAGTACAGATGCGATATCCATGAAAAATAAACTCGCAAAAGAATATGGTTTATTAATAGGAATAAGTTCAGGAGCAAATATTCTTGCTTCCAGGAAAGTGAACAAAAAATATGAAACAGTAGTTAGTGTTTTACCTGACCGCGGAGAAAGATATATGAGTTAAAAAAATTATTTTTCAAGGAAAACATTCACGCCAGCAACGTGATTGTTTCCTTTTTCATCTTTTATATTAACTTCAAATCCACTTACATTAAATTCTTTTAATTTTCCAAGTTCAACCATTTTTCGTAATTGTTTAATTTCTTTTCCTTTAAGCTCAGCAATTCCTTTTCCGCCAACATACAAATCAGCAGTTCTAAAAGAAAGAAATGCTTTGCCTTCTTTTGCAAGAGAATTGTAAACTTTTTCAATTATTTTTTCAGGTTCTCCAATTTCATGAAGTGTTCTAAAAGAAAAAACAAAATCAACGTCTTTAGGAAAATTTACTTCTACTGCATCCCCCAAAATAACTTCATTAAGGGGTTTTTCAGGCGCAAGAAGATCGACTCCAATAGCGTGAATCTTTTCCCCAAACAAATCATTTAAATCAGCAAGAAATCCGCCATTACCGCAACCAACATCAAGAACTTTTACAACTTTTTTATTTTTCAAACGCGCTTCAATTAATTTTTCAATAGGTTCCTTAAAACCCATATTTTTGAAAAAAGAATTGTATTGTTCAATAGAATTTTTAATCTCAACAACGCCAAGAGAATATTTCTCAACATATTTTTTTACAACTTCCTTTCGCATGAAAAAAAAGTATTTCATTAAGTTTAAATATATGGCGAATGTCAATTAATAAAGCCAAATTGGCATTTTCTAAGATTCTTCATTTCAATTTTTTTCTAATTTTTTCACATTAAAAGAAACGTTTTTATTAACTGCATAATAATATTATGAAGGGTTATTTGACTACAACGAAAAAACCTAAAACAAAAACTAAATTTTTAACAGACGTCGTTTCTATTTCTGATTTTACAAGGGAAGATATTGAAAACGTTCTAACTCAAGCTGAAAAACTTGAAAAAATGCCCGTGCAAAAAAAACAAAAAATTCTTAACGGGAAAGTAATTGCATCCTTATTTTTTGAAGCAAGTACAAGAACAAGACTTAGCTTTGAAACAGCAATACAAAACCTCGGAGGTAGAGTAATTGGATTTGCTGAGGCAGGAGTAAGTAGTTTCAAAAAAGGAGAAACTCTAAGCGATACAATTCACATAATTGAAAATTATGCAGACTTAATTATAATGCGTCATTTCATTGAAGGCGCTGCAAAAAGAGCAGCAGAAATTTCAAAAAAACCAATTATTAATGCGGGAGATGGCTCAAATCAACACCCCACACAAACATTACTTGATTTATATACAATAAAAAAAGAATTTGGAAAAATAGATGGAATTCATATTGCAATGGCAGGGGACTTAAAATACGGAAGAACCGTCCACAGTTTAATGTATGCACTTGCAAAATTCAAAAATGTAACTGTATACTTAATCGCACCAGAAATTTTGAAAATGCCAAGACATATAATTGAAGATACTGAAAAATCATTAAAAATTTTTGAAACTAAAAAATTAGAAAAATACCTATCAAAAACAGATGTGCTTTATTCTACAAGAATACAAAAAGAAAGATTTCCTGATGACACAGAATATGAAAAGGTGAAAAATATTTATGTTATTTCAACAAAAACAATTAGTCAAGGAAAAAAAGGAATAAAAGTAATGCACCCATTACCAAGAGTAAATGAAATTACTACTGCAGTGGATAAAACAAGTGCTGCGCTTTACTTTGAACAGGCTGCAAATGGAGTACCTATAAGAGAAGCATTACTAATGATGTTAAAGGATGTGAAAAAATGAATTGTAACATAGGTCCATCGAGCACAAGGCGAAGATGGTCCGCGATGTCAACGGACGCAAACGTTGTGGATGTGGAAGAATGACTAATGAAATTAAAATATCCCCAATAAAAAATGGAACTGTACTTGATCATCTTAATTCAGGAGCAATATACAAAATATTACAAGTTCTCGATTTAACAGACTACACAGTTACTGCTGCAATGAATGTTGAAAGTAGAAAAGCAGGAAAAAAAGATGTAATGTTTATTGAAGGAAAAGAATTAAATGAAAAAGAACTTGGAAAAATTGCTTTAATTGGAAAAGGCGCCACAGTAAACATAATTAAAAATTCAAAAATAAAAAGCAAAATAAAATTAGGTTATCCAAAAAAAGTAGAAGGAATACTAAAATGCATTAATCCAAAATGCATTACTAATATGGAACCAATTCCAACAAAATTTAACATAAAAACTGACCCATTAGAAGCAAAATGTTTTTACTGCGAAACACAATTAAACGAAAATGAAATAGTTGAATCAATAAAAAAGTGAAAATATGTTAAAAACAGATTTCCTTGGATTGAAACTAAAGAACCCTACTGTGCTTGCATCAGGGATAATGGGAATGAATGAAAATTCATTACAACGATGTGTAGATGCAGGAGCAGGAATGGTTACAACCAAAAGTATTGGACCAGAATATCGGACAGGGCATAAAAATCCAAGTGTAATTGAACTCGAGCATGGTTTTCTAAATGCAGTTGGTTTGCCAACACCAGGATATAAAGAAACTAATGAAGAATGGAAAGAACTAAAAAAATTTAGTGTGCCGGTAATTGCAAGTATTTACGGCGGAACAATAAACGAATTTGTAAAAGTAGCAGAATTTATTACTGAAAAAAAACCAGCAATAATTGAATTGAATATTTCTTGTCCAAATTCAGATAAACACGGAATGTTATTTGGAACAGAACCAAAAATTGCAGGCGAAGTTGTAGCCGAAGTAAAAAAAGTAACAAAAAAAATTCCAATAATGCCAAAGCTAACTCCAAATACACATTTACTAAAACAAGTAGCAAAAGAATGCGAAGCACAAGGCGCAAATGCAATAAGTGCAATTAATACTGTAGCAGGAATGAAAATAAATATTGAAGCAAGAAAACCAATATTAAGTTTTAAAAAAGGCGGTTACTCTGGACCAGCAATAAAACCAATAGCAGTAAAAGCAATTTATGATTTATACGAAGAACTTGAAATACCAATTTTAGGAATGGGTGGAGTAACAACTGGAAAAGATGCAATAGAATTAATTCAAGCAGGAGCAACTACAATAGGAATAGGCACGGGAGTTTATTACCGTGAAGTTGAAATTTTTGAAAAAGTTTGCAATGAAATAAAACAATGGATGAAACAAAATAAGGTGAAAAAAATAAGTGAATTAATAGGTGTAGCACATGAGTAAAGAAATTGAAATGGTTACAATAACCAAAATAGTTAAAGAAAATGATTCACACAAAACATTTTATTTTAATAAAAAAATAGAGATGAATGCAGGGCAATTCATAATGGCTTGGTTACCTGAAGTGGATGAAAAACCATTTAGTCCATCAGCATTAGGAAAACAATTAGGGATTACGGTTCAAAAAAGAGGCGATTTTACTTCAAAAATGTTTGAATTAAAAAAAGGAGACCAAATAGGAATTCGCGGACCATTCGGACACGGGTTTGAAACAAAAGGAATAAAAAAAGCAATAATTATTGGAGGGGGTTGTGGAACAGGGCCATTAAGAGCATTAACTCAACAACTTCAAAAAAATAAAACAAAAATTGATTTTATAATTGGTGCAAGAAAAAAAGAATTTCTTTTATTTGAAAACGAACTCAAAAAAACCACTAACTTATACATAACTACTGATGATGGTAGTAAGGGTGAAAAAAAATACCCTCATATTCTTCTTCAAGAATTACTTGAAAAAAAAGACTATGATATGGTTTATTGTTGTGGTCCAGAAATAATGATGAAAATGGTTCTTGGAGTTTGTTTAACTAAAAAAGTAAAATGCCAATTGTCCCTTGAAAGACATATGAAATGTGCTATGGGTTTGTGCGCTCAATGTATGGTGGGTAAACATAGAGTTTGTGTTGAAGGCCCTGTATTTGATTCAGAAAAACTTAAAAAATTAAAAGAATTTGGAAGAGTTAGTTATGATGAAGCCGGAAAAAAAGAAATCTTTGGAAAATAAACGCAAAACTCTTGCGTTAAATAATGGAAAAGTATTCATTAATGGAAAACTTACTCAAAAAAATATTTTAATTGAAAAAGGAATTATTCAAAAAATTTCTGAAAAACCTTTTACCGCATTTAAAGAACTTGATTGCAAAAATAAAATTATTTTACCCGGGGCAATAGATGTTCACGTTCATTTTAGAACACCCGGATTTGAAAATAAAGAAGATTGGTTTTCAGGTTCTCTTGCAGCACTCCATGGAGGAGTAACAACAGTAATGGATATGCCTAATACAAACCCCCCAGTAATAACCGCTAAAACTTTCGAAAACAAAAAAAAGTTTATTGCAGAAAACGCAATTGTTAATTTTGATATTTATATGGCTGCAACCAATGACAATATTAATGAAATTAATAAAATAAAAAATCTTAGAGGAGTAAAACTTTATTACGGATCTACTACAGGAAATATTATTCTAAATCAAGAAGATAAAATAATTGAATTATTTAACCTTTCAAAGAAAAAAAACTTTGTTGTTGTGGCACATGCTGAAGATGAAAGCGAGATTCAATCTAACTTAAAAAAATTTGCTAAAGAAAAAAATCCAAGCGTACATCAAAAAATTAGAAATGAAGAAGTTGAAGCAAAAGCAATTAAAAATCTTTTAAAATTACAAGAAAAAATTGGAAACAAATTACATATAGCCCATATATCTTCTGCAAAAGGATTGGAGTTAATAAAAAAAGCAAAGAAGCGAAAAAACGGAAATAAAATAACTTGTGAAACAACGCCTAATTATTTATTCTTAGATTCTTCAAAATACCCTAAACTAAAAAATTTAATGAAATGCAATCCCGCAATTAAATCTATAAAAAATAGAAAAGCACTATTTAATGGAATCAAAAATAAAACAATAGATATTGTTTCAACAGATCACGCGCCACATGAATTAAGTGAAAAAAATAAAACTTATTGGAATTGCCCTTCAGGAATTCCAGGAATAGAAACCATGTTGCCTCTTTTAATTAATTCAGTAAACAAAAAAGAAATTTCTTTAAAAAGAATTGTTGAAATTGTTTCGGAAAATCCATCTAAAATATTTAATTGGAAAAATAAAGGATTCATAAAAAAAGGCTTTTCTGCAGATTTAGTAATAATCAACATGAAAAAATCATTTACTATAAAAAATAAAGAATTATTTACTAAAGCACAATACTCTCCATTTAATGGACAAAGAATAAAAGGAGTTATTGAAACAACTATACTACGAGGGGATTTATTTGGCTGAAAAAACTCAACTTGCATTAAAATTACACGAAATTAACGCCGTGAAATTTGGTTTATTTACATTAAAATCCGGGCTCAAAAGCCCAGTTTACATTGACTTAAGAGTGCTAATCTCTTACCCTGAAGTCTTAAAAATGGTTGGAAAAGCTTTGGGTGAAAAAGCAGAAGAAGAAAACATTTCATTTGATTTGGTTGCAGGAATTCCTTTTGCAGCAATAGCAATTGCTACTGCAGTTTCTCTTGAAAAAAATTGGAGAATGGTTTTTCCAAGAAAAGAAGTAAAAAACTACGGAACAAAAGCAAAAGTTGAAGGGAAATTTGAGAAAGGTGAAACTTGCCTTGTGATTGATGATTTAATTACAAATGGAGAAAGTAAATTTGAAGCAATTGAACCACTTGAAAAAGAAGGTTTGAGAATCAAAGACGTTCTTGTTTTAGTGGATAGAGAACAGGGCGGCAAAAAAACTTTGCTCAACGAAGGATATCATCTCCATACAGTGTTTACTGCAAAAGAATTACTTGAGATTCTTTACGCAAACCAAAAAATAAGTGAATTGATTTATGAAAGTGCAAAAGAATATTTTAACGATTCAAAAAAGTGGCAAGAAGGAAAATAAGGAGTTGAATTAATGAAAAAAATTGAAGCAAAAAAAAGTATTATCCCCGCATGTGATTTTGATAACTTAGAGGAATATGAAAACTTAGTAAAAGAAACTTGTAAAGTAGAAGGAATAAGTTCTTACAAAATTGGATTTGAATTAGGTTTGAAATATGGTTTACCAAAAGTAGTTGAAGTAACAAGAAAATATACTGACAAACCAATTATTTATGATCATCAAAAAGCAGGAACAGATGTTCCATTTACAGGCGAAAGATTTGCTAATGTTTGTGCAGAAGCAGGAATAGATTATATAATTCTTTTTCCGCAAGCTGGTCCAGAAACAGAAAAAGAATGGATTAAAGCTTGTCAAGAAAAAGGCCTTGGAGTAATTGTGGGCGGGGAAATGACTCACAAAGGATACTTGAAAGAAGATGGTGGTTTTTTAGAAGATGATGCTCCTTTGAGAATGTATGAAGTTGCGATTGAAAATGGAGTAACTGAATTTGTTGTTCCAGGAAACAAACCAGAAAAAATTAAAAAATACAAAGAATTTTTTGATTCAAAAGGAATTACTCCAATACTTTATTCGCCTGGATTGGTTTCTCAAGGCGGAAGCATAACTGAATCAGGAACTGCTGCCGGAGAAAATTGGCATGCAATAGTAGGCAGAGCAATTTATAATTCAAAAGACAAGAAAAAAGCTGCTGAAGAACTAAGCAGTCAACTATAACAAGTCACCAATCTAACACAAAGCAACTACCAAAAACCAAGTGAACAAAATGCCATTCAATCCATTAAATTTTTTTAGAAGAAAATTGAAGCCAACTATAAAAAAACCTGAACTACCCCAAACCCAAAAAAAACCAAGCCCTACACAAAATAAAAGAAAAAAACAACGATTAACTGAAAACGCTAGGTCATTATTAGAGGAATTAACATTACACGGAGAAATGGACGAAATACTTTTTAAAAAATTTTCAAAATCGCCTATGGAAGAAAGAATTGCAATACTTGAAAGATTAAATAAGAAATTATATCAAAGCTACACTGATGCATCAATGTTAGCTGCAATAAAAAAACTTCCCCCTGAATTAAGAGAAAAAGCTAGAAATGACTATGAAACACTGCAAAAACAACGTGCTTTAAAACAAATGAAAAAAAAGAAAACAACTTAAAATAACATTTTATTTTTGTTTAATTGAAAGCAAATTATATCAAACTGTAAAAAGTTTAAATACTCGAATGGACTTTTTTTAAGCATGGATTCTATTAATTACTCCCAAGAATTTAAAGTTAAAATAGTAGATATTGCTGCAGGAAAACTAATTGCAATATTAAACGAAAAAGAAGCACAAGAACTAGGGGTTTCTCCATTAGATCGAATAGAAATTACTAATCCTCGAAACAAAAAATCAGTTAATGTTGTTGTGGATATAACCGATTCAATTATAGAAGATAACGAAATCGGGATTTTTAAAGATGTTCATGAACTTCTTGGAATAAAAGATGGAGCAAAAGTAATAGTGAATCCGAGCGAAAAACCAAAAAGTGTTGTATTTATTAAAAAGAAAATGAAAGGAGAAAAACTTTCACAAGAAGAATTAACTCAAATAGTAGAAGATATTGCTTCAAACAAATTAAGTGAAATAGAAACCACTGCATTTATCTCTGCAGTTTACATGAAAGGTTTTGATTTAGATGAAACTGTTTACATGACAAAAGCATTAATTGGAAACGGAAAAACTTTAAAAATTCAAAATGCAACCGTAGTAGATAAACATTCAATTGGAGGAACTAATGGAAGAGCCACCATGATTATTGTTCCAATAATTGCTGCCGCTGGATTTGCAATACCAAAAACATCATCCCGTTCAATAACTTCTTCAGCAGGAACTGCAGACGCAATGGAAGTTCTTGCAAATGTTTGCCTTTCACTTAAAAAAATTAAATCAGTAGTAGAAAAAACAGGCGGATGTATTACTTGGGGAGGCGCAGTAGAATTAGCTCCCGCAGATGATAAAATAATAAAAATTGAACATCCCCTTTCTCTTGACCCTGAAGGCCAAGTAATTGCAAGTGTAATGGCAAAAAAAGCAAGTGTAGGTGCAAAATATGTAGTAATTGATTTACCAGTTGGACCATTTGTAAAAATCAAATCAAGAGACAAAGCAGAAGAAATGGCATTAAAATTTATTGAAGTTGGAAAAAAACTTGGAATGAAAGTAGAAGTTCTAATAACTAACGGTTCAGAACCAAGTGGAAAAGCATTTGGTCCAGCTCTTGAAGCAAAGTATGCTTTAGAAATACTTGAAGGAAAATTCTTTGATAATCTTGCTCAAAAATCAATAGAACTAGCAGGAGCATTACTTGAATTAACCGGAAGCGTTCCAAAAGAACAAGGTTTTGATAAAGCATTAGAAATACTTGAATCAGGAAAAGCATTAAAAAAATTTAAAGAAATACTAAAAGCACAAGATGGAACAATTTTTTCTTCAGAACAAATAACTCTTGCAACATCTAAAAAAGAACTTAAATCAACCTACTCAGGAGAAATAAATTCGATTAATGTAGGGTTATTAAATAAAATCGCAAGACTTGCAGGAGCTCCCGCAAACAAAAAAGCAGGAGTAATGTTAAACATAGAACAGGGAAGTAAAATTAGCAAAGGACAAATCCTTTTTGAGATTTATTCAGAAAATAAAAGAAAACTTGATGTTGCATACAAATTTGCAAAAAACAATAAAGTAATAACAATGAAAAGAATTATTCTTGAGAAATTTTCTTAAAAAAATCAACAAACTCTTTAGTAGTTAAAATATTAGT
>Ga0307928_10001850_pt1 | contig 16104 bp, 19 predicted proteins | sample AceLakmetagen232_FD_201815 | JGI IMG/M metagenome (GOLD analysis project Ga0307928, IMG submission 201815) | Saline water microbial communities from Ace Lake, Antarctica - #232 | ecosystem: Environmental > Aquatic > Non-marine Saline and Alkaline > Saline | place: Antarctica: Ace Lake... | reverse complement strand
GGAGACTATAGAAAGAACGTCCATACTGTAGTAAAGGCTTTTATGCGTACCTTCACAGATGAAGATAACGTTACTCTTGTTCTAAAAGGTATGCCTGGTCATGAGAATAGCGACCCAACAGAGTTAATTAAATTCGAATCTCTAGGAATGCAGAGCCCTCCAAACATAAAAGTTGTTCATCTCGATGATGGCGATGTTGCTAAATACTACAGTGCGTGTGATTGTCTAATACATGCCGCATATGCAGAAGGATGGGGACACCCAGTCTTTGAAGCATTAAAATTTGGTATGCCTATTATAGCAACTGATTTTGGTGGATATCTTGACTTTGTTAATAAAGGAAAGAATGTCAGTCTTATTAAAGGAGACATGGTGTCCGCAAATGCATCTCCTCTTTTCTTTGCCAAAGAACGATGGTGTCAGATTAACTTTGAAGACCTAGGTGGCGCCATGAAGAAAGCATATAGCATTAAAATGCGCAAGACTGGAGAAGACTATGTAAAAGATTATACTTGGGAATCAACAGCAAAAGCGCTTGAAGAAGCATTTAAAAAAATAGATAAACGTCCTAAGAAGCGCATCTACTACGAACGCATGCAGAAGAACCTTTGGAATGAAGACAACGAGAGAGGGTTTAAAACTTACGCTCCCAACAGAATAGAGTTCATTGGCAATCCTGAGGATGCTGATTTACAGATTCTCGATATCACTCGCATATCTGACAAAGACTACCTAAGATGCGATAAGTATATTTTGTTTATGCATTGTTTTGGAGAGTGGTCAGAAGAAAATCCAATGGTATATAAAAGTTTGTTTGAGAATGCATTGGCAGTATATTCTCATCTTGATTTGGCTTCTGTTTTCCCAGAGTTAAAGCATAAGTTTATCCGAGGGCCTTGGGGTGTAGACCCAGACAAGTGGATGAAAAGCCCTAATAGCCCTTACAAGCCATACATTATATTAAACACTGGAGAAATTTCGGAGACAGAGGGAATAAAAGAATGCATTGTTGCGGCAGAGAATGCCAATAAGAAATTAATACATGTTGGAACACATCTCCCTTACACGAATAAATCATATAGCAATGTTTCCAATTTGTCTACAAGAGACATGCGCGACACCTACAACGCTTCTTTATATGTTTCTGCTCTAAGAAGATTTGAAGGTTTTGAGAAACCTGCTATGGAAGGTTTACTCTGTGGCGCAAGACCTATATGTTTTGATACACCTCTATATAGATTTTGGTATGGAGACTTAGCGGAATATGTGCCTGAGTCAACTGAAGCTATCACAAGCTCTGCTATACAGAAGATTTTTGAAGGAGAACGCAGAGAAGTCACGCTTGAAGAACAGAACCTTGCTATTGAGAAATTTGGATGGAAAAATGTATCTATTAACTTCTGGAACGAACTTGAAAGATGGGGGATTTTTTAATGTATAATATTTCAGAGAAGGCGAGAGATAACAAAACAGCTCTCGACATAGCGTGGGAAAAAGCATTTGATGGAAAGAAATTCGCATTCCTGTCTCCTTACCAATGTCCTTTTGGGCAACCTAGAAAAGACATTGTTAATGGATGCACTGGATTCCCAACTCTATTTGGCGGAGCAGACTTCTATTGGTTCCCAGATTTAAAGGATGTTGAAGACGTGAAGTTTTTAAGCAAGTATGATGGTATGTTTATCAATGTGTACCCAGAATATTTTCATCTTGTTAAGAAGATTAAAGAGCAGTGCCCTGAGTTAAAGATTTATGGCATTACAGACATACAAACACACGTTCTTGCATGGTGGAGCTTAGCCGATATACGGCTATTCATTGATTCTATAAGGCTGTACGACATCATTATGTGTACGAATATGGATGAAGTACAAACGTTTGCTGGGTGCTTAGAAGACCCCTCACGTTGTCTCTATACAGGCTGGCCTATGTATAACGAGATTACGCATTACAAACGCATTATTGAACCAAAAGATAAAGACCCTAATTATATCAGTCTTGGAATAAATAATCCTGGAGAATTCAGTAGAGATATATTAACAAACCTTGCAGTATATAAAAAGCTTAAAAGGCGCTTCCCAGAGCTAAAGGCTTTTATGTACTATATGACACCTAATAAGAAAGAAAATACACAGAAAATTATCGAGTCTTATGGTGTCACAGATTATGAATTAGTTAATGAGTTACCATATGATAAGGCATTAGACCAGCTTTCAAAAGCATCTTTAGCTATTCATATGTATACTTTTAAAGTAGTAGGACGCCTAGCGCAAGATTGCGCTTCTCTTGGGATACCCACTGTAGGGACTATAGCTAACTTCCCGAATAGATGGTGCTTCCCAGAGACAAGTGTTAATGATTACTATGTTAATGACGCAGTTGAGATTGCGACACAGCTATTGACGAATCCTTACTTCTATTACAATGTACGGAAGCACGCAATAGATACATCTCATATATGGTCAATAGACTCAACCAGAGAAAGAATACTACCCCTACTGCCACATGTCGGAATACAAATGTAATTTGTGCGGAAGCACAGAAGCAAGAACGCTTTATAAAATTGATAGATTTGATGAGGACTTTACTGTTGTAAAGTGCAAGGGATGTGGTATGATGTCTCAGTTCCCACAGCTCAAGCAAGATTTTTACGATGAAGGATACTATCAGGGTTTCAATAGCTATTCTTATGTCGATGAGCGTGGGGATAAGGTTATACGAGAAGTTGAAGACAGAAGACGCATTGAGAATATAAAGAAATTCTTATATGGAAATACGCTCTTGGATATAGGATGTAGCTTTGGGTCTCTAATAAGCCACGCAGAGGAAGATGGCATCAAAGCTTGCGGTATAGACATCTCTCCTCATATTGCTAAGTATGCAATTCGGAATGACATCCAAATCTCGCATGGAGATGCATGTGACAAGATTGAAGGAAACTATAGCGTTATTACCATGATAGAGGTGCTAGAACATCTTACAGACCCTAGTAAAGCTCTTAGAAATTGCTACAATGCACTATTCTCCATGGGTCTGCTTGTGATACAAACGTCAAACATGGATAGTCTAGTTCGAAGATTAGAAGGAAAGAACTCCCGCTATCTTCTGCCAGGACACACACACTATTTTAGTATACGCACTTTAAAAATGATGTTGGATAAGAATGGTTTTGAAATAGAGAAAATTTATTATGGGCATGAGACTGGATTCGTTCCAGCTTTAATCCGTAAGATGCTCACTAACATGCAACGTAAGAAACGAAACGATTGGTGGTGCTTCGCATATACACTAATAGCGCACATCCTTTCAAAGATTCATCTACGTACTCTTGCTGTTCATAATGGTGCTGTTATCTACGCAAGGAGGAAATAATGGTATTTCAGTTTACTAATGCGCAGAGTCGCGTTATCGGTAAGTGCAAAATTTGCAAGCAATTTAGTTATGTTGAAGATATGGTAATAGACGAAGTTGACAATAAGGCATATCATAAGAAATGTAAAGATAACCAACAAAAACAGAAGGAGAATGACAATGCCTAGTAGAGACAAAACAGGTCCTGCAGGAAAGGGACCAAAGACAGGCGGGCAAAGAGGCGGATGTGAAGGTGCTACTCCAGTGAAAAGACCTCTCGATGGAAGAGGAGAAGGAAAAGGAAACAGGAACAGAGGGCGATAATGAGATTGATTTTTAAGGGGGAACTCGGAGACAACCAAAGTTGGGGAATCTCAACAATAGGTAATGTCCAAGGATTTTTAGAACTGGGGCATACAGTAACGCTAGAACCCACTAATCTATACGGGAGCTACCCCTTAAATGTCAAGCAATGCATAAAGTGGCCACAGACAAGTTACCACGCATTCATACGTCAAGGGTTAGCAGAACACATGGAAGAGCTTAGACATATCCCGCGTCCTATTAGGCGGATATCTCTTGCTTGCTGGGATTCAGATTTAATAACAGCTAAGGCGGCTGAAATACATAACAGTTTCGCAGATGGTGTTATTGCCTTGTCTGAGTTTACTGCTAAAGCATTTAGAGATGCTGGCGTAACAATCCCAATACATGTAGGTGGACAAGGGATAGACCCGAAGCTTTTTTATCCACCAGAGCATAAGATAAAGCATGAACTTATTAAAAAAGATACGTTCGACTTTCTCTTTGTAGGCGTAGCTCAAGGGAGAAAAGGAACTGGCGAATTAATACAGTGTTTTGAAGAAGTTTTTAAAGGTGACCCTAGAGTGAGACTTATTATTAAATCAAACTCATGGGGACATTTAAACGATTATGGAACAAAGTACGACAATGTTGTTAAGATTTATAAGGAATATTCCAGAGAGCAGTTAGCTGACTTATATCGAAACTCTGATTGCTTTATTCTACCTACTCACGGTGACAGTTTTATGTTACCTGGACTTGAAGCAATGGCATGCGGACTACCTCTGGTGATAACAGATTTTGGAGGGCCACGTGACTATTGTACGACAGGAACAGGTTACCCTATCAAGTACACGCTACAGGAAGCCGGTTATCTCCCTGGACATCAGGCAATCCCTGACCTCGACAATCTTCGAGAAGTTATGCATCACGTATTTACGCACCAAGGCGATGCGCAACACAAAGGAATGGCAGGCGCAATGTGGGCCGCTTCAGAGTGGACATGGAAAAAAGACGCCGCTAAAATAGTTAAATTTTTAGAAAACTTAGACATGGGGAAAAAGAAATGAGAAAAGTAAGCATCATATTATTATGGTGGTCGCGCACGCCTGAGCTTGAAGAATTATCTACTAAATGTCTTCACAGCATTTTGCGTAATACAGTTTATCCTGAATATGAAGTTATTGTAGTTAGAAATAAATGTAATGAATGTGAAGGTACGTTCTTAAATGATTTTAAACATGAGAAAGTTAAAATTATCTTTAATCCAGATAACAAAGGGTTTGTAAAAGGAAACAACCAAGGGTTTGACTTAGCGGGTCGCAGAGATGTTCTCCTGTTAAATAACGATACTGAAGTTGCAAAAGGGTGGCTAACACCTCTCATGCTTGGTCTTGACAAGTACCCTGATGCTGGCATGGTAATGTCAACGCAGATTCATCGAGGCTCAAAAGAGTACGAAGAATTTGACAAAGATATAGGAAAAATTATCGAGTGGGCTTCTGCTAAAACAAATGACGCTAACATCTTTGGGCATACTTATCATAAGATGATAGGTGGAAATTGGTTCCCTCTTTGCGTTACACTTATTAAGAGAGAATTGATTGATGCTATTGGCTATCTCGATGAAGCATTTAAGCTTGGCGGTCATGAAGACGTTGATTGGTCTTGGAGGACATTAGACGCAGGGTTTAACTTGTACCTATGCGGTACATCATATATATTCCATTACTATGGCATGTCATTTCATTTTCACCAAGGATACGCAGAAGTTTGGGTCGAAACAGGAAAGTATCTGCTCAACAAACATAAAGCCACGCAGACAGTAGACAATGCTGTGTATCGCATTAAAGACAAGTCTGATGAATGGTTTCATGCTAACCCAGACAGAATCAAAGAAGAAGACAAGATTATATTTGAACAGCGCATCAAAGACAGGAAGGCAAATGGTTAAGACAAGACCGATTGTTTCTATAGTTATTTTAATGCATAATATCAAGCCATTCTTGCTTCGCTTTTCAAAAGAATGTTTTGATAGTATTAAACAATATACAGTTTACCCAGCTTATGAGATAGTTGTCGTTGACAACGCTTCTACAGAGCCTGGGGCAGAAGAACTACGAAAGGAATTTGTTAAAAATGGAGCGATTGTGGTGCACAACACTGACAACTTGGGCTTTACTGGTGGTTTCAATAGTGGCATTAAAATCTGCTCCGGCGATTATATCTTTCTGGTGGAGAACGATGTCATTGTTACTCCCTTCTGGGTAACGAATGCTCTTAAGGTTTTTACTGATAACCCTAAGTGCGGGATTGTCAAGGCATGCGAGAATGATAAGTTACGAAATGCTGATAAGAGGGAAGAAGATTATGACCCGGTAGAACGCATGAAAGAGATACAGGATTCCTGGAAACCACACTTTGACAAATATAAAAACGACACTATAAAGAGTCTTGAGGCTCCTGGATATGGGATAGACTCATGGACATCTCTATGGTGCTGTGCATTACGTAAGAGCATGATTGACGATTTAGGCGAAGATGTCTTTGACGAAAAGATTGGTCTAAATTGGGACGAAGATATGGACTTAATCTGGAAAGCAAGAGACAAAGGATGGTTCACTGCTATCTGCAATCAGATGTATGTTTTCCACAGACCATCGTCTACCACTCAATTCTGCGGTGTGTATGCAGCCAGCAAAGAGAAGGAAGTTGGGAGACAGTACTTTAGGAAGAAACACGACTTAGTTTATTCTGAGCATGGATGGGGTACGCGAAGAAAGAATAGAACAGAAGGAGAAGCGCAAGGACATACGTATTACGAGTACGACGAAAACAAACAGAGACAACTAGAGGGGAAAATCTAATGACAAAGCTTGCATTTGGGTGTGGACATCTAAATCATCACGATAAAGGGTACAAGAACGTAGATATTCGTAAAGACTTTGCTCATATAGACTTCCCAGGTGTTGATATTAGCAAAAAACTTCCGTGGGAAGACAATAGTATTGAGGAGATTCTAGCAGAGAGTGTTTTAGAGCACATCCCTCATGGATATATGCTTAGTGGGATTGTGAACGCACCTGCATGCTCTCATCTAAACACGGTTGCTGTTCTTACAGAATGGTGCAGAGTTCTTAAAAAAGGTGGGAAAATCGTCGTTAAAGTTCCAAATATAAAAGGCATTGTAACTCAGTATCTTAGAAACAATATTACTCCAAGAGATTTCTGGCTGTATCTCTATGGTGGACAGGAGTATAAAGAAAACACGCACTATTGTGGGTTCGACCCAAAGACACTTGAATGGTGCTTACGCTTAGCTGGATTCGAAAAGATTGCTCTTAGAAACTGTCACAAGCTTGAAGAACCTCTTAATGAAGATGAAGCTTGGGAAATGTCAGCGGTGGCATACAAAAAATGAAAACAAGACTCGCTATCACTTAGATATTGTTTCATCGCTACGCTATGGAGGGCATAAATATACACTAGAGCAGGGTATTCTACAAAGGGCTATATGTATCAATGACATGTTTATTATCTCTCATGAGGATGAATTTATAATGCTTCTGTTAAGATGTCTTTTTGATAAGAAGGATTTTAGTAAAAAAGGTGATACGATTCTAAATCTTGTTGAAGAAATAGGCGAGAAAAGATGTTTTGAAATACTAAAATGGGGGTACTATGTCACCACAACTAATTGAGTTTCTAAAGCTGGGCAATATAATACATGAGAACAGAATAAAGTACGTCGTATTACGTCTGCCTGCCGATGTAGATGCAGATAGCGAACTTGAGGTAGATGTGCTTGTCCGAGAAGACCAAATTAAAGAGCTGTCTAATGTTCTTGAAAACATGGGCTTCTCTCGCTTCGTAGATGAGCGTACATCAAACGATACACGCACTATTCCACACGCGCACTTCCGTAAAGACAAACTTCATCTTGACATCTGTTCTTCTCTGTCGTATGGAAAACGTAGGAACATATTTGCAAGCGATGGTACGGCAGTTGTAGACCGTGGAGCTTTGTCTAGCAAAGGATATCATACACCTGCTCAAGAAGATGAGCTGATAATGCTGATTCTTCATTGTCTTGCTGACTTACAGGATTTAACAAGATATAGCGATAAGATTGTTTCTCTAGCAACTGATATAGGTAGGGAACGATGTGTAAAGAAACTATCATCACTCTTGCGATAGAGCTAATAAACCCTTTTGATGCTGACCATGTTAGCTTTAAGAATGATGGCTTTCTAGTAAAGCCTTTTGACTCGCTTCAGACATCAAAGCATCTAGCGACCATTGCTCTTATGAAAATATGCATCTTAGAAGGAAGAAAGATAAGACCCTTGCTTGTGACGCGCATTAATGAACATCACTACAAACGCTTAGATGGGTTCTGTAGATACTGGGCTTGTAAAGAGCTTGGAATGAAGCAGATATCTTGCGTTCTAGGAGATAAGGCTGGCGGGCAAAGCGGTTTGGACCCTTTTATCGAATGAGAATACTTATTTTATCTGGAGGTAAAGGAGAAGGTATCCTACCTCTTACAAAATTTCATCCAAAGATACTGACAAGTATCCACGGAAAGACTTTTTTGCACTATTTGCTTCGGTTGCACAGAAAGCATGATATCGTCTTAAGCGTTGGTCATATGAGCGATTCTATAAAGACGTGGTGTAAAGACAACGACTCCTGGCCTGAGTATGTCACAGAGCCATTCGAGTTAGGAACCGGTGGTGCTGTTTTATTTGCACAACCTTTTCTAAAGAACAATCGTTACTTCGCTGTTATTAATGGCGACACTTTCATTCACAAAGTCAAACTACCAGACTTGTATAGCAGACTTAAAGATGATGCCGGTGTGGTTTATGCACCTGACATGGTTGACAATAAAGTGAAGCGTGCGGGAATATTCTTCTTTAAGCATAAATGCTGGGAGAAGTTTAGCACTGTGAGCAAGGCAACACCAAATACACCAATTATGCTCGATACTTTACTCTCGCTAGTTCCATATACTCGGATAGAAATCAAACAACACTTTCTCGATATAGGTACTCATCATGGTTTGAAGCTTGCTAAGTCTACGCACTTTATTCAGGAGTAGACATGAGAATTTTCAGAAGCAAAGCACCCCTTAGATTAGGATTAGGTGGTGGCGCTAGTGACCTTCCTGAGTTTGTAAGGAGATATGGTGGAAGCGTTATAAACGCTACTATAAACAAGTACGTATACGCTACATTAGTTCCTAGACCTGGCGAAGACATTCTCACTATACGTTCTGCTGATTATAACGCAACAATTAACTATAATAGTTTGAAGATGTTGCCTTATGATGGGAATTTAGATTTAGTAAAAGCTGTTATTAACAAGATAAAAAATGTTGCAAAGATAGATTCATATAGCGGGGAATTGTTTATACGTAGCGATGCTCCACCCGGCGCAGGATTAGGGACATCAAGCACTGTTGTTGTAGCTGTCTTGGGTGTATTTCTTGAAGCGCTCAATCTCCATATGAACTCCTATGATATAGCAAAGCTTGCATGGGAAATAGAGCGTGTAGATATGGGCTTGGCTGGTGGATATCAAGACCAATACGCCGCTGTCTTTGGTGGCATTAACTTTATGGAGTTTCATAAGCATGGAACAGTTATAGTTAACCCACTACGCATCGGCAAAACAACAATAAACGAGATACAGAATAATATTATACTGTGTTACACAGGGATGATTCATCAATCTGAGAAAATCATACAAGAGCAGATACCTGACACAGACATGAAATTCGAATATATAAGCCACATTAAGAAAATCTCCACTTGCATGAAGGAAGATATTCTAACAAGTGATTTACGTAATTTCGGAGAATTACTTTCTAAAGAGTGGAGTTACAAGAAACAGTTGTCTCCAAATGCTACCAACGAAAGATTAGAGCATCTTGAGAAGCGAGCTTATGAAGCTGGAGCGCTAGGTCTAAAAATCACTGGGGCAGGTGGTGGTGGTATGTTTATCATATATAGCGCTTGGCGAAAGAAAAAAGATGTCATAGAGATGATGCAGTCTCTTGGTTGCCAGATTTGGGATTTTACAATCACAAAGACTGGACTTGAAACATGGAGTGTAGAGGAATAAATTATGGCTAGAACATATAATTATTGTAGCGCAGACGATGATGTCCGTGAGCTACTTGATAAAGTAACAGATGGAATTCGAGATGACACAGAGGTAGGCTACTGGATTGACAAGGCAGACGATTATATTGACGCTAGACTAGGGCAGATATATCAAATCCCATTCACTACTACTCCTCCTCTCGTTAAGCATATCTCTGCTATCTTAGCATCTGCTTATACACTTGAAAGCATTAAGATTGTGACGACAGACAATGAGCAGTCTTGGATAACAAATATGAAAAAAGATGCAGAAGACATGCTGACAAAAGTTTTAAATGGTGATGCTATCTTGTTTGATGCTTCAGGCAATGAGATATCTACAATCAAAGTACGTGGAATAGTTTCATCGACTTCTGACCACAAACCTGTCTTCAATGAAGGTCCTGAAACCGGGTGGAGAATAAGTGAGAATAAGATAATCGACGAAAGCAATAAATACGATACATAGAGGTAAAATATGTCAACCACACCCTTCTACTCAAATTTAATATCAGGAATAGTCACTCGTCTAAGAGAAGATACTAGGATGGAAGATATCAATGATACAAGTATTTATTACGGTAGCAATGTGCCTCAAGTATTAGAGTGGCCCGCTGTTACTGTAGACTTATCCGAAGTTACTGAGGAATGGCGTACCTTCGGAGGGAAACACAAGGGGCAAAAGGATGCAATATGCACTGTCAGTATTGGAGTTTATGACAAGGCATTTGACTACATGACAGGGTTAACTTCTGTCGAGAAAATAGTGAAGAACATAGATGATGTAATTCACAGTGACATGGGTATAAGTGGTATCACATACTATGGAGAGAATCAGAGTAAACGATTCCATCCAGCAGTCTATAATGATACCCCTGTACTAGGAGCTGAGATTACATATACTGGAAAAATACGCTTTACACAAGGCGGTTAATAGTGAGGTGGAAACATGGCAATTGGAGCCGTAGGTTCAAACGCTCAAGTTGGCTTTGCTGAAGAAACAATCTGGGCGTCAGGTACCCCAACCATAGACAACTTTATTCCCTTTCTTTCGGAAAGTCTTATGCTTGAAAGGAATATAGTTACCACTGATTCGATTCGTGGCGACTCAGCTCGTAGTATCTGGAGAACAGGTGCTGAACGTGTCGGAGGAGACCTAAACGTCGAAGTACAACCTACTGGTATGACTACTTTATTTAAGCATGCCTTAGGACGCATTTCGTCTGCAGGTCCTAGTGGTTCTGGATTTTATCATCACAAGATATATCCTAGTGGTTCATTACCTGAAGGTCTTAGAATTGAAGTTGGTCGAGAAGGTGCTTCTGGCGGAACGTTCGCGTATAATGGTATGAAAGTTAACCAGCTTACGATGAACTGTACTGTTGGAGAGCCTCTGACTGCTACATTCAGTTTCTTAGGTAAAGAGGAGAGTCAATCACAATCTGCACCGACTACTTCGACTTCTATATCCTCTCTTAATCCTTTAACTTTTGATGAAGGTTCTATTACAATCGATGGTACTTCGCAAGAAGTCCAAGGTTTGGCTATAACGATTAATAACAACCTAACGGAAGATAAAGGACAGCTTGGTTCACGCTATCGCGTGGGTATACCAAGAAGTGGATTTAGAGATGTCACAGGGTCACTGAATATGGAGTTCGATGACTTAGGAATGTATAACAAGTATGTAAATGGTACTGATGCCGCTCTGGCTGTTGTCTTTACGTCAGATGACATGGCTGCAGGTACTCAAGCTTATATGCTTGAAATACATTGCCCAAGAATTGTCTTCACAGGTGCTACACCTGTTGTTAGTGGGCCTGACTTAATCTTTTACGACCAACCTTTTATTGCTTTATATGACAGTGATAGAGGCGATGGTTTTATGGATGAAATCAGACTTGAGGCAATATCAGCAGAATCAAGTCCGTAATTAACAATCTAGGGGGTTGGCTTATGTCAGCCCCCTATACATCAGGGAGGAATGATGAGCAAAGCATATTTAGCAGAAGGAAACACAAAGTCTGTAACTATTGATGGACAGAAAGTTACTTTACAGAAGTTTTCTTACGCCCAACAGAAAGAGCTTACAGCCTTAATTGACGAAGATAAGAAAACAGACTCGATGGACAAGTTTATTATAAGCTCTATCAAAGGGTGGGATTTAGTTGATGAAGCAGGGAGCGCATTACCTATATCCGTAGAATCTATCAATAAGTTAGCAGGAGATTTCGTAACAAAGCTCGTTCAGGAATGCACAAACTTTAACAGCATCACACCTGATGAACAAAAAAACTAATTAGGGCGGTACGTGCAAGTGCTAGTAAAGCTGGATTAAAACATCCGCCCGACATAATACAAGTATTTAGATTCTGCAAAGAGTTTGGTTGGACAATAGAAGATTTCTATAGCCAGCCTTATGTAGATATCTGTCGTTTCACTATTCTTTTATCCGAAACAGATAAGATGAGAGCCGCTGAAGAACAGAAACAGCGAGCAAAGATTCGGTCAAAAGGAAGGAGATAGTATGGCTCAAATAACAATGGACCCTAGATTTGGAAGTGGTGGTTCAACATTCCAAATATATATTGATACACGGGGTATACACGCTAATATGAGCAAGCTCAATAGACTACTATCTGACAGAACAGAACCTCTCAAGCAGGCTGCGATACAGTACATGGCTAAAGGTGTGATTAAAAATCGTTTTGATGGTGAAGGTATCCCTAAGTGGCGAAGACTGGCTCCAAGTACTATTCGAAGAAGAAAAGCTATGGGTTATGCGCCTGGACCTATTCTAAACAGAACAGGCGCGCTGAAAGAATCAGCTACAGGTGGGGTTGGTTTTAGCTATAACATCACTGACGGAAATAAGGCAATTACGTTTGGTAGCTCTCTTGAATATGCACATCTACATGACCAGCCTAGAGGAACGGTATCTTACTCAAGTGGGGTGTCTATTCCCGGTAGACCTTGGTCGTTTATCACAGATAGAAACATTAAAGATATTCTCGACATACACTTGGTGTGGGTTGAGAGAAAAATGGGAAACGTTGGGCGCAGTTCAGGGCTTTAAGAGGTGACCTATGGTACAAGTAGCAAGAGGTGAGATAGTCTTAACAACTGTAGTAAGAGGTCTTGGAGATGCTCGTAGAGTTATAGACCAGAATCTCCAGAAGATATCAGGTAGGCAAAGCTACTATGCTGGTTTCATTCAAGCTCGTATGGGGCAAATGGCTCTTGCTATGTCCGCCGCCATGATGGGTTTTGTGGGCTCATCTGTGAAAGCTTTCGCTGAGTTTGACCAAGCTATGCAGAATACTGCCTCTGTTACTCAAGCAACTTCAAAAGAGATAGAGATGCTTGCCGTAAAGGCAAAAGAGCTTGGTATTGCTGGACCTATTGCCGCAACTGAAGTTGGTAAAGCTATGTATTTTATGGCTTCTGGTGGTCTTGAAGCAAGTGAAATCATGCAAGCCGCAGAGCCTATTTGGAAACTCGCTGTTGCAACACAGACAGACATGAAACAAGTTGCTCTATCTGTAATGACTACCATGAAGGCGTTTGGCGCACAGTTTGACGACACAACCCATTTCGCGCAAGTCTTTGCGGCGGGTATCACAAATTCTCAGCTTACCATGCAGACTCTCGCTCAGACAATGAAGATGCTTGGACCTATTGCTCATCAGTTAGGAATGAGTATAGAAGAAGTGGTGGGAGTTTCAGCTCTCCTTGCTGATATGAATATACGAGCAGGTATGTCTGGTCGAGCCCAGAGACGTATGCTCCAAGGCACCATAAAAGACACTAAAGGGACAAGAGACGTTCTTGAAGATTTAGGTCTTAAAATGCGTGATATGGACGTCAAGACACTTGGGTTTGTGCAGGTATTTAAAAAATTAGCTAATGCTGGAGCCGATGTAGGAGATATGTTTAAGCTATTTGGTTTACGCGCCGCTCCAGCAGCCGCTGGTGTTGCATCGTTAGCAAAGGAGCAGGGATTTTTAACGAAAAGCTTGCAAGATTATATTGACATGGTTTCAGACACCACAAGACTTGAAGTCGCACGTGCTAAACAGATGAAAGGTCTTGATAATCAAATTAAAATGACGGAAAACTCTCTTAAGAATTTGATGCTTACATATGGAGCTATCTGGGGCGACGCGATGCGTCCATTTCTTACACTTACTCGTAAAATATTAGATGGTCTTTCTGCTCTCCCTGAACCTATTCAAAGACTTATCGCATTGCTTGTTCCTCTTACAGCATCTATATTGGCCTTAAGTGGAGTATGGCTTATATTGTCTGGTATTATGATTCAGTCTATGCTTAACTGGAAACAATTTGGTGGATTTATAGCAGGTACAATGTCAAAATTACTCATAGGAATAAAAAAGTTGTCACTTGCTCTTATCGCACAAAATGTTGTTCTTGGTGTTAATGGTCAGTTCTATCTTAAAGGTGCCCGCGGTGCAATAACAATGGCTAAAGCACAGTCTCTACTCCTTCCTGGGTTAATGTCAATTCTTGGAACAATGATATCTATTGTAGCATATGGAGCATTACTCGCTACTTCTTTTATAGCAATAACTATAGCACTAGGCATGCTAGACGCACGCATAAAGACAGTATTGATGAATAAGGGAGGCATTAAGACTGTTTTTCAGAATACAATAAAATTTATTAAGGATAAAGTAGATGCGCTTTTGAGATGGGCTGATGCTCATCCTATTCTTGCACGTTTTCTTGGCATATCACAGCTTAGAAATGTTTCTGGCATGATTAACGCTGTTTGGGACCCTGTTAAGAAAACTATTGTTGGTGCGGCTGAGAAAGGTACTATGGCGTGGGAGCAGTTTGTTGAGAATCTTCGTCAAGGCATGGATATGTCTAAAGATATCTGGATAGAGAGTTTTGGAGAGATGAGGGATTTTCTTATTGAGATGTTTCCTCAAATGTCTGACGAAGTTGATAAATTCTTTGCTAAGCTTAATAGAAAGAATCCGGAAGCTGCCGAAAAAGCAAAAACTGTGTGGGGGGAAGTCTTTGCCCAGATAAAGGAAGAAGGTTTTTCTACAGGTGAATCATTCGATACATGGATTAAAGGCGTCGAAGATGCCTGGGTAGACACAGTTAAAGGTCTTATCGATGGAACGAAGACGTGGAAAGATGTCTGGAATTCAATCTTAGATGATGCTCTTAATACGTTTATAAAAGGGTTTATACATCAGATGCTTACAAGTTGGGGTGCTGGATTAGCTGAGATGCTTGGCATGTGGCACGAAGCTCAAGGCTCTTTATTTGGTGGTGGAAGCAAAAACCCTTGGGGAAACTGGCTTGGGTTATTTGGAAGTTTGATTGGCATGGGCGGTGGCATCAGCACCGGCACAGGTAGCGTTGGGGGCGCAAGTGGAATGGGCACGGGTTTTACATCTGGATTCGCAAGCGGGATTGGTTCAGCAGAAGGTGGTATATTCAATAAACCATCTCTCAGACTTATAGGTGAGGCTGGCCCAGAAGCTGTTGTACCACTAGATAGACTAGCAACCGGAGGGCAAGATAGAGAAATTACTATTGTTAATGTTGTTGATTCCTCTTTTGTGCATCGTGCGTTGGCTAAAGACCCAAACACGATAGTTAATATAATCAACGATGATATTATGAAGAATGGCGTTACACGCCGTTCTATAAAACAGACTGTAAGGAGTTAATATGAAACGTTTTATCATGGTGGGCTTAGCGTTGCTTTTGCTTTGTTCCAACGTATCTGCCGCTACTTGGTATTCATGGAGATATAGAACAAGCACTGATTGCGATGCTTTAACCGATGGTAAAGCACGTGATATATGCTGGGATAGCGTACTGGACAAAGCATACTTTTGTGAACCATCTTCTGGAGACTGCGATACAGCTGGTGAGTGGAAAGATTCTGCAGGTTCTGGAGATGTTTCTGATGTCTACGGATGTTCTTCTGGCGACTGCGCCACAATTACCATGGGCGCCACTGACACACTTGTTGCTACAGACGGGTCTCTTATAGATTTCTCTGCTGTTGATGCTGGAGATACTGGAGAAGGTATTCTATTACCTCAAATAGGCAGTGCATGTGCCGCCGCTACAGCAGAAGGTCAGATTTGCTGGGACTCGTCAGGAGATGACTTGTACGTTGGAGACGGCGCTGCCGTTGTCAAGATAAACTCAGCTGGTGGGGATATCACAGAAGTTGGTGGCTGTGCCACTGGTGCATGTACAGATGACTTTATTGATGGCAGTGATATAGGTGATGATAAAATTGATTCAG
>Ga0307928_10001849_pt1 | contig 16105 bp, 16 predicted proteins | sample AceLakmetagen232_FD_201815 | JGI IMG/M metagenome (GOLD analysis project Ga0307928, IMG submission 201815) | Saline water microbial communities from Ace Lake, Antarctica - #232 | ecosystem: Environmental > Aquatic > Non-marine Saline and Alkaline > Saline | place: Antarctica: Ace Lake... | reverse complement strand
CCAAAGTTTAACACTTGACATAGGTTATCGTTATTGTTAATAATGTAGGTGTGATTAATCCTTTCCTCAAAACACCAATAGGACAGCATGGTAAACATATTGAGATAAAGAATCTACGCAAATCATGGTCGAAATATGGCAGTATTAAGCTTGGAATAGAAGAGATGTCTAATAAATGGTTTTGTCAGGTTTGTCAGGATGAACAGCCTCTTGGGATAGAACCTTTCCTATTTCCAATGAGTGATCGTGAATATCTACGTATCTGTCCTCTCTGCGAGAACATAAAAAGAAATAACGAAATTGTTACGTATGAATCCCTTATTATTATCAGGAGAAAACAAAACAAATCAGATCACCATAGTGAGTTTTGATTTGATAACTACATAGGATAATATATAGCATATCTATATGAAGAAACCAACTGCGTTTGATGGTAATACCAAAGAAGAGAGAGCGTATCTTGAAGTAGACTCCCATTATATCATCTGGCAAGAAGACAATGACGTACGAAGGACTCGTAAGAATGGCTGGAATGACGTAACTGATGCCTATTGGGGTAAACTCCCATCAGATTGGCCTTATATAAACAAAGTAGTAGATCCTCGTATCAGAACCTCCCTTATTGAGAAAAACGCTCGTCTATTAAATGCTAAACTACGTGGACGTTTAATCCCTCGTGAGGGTGGAGACGTAATAAAGGCACGTATCAATAACGCAATACTAGACTTCCAGTGGGATAATGCTCAATGGGGCGGCACTATGCTTGATAAGTGGGGTCAGATGGATCTTGATACCAGACTATACGCATCTAAGTTTGGACTTGTTTATTGGAAGCATGAAACTAAAGAAGTAAAAGACGAGAAGGATAAAAAAGTAAAGAAAACAATCTTTGATGGGAATGAGTTTAAACCTTTGGATATACGAGACTGTGGCATGGATAGTACAGCAGACCACGTTAGAAATGCTAAATGGTTTCAGGTACGTGAGTGGGTTAAGTATGAAGATTTGGAATCCATTTCCTATACAGGTGACGACGACAAGCTAAAAAACATATCAGAACTCAAAAGCAAAATGATGGAGAACTCTGATCGTAGAGATAACCGTTATGAAAATAGAATACTCAGTCTTAAAGGATTAACAGATCGTGTAGGAGAGGATGAATCTTATCCTATTGTAGAGATTGTTACTGAATACAGACGTGATCGTTGGATTACCTTCGCACCTAAATATAGAGTCATCTTACGTGATATAGAGAACCCTTATGAGCATGGAAAAATCCCTGTTGTTCAACTACGATACTACTCCATACAAGGAGACTCCCATGGAGAGTCAGAAGTAGAGCCCGTACTTCCAATATGGAAAGCTATTCAGGCTACTGTATGTGGATACTTAGACAACATGGCTAATCATATTCGACCACCGCTCAAGATTATAGAAGGTGCTGCCCGTATTGAAACAATCGTATATGGCCCAGATGCACAATGGTTAGTTGATAGACAGGATGCAGTCATGGAAATGCCTAGTAATGGTGAGGCTATGAAGAACTTTCAGACAACCTATCAAGCACTTGTGGCAGCATTTAATACTGCTATGGGTGATACTTCGCTTGGAGTTTCGTCAGTAGACATGCAGTCGAGAAGGAAAACTGCTACTGAGATTAAAAACTCCGAGAAACAGCAAAACAACAGAGATCAAAAGAATCAATCTTCACTTGCAGATGCCATCCAAGACATGATGAGTATGTGGCTCGTAAATAATCGACAATTCCTATTTACTGATATTGAAAAGAAAGAATATATACTCAAAATACTAGGAAGTGATTTATATAAATACTTCCAACAGGCAGGATTAGATGAGATGGTTCTTCCAGATGAATCTGCGTCTATAATCCAAGAAATAGTACAGGAAATGGAAGGAAACATATCAGATGATGAAATCCAAAATATGGTTGACGCTGGTGAAGTACCAAAGTATCCAATAGTTGAAAACCCCGATGCCAAAGCAAAAGATTTGAGAATGAAACCTAAAATGAGTATGAATGAAATAGGCGATCAAGCAGAACTCACTATTGTTCCAGATGATTTGGAAGGAAACTATGATTACATAGCATCGGTTAAATCAATGGCTATCGGTGCAGAAAAAGAAATGATGGAGGCACGACAACAAGCAATTGATATGCTTATGAACCCAGCTATGCAACAAATGTTGGCAGCAGAACAAATACAACCCCACATGAAGGAACTCCTTATAGACAACTTCAATGATCTTGGGATGAGAGATGCTGAGAAATACTTTGGAAAGATAGAGCCACAACCAGTATTACCTGAACAGCAAGGTCAACCTCAACAAGGGCAACAACCACAAATACCAGGTATGCCAGAGATGGGACAACCCCAGCCAAGACAAAATCCACTAGAGGCACAAGGACAGCCCCAGCAACCACCTGTTGCACCACCACAACAATAATGGTATAGTGAATATATGGACGATTCCCAGCGTAAATCCAGACTGAAAGAAAGCCTTCACACAGCAATGAATCTTAATATTCTTGCTTCTTCTAAAGAGTACAAAGACACACTACTTCCCCATCTAAATAAACTCTCACATATAATTCCTATACGATCTGAAGCCTACAAAACAAAAGAAGAGTACCAATTCGCACTAGAGAATAATAATATGCGAGCGTCAGTCTACCAAGAGCTTATAAGTTTCCTTTCATCCCAAGAATCTATAATGAATAAGATTCGTCAAGAGATGGAGAAGCCTAAAAAGAATTATGGTATCTAATCTAAAGTCACTCAGAGAGCTAAAAGCGTTCGATGGCGAGAAGTATAAGACAGACATCCCAAGAGATGAACCTTTACCTAAAAAATGTACTCATAAGGATATAAAGATGATATCAGGATCCCAACTTCGATGTAAATGTGGTGTGGGATATACAGGTGCAAATATTCAGAAGCTTTTCGATATCCTACATAAAGCTTGATAACTACAATAACACTCCTCTACACTTTCTTTAAGCATAAAAACAGGTAATGCTTATCTGTATAAATAACAAAGCAATTAATATATTTATGCTAAAGGAGATGTATCTATGGATGATACAAAACAGGCAGTAAAAGTGGATGAAGGTAAACAGCCCGAGGAAATGCCTACCTCAGAAAAACCAGCAGAAGTTAGCGTTCCACCTGAAGAAGAGGCCAGTACAGCCGAATCAGAAGGCTTGCCTGAAGAGGCATCGGAGAGAACTCGTAAAGAGTTCAAAAAGTTAAAAGAGCATAATAACCAAATGGCCGAAAAGCTAAAAGCGTATGAAGCTCCAAAAACTGAAAGGCGTTCTGCGTTTGATGTATTCTCTCCACAACAGGAGCAGGTTGTACCACAGCCCAAGGTTAGCCCTCAACAAGAGGCCGAACCAGAAGAAGGTGGTTTCCAACCAATTGTTCCTGATAAGGATGGGTACATTGATATAAATGAGCTTAATAAGAGGGAATCTATCATAGCAGATAGATTGAAAAAGCTAGAGGGAGCTACACGTTCAGCCCAAGAAGAAGCGAAACGTGCAGAAGAGAGGATTGCGAAATATGAACATACGGATAAAACCGTAAAAGTTTATGCTCAACATCCATATCTTGATCCGACTAGTGACGAGTTCGATGAGAAGTTTTCATCTATGGTTACTAAGGAACTTTTGTACCAGACGTATACCGAGGGAAAACAAGATTATCTAACCGCTGCTAATAAGGTAAAAGAAGAGTATTACAATCCAATCCAAAAACCTGTAGCACAACCCGATCTTAAAGCCAAAGAAAATGTTACCAAGAGAGACCAGATTAATGCTATTCCATCACTAGCATCAAAGGGTGAAAATAAGCCAGATCAAGATTTTCTTGTTCAGGAATCCCGCAAAGGTAACAAAGACGCTATATATCAGCGACTTAAGCAATCTGGATATTAATATTTAAAATTTACTATCATGGCATTTGGACTACAAACAAATGGAACAGGGGATCGAAGAGAGTCACTTCTTTCAATCTTGAAAGATGTTTCTCCTAACACCGATAACTATTTCATTTCTAACCTAGGCAAAGCCCCAGCAGCTCAAAATACACTTCATGAGTGGGTAACGTATAATACGGCCCGACCAACAAGTGTAACGACAGCTATTGAAGGTGCAGCCGCCTCGTATGCCGATCTTACTCAGCCAACTCGTACACAAAACGTAACAGCAATTGTTACGGAAGATGTACGTGTGTCTGGAACTGAAAAAGCAGTTTCAGTTGCAACTGGCGAAGATCCATACGTGTTTCAGAAAAATGAAGCTCTCAAGAGATTGAAAGCTAAAATGGAATACTTGACAATTAATGGAGCTTTTGCTTCAGGTAGCTCAGGTGTTGCACGTTCGATTAGTGGGTTTGGGAATATGATCTCAACCAACGTAACCGCACGTAATTCTGGAACTTCATTTACCGAAGTTGAACTTAATGACATCTTGAATGATGTTTGGACAACTGTTGGAAGTGATTACGTTTCTGATCTTATCGTCTGTCCTATGGTTATTTCTCGAAGAATCTCAGGATTCACAGCGAACCTAACCAGAAATATAGACGCATCTGCTAAGAGACTTACCAATCAAATTCGAGTATATGATGCTCAGGTTGGTAACACAGTTATGATAATTCCTCACAAGGACGTAACTGCAACAGCAGGTAACACTACAGTATTCGCACTTCGTGAAGATACATGGAAACATTCATTCCTCACAGGTCGTGAACCAATGTGGAAAGAACTCGCTAAGGATGGAGATCGAGATAACGGTCAATATCTGACAGAGTTTACAGTCGTAGGATATGCACAACGTGCCTCTGCAAAGAGAAGCGGTTATGCAACGACTCTCTAATAAAGGACGATGTTCTTATTAGTTGGAAAGGAGCCTTCGCAAGGAGGCTCTTTTTCATGCTTGTAATTATTGTTGTGATATGCTATCGTAATATTATGGATGACTACGAAAAGGTGTCTGTTAATGGAGCAGCTATCACAAAGGCGCTTATGAATATCTGGGAGCGTTTTGGTCGTCCAGAAGATTTCTCTACACAATCAGGTAAAGTCCTACTTCAAGAAATAATAAGCGTTTGGAAATACTTTTATAAGCAAGAGTACGCATCAGTTCTTCACGACAATAGCATTGATATACAAAATGAAGTATCGGTTTCAGATATGAAAGATGGCTATACTCCCATTACCTACCCTCCCGTCCTATTTAATCTCATAAAAGCTATGTTTCCTGACGTAAATCTATCCTCCCGTAAAACCCAGAGGATTATACAGGAAATTGCCCCATTTCTTAAAGTTACAAAACTTAAAATATGAAAATCAACTGTGGAATTATTGTCAAAGATGACAGCGAACTTGAATTGTTACAAAAGGCTATACAGTCTGTAGCCCCATACGTAGAAGGAGTATATATAACTGCAAATGGTAAAGATGTAGATGAGGTAGAGGCGTATTGTAAAAAGTACAAAGAACTACACTATTCCTACCATACATGGAATGATGACTTCTCAGATCAACGCAACTATAACTTCTCCCAGATGCCACAAGACTCAGACTTCCTATTTTGGATGGATGCCGATGATGTGCTATATGGAGGGCAACATTTACAGAAAATAGCAGAACTCGCAAAGCGTAATCGACAAGATGTTATTTTCTTTACCTATTGGTATGGGTGTCGCTTTGATGGAGAACCATCGGAAAAGACTCTAGCAGATATTGAAATGGAACATATGAGAGAACGACTTATTCGCCCAGGAACTGTTAAGTGGGTAGGAAGACTCCATGAGACTCCAGTACCAGTAACAGGATCAAGAGATGCCTATACTCAAGTACCTTATGGCGAAAAACAACCTATTGCAATAATGCACACAGCAGGAGTTGAATATCTCCAAGATAAAATGGATCGTAATAAACGAATACTACAACTCCAGCTTAAAGAGGAAACAGAGAAAGGTAAAGTAGACCCTCGTACAGAATTGTACTTGATGAAAATATACGCAGAAGATCCAGACGAGAGTAATCTACCCAAAGTAATAGAACTTGGAGAGAGCTATCTTAAAAAGTCAGGATGGGATGAAGAGAGGGGCACAGCCAATGAGCAGATGGCTATTGCAACCTCCAGAATGGGTGATGAGCGTAAAGGGATTGATTATCTACATGCTGCAATACGAGAATGGTCTGCGCAGCCTTTATACTACGTTCGATTAGCACTTGCCTACTACAATGTAAAAAACTATAAATCCTCAAAACATTGGCTAAATGTAGCTTCAAGCATGGACTTGGACAATAAGAATGGTGGGCCAACTAATCTTAAAGCTATGAAAATGATATATTCAGAGGTACTACTGAAACTCTCCTACAATGTAGATAAGGACACAAAAACAGCAGCTAAAATAGCTGAGAAGATATATAAAGAAGATCCAACCAAGGAGAACAAAGAACAACTACTATTCATGTCTGATCTTAACGACCTAAATGAAGCCTGTCATGATGCACACAAAGTAGCAATCTACCTTAAAAGTATCGGACGAGAAGACTCTATTACTAAACTATTAGAAGCACTCCCAGACCCAATAACCTCTCAACCAATGTTCCAGAAGATGAGGCAGGATGTAACCCCACCTCGTAAGTGGGCTCGTAATGAAATATGTTATTTTGCGAACTTTGGAGCTAAACACTTTGAGAAATGGGATGCTAATTCACTTGAGAAAGGTATTGGGGGCTCTGAGACTGCTGTCATCCAACTATCAAAAGAATGGACGAAACTAGGTTATAAGGTCACAGTATACGGAGACCCAGAAAAGAAAGGTGTATATGATGGAGTTTCTTATCTACCTTGGTTCTACTTCAACCATAGAGACTACTTTAATATCTTTATTCAATGGAGATCATGGGCTCTTTCATCTCAAGTAAAGGCTCGTAAGTTTTACGTTGACTTGCATGATGTTTGGAGTGGCGTAGACATAACAAGGTCGGAAATAGAACATATAGATAAGATTATCGTCAAGAGCAAGTACCATAGAACCTTTGCACCTAACATCCCAGACGACAAGTTTTTAATTATAAGTAATGGCATATGAAACAACATAAACTATTTTGGCAATCCAGTTATGATCGTGGTTTAGATGTACTACTCTTTCTGTGGGCTGATATACGAGCTAAATATCCAGATGCAGAACTATTTATAACCTACGGATGGGATTTGTTTGATAAAACTGCACATAATAACCCAGAACGTATGGAGTGGAGGAAAATGACGAGTGCATTAATGGAACAAGAAGGTATTACTCATTTAGGACGTATAGGTAAAAAGGAGCTAAAAGTAGTACGAGATAAATGCGGTATATGGGCTTATCCTACTTATTTTACTGAGATCAATTGTATAACTGCTCTTGAGTGTCAGGAAAGTGGATGCGTCCCTGTTACGATGGCCCTCGGAGCCTTGTCAGAGACTGTCAAGTCGGGAGTTGTGGTGCAGGGAGACATTCAAGATCCTGCTGTAAAAGACAAGTATTTAGAAGAGCTACTGTCACTCATGGGAGACAAAAAACGCTGGAAGAAGGAAGTAAAAAAGGGAAAGAAGGTTATTGAGAGATATAGGTATGACAAAATAGCTTGGGACTGGCATCAGGAGTTTGAAACGAAAGATACATCAACCAAGCTAACGGTCTACACTCCAACAGTTCGTAAAGGCTGGTGGAACGTTATGGCAAAGAATTTAAGCGAGCAAACCTACAAAAACTTTGAGTGGGTAATTATAGACGATATAGGTTATGATCGAACGGAGATAGCCAAAAAATACGCTACAGAATACGGACTAGACATTAAAATATACCCAGGCAAGGACAGAGCTAAGAAGCGCACCTATGGGCTTGTAAACGCCAATAATACCGTTATGGAAAAGGCAGAGGGTGAAGTAATAGTTTTCTTACAAGACTTTATAGTAATTCCTCAAGATGGACTCGAGCAGATAGCCTTTTTACATCGTAAAGACCCTTCTGCGCTAATTGCACCATGTGATATGTATGTGGCTCCCAAGATCAAACCTGATATTGAGAGTGAAGATTGGTTTCATGGAGAGACTGATGTCATAGGAGACTTTATACGCAAGAACATAAGGATTAAAAACATAGGACTCAGATATTCAGACCATGCGTTTGACTTTGAACAGAACTATGGAGCTATACCTACAAAGATTGCACGTGAGCTGGGTGGTTGGTATGAGTTTTATGATGAGGGATTAGGATATGACAATACTGACATAGCCTACAGAGCTTTGAAGAAAGGCTACAAACTACTGGTAGATGAAACAAACGTAGCAGTATGTATTGATCATTGGGAAGCTTTAAAGTCTAATAGAGAAAACGTACTAGGTCGTGCAAGGCGGTTAAACGATCCTCGTTACTCATGGGCTATGGAGATGATAGATCGTGGTGAATTACCCTTAATACGAACTCAAGAAAAGGATGACAAGATAGATTTACAGTATGTAATCCCAGAGAGCGTAAGTGATGACGACGTAGTTAAATGGCTCAAAAAGAATGGGCCAGAAGTTGTATATAATTGGTTACATGATAAAAATAGATAGTCAAACGTCATCAGTCTTGCTTCCTCAAGACCTTTTGAGAAAGGCTGCTAATGAATATTATCCAGATGTAAATGGAATAATACATTGTGAACCTAATTTTAAAGATGGTGAACCTTATTGGACTTCTGACTGTTTTAGAGTAAGAGGAAAAATTGAAGGTCATCCAAGTGTAGTATTCTATGCACAGCCTTCATGGGGAAATCATTTTGCAAGACTTTATGGAGAAGATAAAGTCAAATGTGTGACATATGCGCATGATCCTGACATTCATCATCCAGTAGATGTTAAAGAAATATATGACGTGGGATTTATTGGAAATGTACAAGATGGAGATGGAAGAAAAGAATATTTAGATGCTATTCAGAATGAGTTTAACTGTTTTATTTCAAGTACAACACCAACAGACAAAATATCAACAGAATTATCAAAATGTAAAGTGTTGTTTAACCACATACGTTATGAGGAGATAAATATTAGGTTCTTTGAATCACTTGCAATAGGAGTACAGGTCTGTAGTAGAAAACCAAGTCTAGGATTATTTGCAACTGAAGGACTATCTTATCTCACATTTAGTTCAATTCCAGAAGCAATATCACAAATTAAAATGTTATTAAAAAGAGATGATTTACGACAAAAATTGAAGAAAAAAGCTCAAAAAGAAGCAGAAAATCATACATATTTTCACAGGATTACAGCAATGTTACCATTTTTACAATTCAAATAATATGTTCACACGAATAAAAGATCGTATAAAATATGGAGGAGCAATAATAGGACTGGAAGAGGTAAAGGCAGTAGTTGATGTTCTTCTTTCAGATAAGGGTGAAAGATGGACTATCGGTGAAAATAGTATAGCCTTAGAAAAAGAACTTGCAAAAGAGTTTGGAGTTAAACGAGCTGTACTTACAAATAGTGGATCTTCAGCACTTTTAGTTGCTTTAACAGCACTTCATCTTCCAAAAGGATCTAAAGTCATTATTCCTGCAGTAAACTTTCCAACAGCGTTTAATGCTATTTTACAATGTGGACTTATACCAGTTGTTGTAGATGTAGATATAAAAACATTGAATATTGACCTAGATGAGGTTAAAAAAGCTATTAAAACCTATCCTGAGATTAAAGCTGTAATCGCAGTCCATATAGCTGCAAACCCAGTAGACCTTATTGAACTGAGACGTATTGTAGGAGATCGGTATATCATAAGTGATAATTGTGATGGGTCAGGAACTAAGCTCAAAGGAAAATACATAGACTCATATGCAGATCTATCTTGCGTATCATTTCATGCAGCGCATATTATAACAATGGGAGAAGGTGGTGCCATACTTACTGATAATGAAGAGCTTGCAACTCGATGCTTGAAACTTCGTGAATGGGGTCGTGCCTCTGGAACAGATGAGATATACCACTATGAAGGATTCCCAAACGACTACAGATCACGCTACGTGTATGAAGAAATTGGATTTAACATGAAGCCACTTGAACTTCAATGTGCTATGGGAAGGATACAACTTACTAAGCTCAATAAATTTAAAAAGAAACGTCAAGAGAATTATAAAAAACTACATGAGATATTTGATAAACTCCCACAGTTTAAGATGATTGAGACAATAGACGATGTTGATGTGTGTTGGTTTTCGTTTCCAATGTTATGTAATGGTATAGAACGTAAGATCGTAATGGATGCGTTTGAGAAGAATAATATCGAATGTAGGACTATCTTTTCAGGTAATATACTCCTCCACCCAGCATATAAGGACATAGAATATATACAGATAGCAGACCTAACTAATGCAGATGATGTTATGAAAAATGGTATGTTTTTATCAGTTCATCCATCAATAACTCAAGATATGATTGACTTTATTGAGAAGGTAGCAAAATCACTATGAATATACTCGTAACAGGAGGAGCTGGTCTTGTAGGAAGTAATCTTATTGACAGATTGAGAGATGACCATGAAGTATTATCTTTCTCAAGAAAAGAAGGTTTTGATCTAAGGGATAAGGAACAAATAGCTTTAATGATAGATGAGTTTGAGCCAGAAGTAGTCTATCATCTTGCAGCAAATGCAGCGGAGAGTAGAGGACAAGTATCTCCTATAGATATGACTGAGAACAACCTCAATATATTCCTAAATGTACTAATCCCCTCTATCAATGCTGGGGTAAAACGATTCATCTATACCTCATCTGTGGCGGTATATGGAGAGGCAGAAGTACCTTACGCAGAAGATAGTATCCCAAAACCTAAAGACGTATATGGAGTAAACAAACTAGCAGCAGAACAGATCCTAAAGATCCTTGCAAAGATACACGACTTTGACTATACAATCTTCAGACCCCATAATATATATGGGCCACATCAGGATATGAGTAACCCTTACAAGAACGTAGTGGCACTCATCATGAGAAACATCATGGAGGGCAAATCAATGACTATATTTGGTAAAGGAAAGATGAAGCGAGCCTTTTCATACGTAGATGACGTTATAGATGTATTTGTAGATGCTTTGGACGATTCGTTTAGAAACCAAATATTAAACGTAGGAAGTTGTATAGATATCGAAATAGCGACCTTAATCAAAGAAATAGAAACCATATCAGATAAGAAATTAAAACAAATACATAAACCTGCTCGCCCTGCTGAGATATGGAACTTTCTTGCAGATCATAGACGACAAACCATGCTTACTTATTATAAAGAAACTCCTCTATCAGAAGGATTACAACAGACATGGGATTTTATTAATCTCCCTGAATTAGAAGTTATGGAGAATGAAATAAAATGAAGGTCTACTATCGAATAACATCTATTCCATCTACGAATCCTTCTCCTATCTATGCTGATGACAAGGCCAAGCTCAATGAGTTGTGTCTGAAATCGTTTGTTGAAGCGTTTAGAGAGGTAAATCCTGATGTTACGTTTTTATGTGACTTCTGTCCTCAAGAGTATAAGAAGATGATCGGTGATATAGTCCCATTCAAGCACGAAACTATATTTACTACTATAGGAATCAATGAAACGTGCCTCATGCAGTATGAATTAGCTAAGAATCAAGATGATGATATTCTTTTCCAAGAGTGTGACTATATATATACTCCTAACGCAGGTAAACATTTAGTAGATGGACTACAAGAACTTTGTATGGTTAGTCCCTATGATCACTTTAACTTTTACTTGGATCATACCTTACACTCTATTCATCAAACTATTAAACTTGTAGAAGACTATCATTGGAGGACTACAGAGCGCAATACTATGACATTTGCTATCAAGAACAAAGTCTTTAAAAAGAATTATGATATATTCAAATACTATGGATATTTAGATGCTGATGTTTGGTATGACATGCTTACAAAAGGACAGCCACTATGGACTCCTATTCCTAGTCTTGCTACGCACATGGCTAAAGACTGGCTTGCTCCATCAATTCAATGGAAGGATATATGGGAAACCCTAATCTAAAAAAACCTTTATACTCGGTTATTCTCCTCATATTCCATCGTACTCCAGAGCTGGTCGAGATGGCTAAAGACTGTGTAGCAGCTATACGAAACTCAAGTGATGATTACGAGTTAATAATAGTTGATAATGGTAGTACAGAGCGTTACGACTGGGAATCCTTATGTGATGTTTATGTGCGTTTGGATAAAAACTGGGGTATAAGTCATGGATGGAATACAGGTCTTAAACTAGCACGTGGTAAATATATGGTAATAATTGGAGATGACGTTATTGTAAACGAGGGATGGCTACCTGCTATGCAAAAATCTATGGATATGCCTATGGCTGGACTTGCTAACGTACACGTAGAACATCTACCTCAAGGAATGGGAGTTGTTGAGAACTATAAATGGTTTTCTCATGCGTGTGTAATGCTTACTCAAAACACAATAAACAGAGCTGGGTATTATGAAGAAGAGCTATACTATCCATGTAATTTCGAGGATCATTCATATATCTCAAAAGTCATGAGGGCTGGTCTTAAATGCTATGTGAACTATGGGGCATCAGTACAGCATAAAGAAGGTAGAACCGTTCATGCAAAGGATCTATCAGAACATTTCTTACGCCTTAAAAAGGTCTTCATGGATAAATGGGGATTTGATAACCAAGATGTATTTTGTGGTGATAAACCGTTTCCCATGCGTTGATAACTATTACTCTATATGACGGACTGGTTGCAGGTGGGAATGAAATATGGTCATCGGGTACTTCTGAAAAGAAAGCAGTACCGTTTGACATAGACTTTTATAATACTCCATTCAGTATGGGGTTATCTTATGCTGTAACCGTACAAGCATCAAACGTAACTGTCGTATATGAGTAAAATATAAGAATGGTATATATAAGTTGATAACTTAAACTATTACTCCATATACTGATGGAATGAGAACACTCAACGACCTTCTAATAGACGCTAATGCTTATTTAGACCTAGATGCTTCAATTCCAACAGGAACAGAGCTTACTACTCGTACCAATTACGCTAACCAAGCTATCTGGGATGCTTCTGCATACGCTCAGTTCAATGAGTTTAAAAAGGTCTATACGGTAGACGTTGGAACTCTTGCAAGTATTCCACTTCCTACAGGATTTAGAGGGTTTAATATTGCTCCACAACTCCTTACATCTGCTGGTACATGGGATTCTTATGAACAGATAGTCCCAGAAGATATGTACGCAAAATCGTCTTCTGATAAATACTGCTATGTACTAGGCAATCCAAGGGAAAGCTATACTGCTGTATTCAACAACTTAACTGCAAACTGTACGCTTTCTATAACCTATCAACGCTATCCATCTGGAATGGCAACCTTATCCGATATATGTGAACTACCAGATCCTCAATATGTAGTCTCTCAACTGGAGTCCTATGTACTTCAATCACGAAGAGATGAACGATTCCCATCTAAAGATGCTGAGGCACAACGCAAACTTAGAAACATGATTGGAAGAGGATCGAAAACACCAGGCGGAGGAGTAAACCAAGTTAAAAGAACTGGTGTAAGTAACTATGTATTATCATAATCTATGGCTCAATTTAATGAAAAAGTACCACCGTATAAACCACGAAAATCCCTCAATGCTGAATGGAAGACGTGGCGTAAGGGGCTAAATCTACTTCTCAGACCTACAGAGCTAGGACGTGATGAATATGCTACAGGAGATAATATAATGCTAATTGGGTCGGGTATACCTACAGGACGTTGGGGAACTTCTAAATATTTTACCGTAAACGCTACAGGTATAGCACGTGGGTTTGGAACATTTGCTAACAACTACACAGGAACGAATGAACTATTTGGGCTTACTGATGAGGGTTATATTGCCAAGAAGAATGGTACGGGGTCAACTGTAATAACAGGTCAATCTTATCCATCAGGATCACAAATCCATACAGAACAGCTTGGAGGGTACACCTATATAGTCTCGGATCAAGTTCCACTCACTCAATATAATGGAGGAAGCCTAGAGGTCTTTGCTACTATTTCTCCACCTACAGGACTTACTGCAACAAATATGTCAGGAGTATCAGGATCTTACATATGGAGCTGGAAAGTCACAACTCTATCTGCTACAGGTAATGAGACCACTCCTTCTGTATCGTTCCAATTACCAGAACTACCTCAAGTATTAAGTGAAACTAAAATCCATGTAAGTTGGACTGCTCCATCAGCAGCTACAATTGGGGGATTTCAAATATACAGAGGACTACAAGGAGATGAGAGACTTTTGTCAGCAGTAGGAGCTTCAGTAACTTCCTATGATGATTATGGAGACCCAGCATCAGAGAGTGGACTTGCCCCACTATCAAATACTACAGGAGGAGTAAAAAGTAAGTTTATTGCCAAGATTGGAGATAGACTTCTAATGGTAGATGTCAATGATAAAAATAAACTCCTTATATCGGGTAGATATCCAAAACAGTATTCGTTTAATTGGATAGATGGTGGTGGAGAACTATATATAGACCCAGACTCAGGCCAAGACATTACTGGTATAACTACTCAACCTGGTACTAATAAGGTTGTAGTATATAAAGACTTTTCACACTATGCAGTTGAACTATCAATAATTCAAGCTGGTAATTTCTTCCCACTCGATGCTACATCAATTCCTATTTCAACAGCAATAGGATGTTCTAATCAAGACACCTTACAGACTGTAGAAAACGATATATTTTACTTTGGACGTAAAGGACTCTATGTAACAGGGTATGAACCTAATTTTCTATCAATCATACGTACCAATGAAATCTCTGCACGTATACGCCCATATCTAAATAATCTAAACGACAGCGATTATAATAACTGCTGTTCAATGTATATCGATAACAAATATCTACTATCATTTCCTGACCGTAAAGAAGTAGTAGTCTATGACCGAGAACGAGGAGCATTTGCAGGTATCTGGAAACTTCCATTTGGAATAAATAAAATGTTGAATTATGTAGATAGTACGGGAACTGAACGTTGGGTTATTGGAACTAACGAAAGCAACCAAGTCTATACGTTTGAAACCTCGGTCAACTCAGACGATGGGACAACTATCACCAAAACCCTAAAAACTAACAAAGAAGGATTTTCAACATGGACTGAACTCAAAATAGTAGAAATATTTAGTGTACTCCTTCGTAACATAACAGGATCAGTAACGGTAAATATACTGCTAGAAGATCGTAATGGAGCCATATCAACAGTAAAAACATTCACTATAACTGGAACATCAGTATCAGGAAAACTAGGATGGGGAGCTGTAACATGGGGTAAACAGTTATGGGGTGAGTCCGCAGGAACCTCAGCAACAGGCTCAGATGAATTTCCAAGATGGGGAACTCTATACAAAGAAGGAAGACTTATTCAGATTGAGGTGAGTAGTACCGCAGCAAATAGTAACTTTGAACTCTTAGGATTAGACTTTTCAGCTACTGGCCAAGGTGAAGGATCACTTAGCTCAAGTCAGAGAGTTTGATAACTATTATTATTTTACTTATTATTATTATATGACAAACATATTTTATCCACCAATAGCAAACTTCATCCAAAAGACTCTCAACGCAGAGCTTTTAACTGGAGTAACCGCAGCGGCAACACTTAACAATGTAACCTCTATTCAGAATTTACCAGGAGTTATGATTATAGATCGTATAAACACCAACAATGTTGAAACTCCAACAAAGGTTGAAGTAATATCATTTGCAGGTACATCAGGATCTACCGTAACTACATTAGTCCGTGAACTAGCTGGCACAACAGACCAAGACCATGCAGTAGGAGCTATTGTAGAGTTTGGCCCTGATATTATTTGGGCTCAAGGACTCATAGATTCTTACACTACGCAGCATAACGATGATGGCACCCACTCAGCAGTAACAGCAGATAGCTTGACAGCAACAGGTGCTATAGAAGGAGCTAGTGCGAAGCTTGCAACAGGTGCAACCGTAACAGCTATACTCGA
>Ga0307928_10001848_pt1 | contig 16111 bp, 14 predicted proteins | sample AceLakmetagen232_FD_201815 | JGI IMG/M metagenome (GOLD analysis project Ga0307928, IMG submission 201815) | Saline water microbial communities from Ace Lake, Antarctica - #232 | ecosystem: Environmental > Aquatic > Non-marine Saline and Alkaline > Saline | place: Antarctica: Ace Lake... | reverse complement strand
AAAGCTAGAACCGTATTGTGAAGATATGGCCTATCTGCCTGTTGGCTAAAATAAAGGGGGCCGCAACGGCCCCCGCAAGGAGAACAGAATGGACGAAGTACAAGACGCAACTGGATTTGAGATGCCTGTACACATGTTGAATACATTTAGTGAGAAAGAGCAGTACACGATCTACCCGATCAAGAAGAAGAGCGGGGGAGTAAGGATGATCGAGGCCCCCTCCGATGAGCTGAAGGAGCAGCAGAAAGCCTCACTGCGCCGTATGCAGCGGGTGTTCATGAACAACGACGCTTCACGCCAAGCGTTCGAACAGCACCGTGCGGATATTACAGAAGCGCTCACCGAGACAATCGATAACAAGGCGGAGCGCGCAATAGCAATTGCGCGTGCCAACACCGCGCTTTCCGACAGTCTGATGGACAACAAAGCAGTGATGCAGTATGCGCACTATGCACATGCATTCTGCTATAAGCGAAACATCGCTAGTGGTGCCGAGCCACACGTCGGAGCACACACCGTGATAACGGCGGACTTGACTGACTTCTTCCCGTCTATCAAGTTCACCCACTTCGATCCGGATTATAAGGAAGACGACGAAACCGCCCGGAAGCATCGGTCATACAAGAACCCAATGGCGTATGTCTTTGGTAACTCGAAGATGGCCGAGACGGGTCAGTTCATGCAGCTGTATAGAGAGTACATCCTGCCAGAATTGAAGATGCACTTCTGCGACTTCGGGGATGGTAAGGGACTACGGCTACCACAAGGCGCGCCGGCTTCCCCGTTCCTGAGCAACGTACTGCTGTGTCGGTTTGACTATCGCGCTGGTTGGAAGTGCTACCCAGAGAAGGTTACATACACCCGCTATGCAGATGACTTAATCCTAAGTGGAGCTGACCCATTACACGTGAAGCGGGCATACGCCGCCGCCGTTGCGCTGCTAAGCCCGCTGGGCTTACAGGTCAACAAGCGGAAGTACACGTTCAAAACGGGTAACCAGAGAAAGAAGGTTCTCGGCCTTGTTGTGAATGTGAAGCTGAACACGACAAGGTACTTCCGGCGGCGCAACCGTGCTGCACAGCATCACTGCAGGGTAATCTACACCCTTGAGTGTCTTGGAAAAGAGCGTGGGTTTAAGGTACCTACGGAGCTGCGGCCGTTCCTGTTGAGCAAGACTGAAGGTATGTCATTTGGCGCAAAGATGAATAAGATCATCGATCAGTTGATTGACCAGGGCGTAGCTGTTAGTATGGACGACCTGCAGAGCAAGAAGCTGAAGACACCGTTCCGCTGGCTCACCCGGAAGATCCAAGGTCATTCCGCGTTTCAGCATATGGTCGATAACCCACCCGAGGACATGCAGACGAACCTCGAGTTTTGCCAGGTGCAAGAAATGCTCCGTGCGGTATGAGTGCTTGATGTTGCGGCGGACACTCGGTACACCCGTGCGGAAAAGAAAAACTTGTAAGTAGCTGTTACGCAGTTGCTTGCTACAACTCTGTTCTCCAACAGTGTCGCGCTCCTTACCGGGGATTAACGTGCCCGGTAAGGAGGGTGGCTATTTGGTGGATAACGAAAGTACTAAAATGAACCAGCTCATTGAATTCAAAGAAGCAAAGCACGTTCGACTGTCCACCGGATATACGTGGGAGTTGAAGGACCCGGGGAAAAGCCTCCATTTGTTCCGTCATCTCATCGGAGAACCCGCTGCACACGCACGGCGGTGGATACAGGATAAAGATATTCCTGAGCTGCGGATCGTCGCGAGCATACATAATGTAAATCTACAGTTCGAAACTGACAAGGAGATACAACAGCATGGGTAACCAAGAACAGTATTGTGACATCTGCGGAGTCCCATCAGACCTGCAGAATCTAAAGCATCTCCCAATATACGCGACAGGATCAGAGGGCGTCGTCGCTTGTCTGCAGTGCCGCATGGTACTCACTGAAGTTGTGCGTGGTATGCAGCGCGTCGCTAGCATAGCGCATAAGCAAGGGTACGCCCAAGCGGAAGCTGCGCGCCGCAAGCAAGAAGCTTGATATAAAGATCGCCATCTCAGACCGCGTGCATGCTGACCTTGAAGCGGGGAAGAGTTTTGAGACAGCACTACGTAATACCGACAAGTGGGCACAACATAAGTTACGCGCCAACCCGCAGGAAGCCAATTTGTGGCGGGAAGCCGTTAAAGAGTGGGCCAAAGGGTTCAGGACAAAACTGCGAGAGAACATAAAGGAGAGACCATGAACAAGGAACATATCGCAAGTCGCCTGGAGGCATATGAGGAACCAAGATGAACATCATAACCACAGTGGATCAGTTGAGCAGGCTCGTTGCCGAGATAGTTATGGGCGAGTGCTGGCATGAGTTTGGCCCGATGCAGGTTGGTGCACAATGCTCCCATGCCTGCGTCAAGTGCAAATTACGAACAGGCCGCATCCCAAGCGGCAAGCCTTACGCCACAGACGCGAACCACGCGCTGGAGGTGATAAACTGGTGGCGCAAGAGCGGCGAAGAAAGAGGCATCACCGTTTACCATTCGTGGAACAACTACTATCGCGTCACCTTCGAAAATGGTCTTGAGGCGGCATTTTCGCCATCCGTCAGGGAAGAGTCGTTCTGCATTGCCATCTGCCTTGCAGCCCTGCGCAGCGTTGGGTACGAGTGCGAATATAAACCGGAGTAGGATATATGATAAATCTGAAGCGTATTTATGGCGAGAACTTCTGCCAGTATGCGAAGCTGAATCAGCCACTGAATCCCGGCCTCACGCTGCTGCTTGGAATGAACGGCAGTGGCAAGAGTAACCTGGTTCGCGCAATTTACCTTTGCCTTGTAGGTGAGGTGTATGGCACAAAGAACCTGGTTAAGGATGGTAGGCAAAACGGGTTCGTTGCGCTCGAAGCAGACACTCCGAAAGGACCACTCACCGTCAGTCGTAGGTTGAAGCACAACAACAAGACAAAAGGAACAAGCATAACCCACAAGCTGGATGCCGACTGGCTTCCAGCGCCATTAACCAAGAAGGCAGATATCGAAGCCTTCTTGGCTCCGCACATCGGCGTGCCATTACATGCGTTGGAGTACCTGTCCTTCGCACTGCAGGGAAAGTTCGACGCCCTGATGATGATGGAGCACACACCACGGGCCAAGATCCTCAACATGTTGATGGGGCTGGACCGTGCCGAGAAGCTACGTGTTATCCTCAAGGACATGCAGGATCGAATAGCCGACCTGCCCGACCGCACCGAGCAGATCAAGCACTACCAGGAGCAGCTCATAGCTACCGCGAAAGACTTGCTGGTAGCGGAAGCAGCTCTGGCTGCAGCACAGGCGCAGGTGACTGACACAGTCAAACAAGCGCATGCCCAGGCGGTCACGATAAACAATCAGGCCAGTAGCGAAGGTCGAGACAACTTGATCGTAGAGCAGCAGGCGCTGATCGATGGTCAAACGCAGCCGTTGTTCGTGCTTCGAGCGGAGATAGCGACGCTGCCGGACACTAAGGACCTGAAGCCGCCAGACAATGACGGTAACTTCGGGTACACCAAACTGGTTGCAGCGAAGGAGCACGTAAGCGTAGAGCAGCAGGCGCTGGACAACTTGAAAGGCCCAAAGGAGCCACCAAAGGATGCCAAGGACGCTGCCGGTGAAGCGAATGCAGAGGTACTTCGTGACATCCACGTTGAGTTGATGCAGCTGAAAGCGAAGATTGATGGATTCGGCACGGGGGTATGTCCGACATGCAGCCGGGCGTTCGAAGTGACTTTCGACATCGCCGAACTCAACAAGGAGTTTACCAAAGGATCCGCTGAGTATGAGGAGCTGCGGAAGAACTGTGAGCAAGCAAGAACCACTATCCGTACATACGACCAGGCAAAGGCCGCCTTCGACAGCACGGTCACCCGTACCAAGGAGGTGCTGGCAACAGCCGAGACACTCGTGAAGTCACTAAAGGAGCATGCAGGGTTCGATGTGGATGCTTACAACAAAGCGCAAACCGAGTATGCGGCTGCCCTCGTGAAGTCGCAGAAAAGGATCGAAGTCGAGCGAAAGATCCATGAGCATGAGCAGTTCGTTAGCTCTGCCAAAACTGCGATAGCTGAACTAAAGGCACTGTTGGTTGCTACCCCCGAGCAAAAGCTGTGGGCAACCAGTATGATCGCAGCATACACTACAACAGAGGAGAAGATATCACACGCAACAGTTGCACGCGACGCGCTTGTCCGTGAAGCTGCCAACTGCAAGCAGCGTATCGAAATGTTCGAGAAAGACATGGAAAAGGCTGGTGCCAATATCAAGGCACGGGAACTCTTCCGACTTGCTAGAGAGCAGCTGCATGTAGAGAAGCTACCAAGGCTTGCAGCTCAAGGTAGTATCGCCGCCATAAACAAGAAGATGAAGAAGTATCTCGACATGTTCGCTTTTCCGTATGGCTTCCGGTTAAACGAGGATTGTGACTTCGTCGTAGACTTCGACACTTCTAAGGACCACGCAGCTGCTATTCTCAGTGGTGGTGAAAGCGTACGTGCCGCATTAGCTGTGCGATTTGCCATCATAGATGTGTTCAGCGCGGGTTGTGGTATATTGGTACTCGACGAGCCGACTACCGCATTAGACGAGGAAGCACTTACAGCTCTCGTCGAAGTACTTGGAATTGCAGGTAGGTACTTCAAAAAGCACAACATAAAAATATTATGTCCGACGCACGCGCCACAACTGTCGAGTGTAGCGGACACATTAGTAACCGTAGGAGAATAGTATGAAAGTACTCAGAACACTAGCGCCGTTATTCGAACGACAGCACCTGACTCTAAAAGGTGCACACAAAGGAAAATGGATTATCGCTATGACCGACAGGTATGTGACGGTCATCGAAGAACACGATCTCAAGGGTGATCCGAAACCAATGTACCTCGATTCGTATGTTAAAGGATCAATCAATCCAGCTAATATTCCAGCGACACTTGGTAAGGACAATCTACCGTTTTACCCTAAAGGGGTAGAACTTATAACATCCAAGGAAATTGAAAAGGACAGCGGAAAAGAGCTCATGGAAGCCGCCGGCTTGCTCAAACGCATCGATAGTTTGATGGTTGGTATGCAGTGCTTCGAGCTACCCGCTTCATTGCATACGCTGAAGGGCGAATGGATCGCTGTACGGCTGGGAGAGGGTATGGTGCGTGTCAGGATGAGTGACACGTTCGAAGGTCTCGGGAAGTCCGCTGAGCACGAGATGGGCGTATGCGACGAAAGCATCGAGCCTGTAGAGTTCCCCCTCCCCCTCGAGTTGTTCCGGATGCTCGAAAAACTCGAACCAGAGAACATCGCGATCGGAGTAAAGAAGACTAAGGCGGTTGCTGTTAGCATTCGTATCCCAGGTGCCTTACTTGTTATTTTCACCAAACCCCTAAACCTAGAGGAACCCATGAACGAAACTGCTACCGACGCACCCAGCGCAGCCGACCTGGCTGCAGGCGCACCAGGCGCAGAAGAAAATCCGGAAGCTCCGGAAAGTTCGGAAATCACCGTTGAACCCACGATCGACGGGGATACAGAGACAACAGAGCCGATCGAACCTGCTGCAGATGATGAAGACGCAGCAGCACAGAAGGTAATACCGGAAGACGTAGATCCGATGGAGGCGCTTGACGTACTCATCCCGGAGATCATGCGTAGCCAGGCGGAGGCCAACAAGGATGCCTTCACCAAGATGCGGGTACTTGTCCGGAATGTTAAGAAGCAATGCCGTAAGGCATTGAAGAGTACGGCAGATCCCGCAGAGGTGACAGAGCTGAAGAAGAAGCTCGCAGTTGCTGAGAAGCAGCGTGACGCCGCGAAGAAGGCCTTGAAGGACTTGCTCTAGTGCATGTCAAGATCAGTAGGACGTTCGGCTTATGCACTCTGGTCCCGTGGTTAACGGGGCTAGAGGCAGAGCTGACCTTCACTAAGGTGGAGCATCGACATGGTTACGTGCCCAAGGGGGAGCGGAAGGTCAACTTGACCCCGAAGCGACTCTATCACGTGCCAGACGATCGCCCAACCGAAGGAACGTTTGCTGCCGGTCTGCTCCCGCGTGTCCTGGAGTTTCTCCAGGCGCGTGGGCATTCACATGAGTTCTCGGACTACCGTGACTTGAAGAAAGTCAAGCCATTGCCGGACTTCACAAAGGTCGATCCGTTACGCTCTGGTCAGGGGGAAGCCCTTGTCCAGATAGCGTACGCGGACTTCGGCATCATCGTGGCAGCCACGGCATTCGGTAAATCGTTCGTGATAACGCAGGCCTGCAAAATGTACCCGACACTACGAATCATGGTGGTGACTCCTCGGGTAGCCGTTGTCAATATGCTGCACGACAAGCTGTGTGCAGCTCTCGGCAAGGATCAGGTCGGTAGAGCTGGTGGAGGTAACTCCATCCTCGGCCGCCGGGTAATGGTCTCGACGACAAAGTCCATGAAGAAGGTAGATCCGAGTGAAGTCGATCTCATGTTCTTCGATGAGGTACATGGAGTTGGCGATAACGATGTAGCCACAATGATCGGGTACTACAGTAATTGTCGGCGCTTTGGATTCACCGCAAGCCCTGTAAGGGGTGACAAGTCAGAGATGTGCATGGAAGCACTGTTCGGACGGTTCCTTGTTGAGTTCGGCTACCAGGAGTCTGTGACCATGGGTAACGTCGTTCCAATCGACGTGTACATGGTGACCGTTACCGGAGACATACATCAGTCAGGTAACCCTGTGCAGAACAAGCGTAATTCCTATTGGCGGAACACACACCGCAACAAGGTGATTGCCAAGGTAGCGCGGCGCATCCCCAAAGAAGAGCAGTGTCTGATCATGGTGGAAACACTAGAGCATGCAGTCCACCTGAGTAAGGAGTTACCTGAATACACGCTCGTCCACTTCGGTATCGTCAGGGAGCCGTACCTGGCGCACGAGTGGCGAGAGCTCACACCGGCACAGATATCGAGAGTAGGTGGTTGTATCCGTGAGACTGCTACTTCCTACAGAGCACCCGGCGAAGAAGACGAAGAGCAGGACCCTTACGGTTGGGTTCGAGTGGATACTTGTAGCTACAGGTCTCTGGAGCCGGAAGATACTCAGATGCCGCGCTACGGCTGGGTCGCAATGGACCAGAAGGATACCGACTTCCAGTTGGCGGCGAAAGCCTCCGGCCGTAAAGTCTGTATGCTTGGGCGATGCAAGACCTATGACGACTTGTGCGATGTCGACACCGATGATGTGTGGGAGGGTGACTACTACCTCGTCAAAAAGGAAGAGTTCATCCTGGACGTGCCGAAGGAATCGCTCAAGCTTACAACTAAAGAGAAGGAGACGCTCCGCAAACGGTTCGAATCAGGTGAGTTGAAGAAGGTAATAGCCACAACTACGTGGAAAGAGGGTTAACCTTAGGAATAGCCCCATGTATCAGTAACGATATAGTGTAAACGCTTCTAATTGCTGGGAACTCTCTACGGAGACAATCAGCAGCTAAGGGGCATCATAGCGAACTGTTATGGTGCTCAAAGTTCAACGACTAATGAATAACACCAAACTACTAAGCATGGAGAATTCCACAATGCAAAAGTACACACAAGTAGGAGCCCTTGCGGGCTGCATACTAGGAGACGGGTCCATCGAATCGAAGCAGCTTAAGATAGAGCATACAAACCCCCAACGTAATTATGTGCTATGGAAAGTCAAATGGTTCGAGGGACTTGGCCTCCGTGTCAGAAAAAGAATGGACTATACAAAAACCACGAATCTAGGGATTTACCGGTATTCTAACCTTAGAGTTAAAATGCCTACAGACGAGTTGGTTGGGATACACCCCGCTGATCTTGTGAAAAAACTAGATGCGCTGGGGCTGCTCGTGTGGTGGCTCGATGATGGAAGCCTTTCCGTTCATACAAAACATAACGGAAGTGTCTCAAGATTCGGGTATCTAAACACGCAAGGCTACGACAAAGACTCGAATGAGTCTATATCAGAAGCGCTGTATGGTCACTTTGGTATACGCACGACGGTTCACAAGGATACCGGGAGTGGTTTTAAAGGAAAAAATGCGGTCTACTATAGACAGTACCTGAATGCCACTAACATGCGTAGCCTCATAGACATAGTGTACGCTATTATACCACACCTCCCGCAGGATATGCTGTATAAGCTGGACATGCAGTATAAGCCGAATAGGCTTAAAGACAGTCAAACCTGGGCGGAGCGGTACAATATAGTAGAGTTATTCAGTACACCCAAGCGGGTGGAAACGGAGCGGATCCTATCGGAACAAGGATGTTTATTCTAGTTACGAGGATCATGATATAGTCTAGTCTGCATGGTGACATGCAGCTGCGGGTAAAGCCGCGGGCATTGAGGTAGCGTCCAATGCTGAATACAACGGTCGACTTCGAACAACTCACAAATATGATTCGTGCAGACGGATCATCCAGTAAAGTAAACAACACGCAGATGCCTGGTCGTTTGTCTCGACTGTTCGCAGGAAAGACAGGTGGTAAACTAATCGACTTCCGCGACGAGTTTAACGACTGGGCGCAACTTCGAACGAACAAGCGGCTTGCCGTATATAGGAGCCATGGATGGACCATACACAACTGAAGCTTACGGCGGTTGCGGTCTGGGGATTTTCCCCCAAGTGGCCATCACCGCTGTGCGACAAGATAATCGCGCGTACCGAGGCCGCCGGGACCCCACCGGCGGCCTACTTCCGCGCCATCGCAACCAATAAGAAGGTACCAGGGAGCGTACTGTTACATGAGAACATGATTCTATCCCTTAAGTGGGATCAATTCGTGGAAGATGAGTTGAAACTAATGCGGTCTGAAGCTAACGTAAAGTTCGACTCAGACGTTGTTGAATTTCGTAGTGCGGTGGCAATTTGTCGTGGCGATCGGCGGGCCGTACTGGAAGATGAAAACTTCAACATTACGCGTTTTGGTCGTTATCGGATTTCATTGGCATATGGTTTCCAGGACGTAGCGGACAAGTATGAATCACCAGCCTTTCTTGCTGAGCTGGCTAATCCGTTCCTTACTGAGCTGTATGAAAAACTAGGAAGGTGATCTGTGTCGAACGATGCAAAATTGCTCGTTGCGGGCTTATATGCTTACGACAACGTGCTTACCCACGCTGCCACAACGTTCGAAGGGTACGATATCTTCGACGTCTACACTGAACCCGGATATCGTCTTGTGTGGGAGTGTATTCGGGACACTTGGAAAAATACGGAGGTGAAGCCAACAAAGTACACCCTTCTGGAACAAGTAAAGATACTGCTTAATGGTACTGACCTGCTTACACGTGCAAGAGCGGAAGGGCAGGTAACCTCAGCAATGAACACCATAATCAACATAGAGGAACCCATTGCCAGGGAACACACCCAGGTACTGCTTGAAGCTGCAGGCCGGCGTGCAGCCGTAGATAAGCTATTGCAGGTGCACACGCTTGAAGACAACAGCACGGGTGCATTGATAGAACATGTCGATGGCATATCCGCTGTGCTCGGGAGTGTGACTCCCAAGCGCGGTGTTCGAAAGCGCCCACTTGAAAAGAAAGAGCGAACCAGGCTTCTACGTATGACAACGCGCTGGAAGTGGGGTATTGACTACTGGGACACCGCTGGGCTCCGCTGGTACAAGAAAGAGATCCATGGGTTACTCGGTCCTTCTGGTGGCGGAAAAACCACCAACATGACCAACATCGCTACACGCCAACTTAAGGAAGGCCGTAAGGTCCTCATAGCGTTGTATGAGCAGCCGTTGGAAGAAGACGTTGAGCAGCGTATCCTTAGTAACCTGTCCGGTGTAAAAATGGACGAGCTACGGGATAAGAACGAGGATGAATTCAGCCCGGCAGCGGCAGCAAAGATTGATGCAGCATGTGAGCTCTACGTCGACAACCTAGTTGTCCTTGATATGATCGGGGAGAAAGCGGGTAATGGCGGTGTAGCAGAATTGAAGGCACACATCGCGGAAGAAAAGCGTGCCACAGGGTTCGAACCAGACCTGATCATCGTAGATTGGCTAGGTGAGATGGTGCAGCGTTATGATCTACTCGGACCCAGTGACGCAGCTTACAGGCGTACGTGTGAAAAATTTATGACGGAGATGGTCCAGTACAAAGAGGACACCGGGTACTCCTTCCTTATTCTTCACCAAACCAACACACATGCACAGAGTCTCTCCTGTGCAGCGGTCCCAAACAAAACCATGTCGCACGAATTTCGCTCGTTCTCTAACCGGTGTGACAGCTGCAGTGTCCTTGGGACTATGAACAAGTCGCAACAGATCTGCTGGTTTATACCAGACAAGTCCAGGAGAAGTGCGACAAACGATAGAAAAGTGAAACTCAATGGTGATTATATGCGATTTGAAGACGTTACCAATGAATACGAGGTTAGTAACAACACCTTCGTGAAGATCAGTGCAGTAGTGGCCGAGCGGGAGGCGGCAGCACAAGTCATCCGAAACACACAGGAAGAAGGATACCTCGGTGCTTAATCCCACGTTATATGAGGCACTGAAGGCTGCCTACAAATCAGTGGACATCTACAATGAAGATGAAGCACTGACGCTTAGCAGGTTGCCGACGAGGAGCACCCTGATGGGCCGAGAGAACGACAAGGTAACCAGCGACATGGTCGATGAAGGCGGTGAGTACTACGCTGTCGACTGCCCTTTTTGCAAAGACACCCGCCACAGGCTTTGGGTGTGTCACGCGTGGGGCAGCAAGATCGAGGTCAACGGTCAACTCTTGCAGGTGAGCAAAGGAGTAGCACACTGCTACAACGAGCATTGCCTGGATTCACACACGAACTGGTTGGACTTCTGCAAGTCTGTCGAAGGGACATGGAAGCCGCAACTAATCACTACTGGATCCGAATTCGAGCGTCTTACTGGCGACAAAGAGACGGTGGTTGAGATGCCACCCTACAACTATTACGTGGATGATCCACAGGGCTCAAGCGCGGTCGTAGAGTACCTCGTTGATCGAGGCTACAACATGCACGAGCTCCGAACCCAGTGGGACTTCAGAGCGGGTAAGATCGACTTCTACGATGTAGACTGCGTCATCATGCCTGTTGTCTGCCAAGGCAAGTACAAGTTTTGGCAAGCACGCTACCCTTTCAAGGGGAAGGTGCCTGAGCACTTCAGAGACGGACGGCGTAAGCCGAAGTACTACATACCAGCCGGGGCTAAGAAGTCCCGGGTATTGTACAACTTCGACCGCGCCACACAGACCCCGATAGTAGTGCTCGTCGAGGGCATATTCGATGCGGTACGAGTCGGCATGAGTGGAGTTGCGATGTTCGGTAAGAAGCCGAGCACCCGTCAACAGATGCTACTGGTTAACCACGCTTACGACAAGACAGTCGTGTGGATACCGGACATGGATGACCCGGAAGCACTCGAGTACGCTAGATCCTACACTGGAAAATGGAACTCAGCAAAGATGTTCGCTGGTGGTGCACATGTAGTTACGCTACCAGATGGTGACCCCGCTGAGTATACGAGGAAAAACCTATGCAACTTGATCATGAAATCAATAAGCACGAAGTGACGATGTGCGGCCGGTCTTTTCCACTGAACGTGTGGGAGCCCGGCGATGACCCAGTGATCGGAGCGCTCATCGCAATCGACACAGAAACTGTGTTGATCGTTGATCATAACTTCCCAGACTTGGTGCTGCTGCAGGTAACTGCTGGCTCCAGGGTGGACTTGGTCCCATACACGGATGCGGAAGCGTACATGGCCGTGCTGATCAGGTATAACCCAAAATCTCGCTATGTGTTCGTTAACGCTGCGTTTGACATGGGGGTACTGGGGACATCGGAGCTCTACGACCTGGTTGACGATGGTCTGATCACAGACCTGCAGGACAGATACAAGCTCTGGGACATCTCAGAGCGTGGGTATGTCCGTAAGCCGGCGAGTTTAGCGAACATGTCTGCGAACGTACTCAGTGTGACACTGAAGAAGGACGATGACGTCCGGCTTACATTCACGCGGGACAAGGCTCCGTCCACAACCCAACTGGTCTATGGCGCTGAGGACGTCGTGGCAACCTGGCTGCTCGGAGTAAACATACCTGAGATGCCTACAGAATCCGATTCGCAGATCATGGGAAGCATTGTTCTCGACGCTATCAGCCGCACCGGCATGCTCGTTGATCGTGAGCACTTCGACAAGATCAGGAAGAAGTTCAGTGACGAACTAGTCGAGGAGCTCGAGTACCTTGAGACACACGGCTATAACCCACTACTCGGTAAGTCTTCCACGATCGTATTGCGGGAAGGCCTGGATGCGCTTGGTATCGACGAGATGCCGAACAAGGCGAGTGGGCCGATACTGGAATACCTGCTCTACAACTCGCTGGTGTCTCAAGGGCAGCCGATTGAGAAGTTCCGTGAAACTGTACGACGTTTAATAAAGGAGTGTGATGATGAAGAGAGTGGGCCACTGGACTTCGTGGAAGGTGTTGAGCACTACGTCCAACACATCCAAGAAGGGTTCGAAGGAAAGCTAAAGCGGGATCGGGTCGAAGCAGCGCGAGAAGCGTTGCCGTCCATCGATCAATCCGAGATACTGAAGTTCGCAGCCACCGTTCGCGTAAACCCGTTCAAGGGTAAGCGCAGAATTAGACTGAACATACTGACCAGGCAGATGCTGGACGACAGGTTCATGTGGAGCGACGGAGTCTGCGAGCCGTTCATGACCACAGGGGTAGGTCTACATGACATGGCGGTAGACAAGCGACTGTGCATGTGGCCGATGGCCAGTGTGCTACGGGAGCTGTACAAGTCGAAGGCCGGAAAGATCAAGTCCCTTCCAGAACACAATTTGAAGACGTTCTCCGCGTACATACAGCAGAAGGCCATGTGGTACGGAAACTACTCTACGGAGTGGGCTGAGTGCCTCAAGCCCGGGCGGTTCATGCAAGCCCGCCTACTGAGTATTGAGCAGAAGAACCCTGAAGTCGTGTTCCCACGGACTGACGGCGGAAAGAAGAAAAAGGATAAGCAGATCCAGGTGTCCGCCAAAGACAAGTGGATCTTCAAGAAGTTCGGTATCGAAGATAAGCTCGTCGAGACGTACATCTCGTACAAGCACAACGAGAAGTTGTGCAGCACCTACCTGAACCCTGTGCATATCAAGAAGGACGGCCGGGTACACACTCGGTTTGAGAACTATCTGAAAACTGGCCGAGTATCGAGTAGCGGCCCCAACATCCAGAACGTTCCTGGTAAGGACGGGATTAGGAAGATGTACGTTCCCAAGCCGATGCACCTCTATGCGTCGGTTGACTACTCACAACTGGAGCTTTGCAGTTTGGCACAGCACTGCTTCACGGTTTACGGCCACAGCCGGATGCGAGAACTCATCAATGCAGACATTGATCTTCACAGCTGGTTCGCCGCGAAGACATCGGGCATACTTACTGAAGAGAATGACTACGACGGGTCTGAGGAGTCCCGTATTGCGGTGATCGCTATTTGTGACGACATAACGGCTAACCATAACAAGTTGCGCAAGAACGCCAAAGCTTGTTATAGTGCAGACACCGAGCTGCTCACGCCAACAGGCTGGCGCCGCATCGATGAGTTGTATGAGACACCTACGGAAGTAATGCAGTACGATCCCGGTAGTAAGGGAATGACATTTGTTAAACCTTTGCGCTGGATTAAACAAGAAAACAAGGAGCTTATAAGTTTCCAGCATAGTCATATGGATAGTGTGGTGACCCCAGAACATCGTATGCTGCTGCGGTCGAGAGACAACGTATGTCGTGATGTTCTCGCCGAGGATCTGGAACCGAAGGACAATTGGCAGACTGTGCATGCCGGCTATTTCCGTAGGAAAAGTACCTTGTCCGAGTTGGAGACCAGGTTGGCCGTAATGATTCAGGCAGACGGTAGTCTCCAGAAAAAGAACGGCACCGTAAACGGAGTAATGTTCGGTTTCACGAAGCCCGACAAGATCGAGAGAGCTCGTGAGCTGCTGGATCGTTCCGGGTGGAAGTATACCACTGGCATTTCCAAAAAGGAAGTTGTCTGGTTCCGAATACGCGCCGAGGAGCTACCCAGGGTCTTTGCTATAGTAAGCGAGTGCCGCGAGTTCCTGAACTGGGATATGTACGAGCCTAAAGCGTTCATCGAGGAGTTGGCGCTCTGGGATAGTAGACATAGCAGAAGCAAAAAGCCGACCGGAAAACGCCAGTACGCAACTGTATCCAGCACTTGTGCTGATGTAGCTCAGTTGATTCTGATTACAAGTGGTATCCGCAGCAACAAGCGCTGGGAGCCGCATAATAGATCGGAAACAGGCGGGTGCTGGATCGTTAACTGGTATGTGGGCGCTAGAAAGAACTACGACGTCTGCAGACTCCCGGAAATGAAGAAGGAAAAGCTACCCGGTAAACACACGGTCTACTGTCTGACGGTACCGTCGTCATATGTAGTGACACGGCACGGCGCGTGTTGTAACATGTTGGGACAGTGTAACTTCGGTTTCCCTGGCGGCATGAGTGCGAAGACGTTCCTAAAGACACAACGTGGCTACGGGAACATCGATATCACACTCGAGGAATGCGAAGAACTACGTAACAACTGGTTCGCAGCATTCCCTGAAATGAGCGAACACATGGAACCAACCGCAGACGTGGTCACCGACTACGATCGCAAGCGGTTCGACAATAGGAATATACGACTATATCGAGCTAAAAATATCATGGGTGTGCATCGTAGAAAGTGTACGTTCAACAGCGCATGCAACTACCCATTCCAGTCGTTGGCTGCAGTGGGTGCGAAGCGTGCACTGTGGGCTGTGTGGCGTGACGGAAGGTACGCACAATACATGGTCAACTTCATCCATTGACAAAGCAAAGTATTTACGCTAAGGTATACACCTCATGAAGTTAACAATAAGGAGGCTGTATTCGTGAGAGCTATACCAGGTATCCTAGGTTACTTGGCTACTGAGGGTGGAAACATTTTCAGTACCAAGACAAATGGCGGGATCATACGAAAAGCATTCCCAAACAAACGTGACGGAAGACTTAGAGTATGCCTTTCCATTAACGACAAGCGATCCATGCATTCAGTGCATGTGCTTGTTTACAAAGCGTATAACAACGTAGAGTCTATCCCAGACGGCTACTGTGTGCACCATGCGAACGAGATTTACACGGATAATACTCCGGGTAACCTGGTTCTCAAGAAAAAGGGTGAACACAGTAGTGAGCATATAAGGAAGCGCCTTGCTGAAGGAGAGCGTATGAACAGAAAATTGAGTGATCAAGATGTTCATGCTATATGCCTGATGCTAGCCGAGAAGGCACCGTCCAAGAACATATACAGTATGTTCCCTGGAATGTCTACGACAACACTGAGTTATATACGCACTGGAAAACAATGGATACATATAAGCAGTAAGTATTTCGGAGTGGATGTAAAACAGGGTGAACTGCTGGGAAGCCCGGAAGCGGGTAATCAGCATCCAAGCTTGACTGGAAACGGTCTTGAAGGTTCAACGCATAGGAGGACACCTTAATGGGTAACACCAAAGGCAATGATACTCCCACGAGCGCCCTGCTCTCGAAAGAGATGATGATATATGCTGAGCTACGGCATAACTAACACTAAACCGTAGAACTATCGGATAAAAAGCCGGTAGGGTAACAAACTGGACGAAATCCTGTTCGAGCTTCCGGCCCAATCAGCAGCAGACGACGTGCTGGAAATCCAGAAGATCATGGTGAAGGCAATGAAGGTAGTCATCCCAGACGTACGGATTGCGGCAGAAGGCTGCCTCATGGAGTATTGGGATAAAAACGCTGAGCCTGTCTTCGATGAGCTCGGTAACCTAACAGTATGGCGACCAGAGGTCGCTACATAACAAGGACATAAGTATGAGAACACCAACAAGTACCGGCGGATCAGGTTCACAGAAGATCTTCTTCATTACGCCGGAAGCACGTGCCGCGGGCTGGGATAACGAGTTCACTAAACAGGGGGCTCCAACGGTAATGCGGCTGTATCCGTTCTTCGCGGGTACTGTGCCACAAGCTCAGCTGATTTTCGGAGGAACCGCT
>Ga0307928_10001846_pt1 | contig 16126 bp, 19 predicted proteins | sample AceLakmetagen232_FD_201815 | JGI IMG/M metagenome (GOLD analysis project Ga0307928, IMG submission 201815) | Saline water microbial communities from Ace Lake, Antarctica - #232 | ecosystem: Environmental > Aquatic > Non-marine Saline and Alkaline > Saline | place: Antarctica: Ace Lake... | reverse complement strand
CAAAGTTTCATACAAATCACTTGGAATAAGCTTAATCCTTTCCTTTAAAGTATAATGTTCAACAAGCAAATTAATTGCAGCCTGATCCAAAGCATCTTGATTAACAATTTCTCTAACAGGTATTGTTTTTTGTTGTAAACCATCAGTATCAATTTTACTATTACCATCCGTAGAAGTTTCAGTATATGTTGTGTCATAAACTGCAACTCCTTTATTATGAGCATAAGCTTTCAAATATTTCTGATCATTTGAATCAGTTGAATCTTTTGTTGATCTCGTACAACCAGTTATAACACTTCCTGATTTTGCAGCATAATCAACTTGTTCCATTCCAACCCAAACAGTACCGCTAGCACCAAGAGAAGCTATACTATTAACAGTCAATATAGTATCATCAGCACTACACCCTGACAATAAATATGTAAAATTGTCAGTAGCATGATAAACCTTTGACTTCAACTGATTTTCTCCATCACCATAACCAAGCAAAGTAACAGAATTCCACAAAGCATCCTCATCAACTTCCCTACTAGTCTCATTAGCATTAGCACCAACACCAGTAGTATTAAAAGTAAAAACAGAAGAACCACTACCCTTTGCTTCACCAATATTAAAATAATTATTAGCATAAGGATAAGTCCCATAACTACTCCACCAAACACCACTCATGTTTCCAGCAATACCTGCAAGAAAACTTAACACATTATCATTCTCTGATCTTGCAACAAGATGTCCAAGATAATCATTAGTATTAACAGAAACAGTAGATATTCCTGAAAGCTGACCATCAACAATTACAGTAGTAGCAACACCACTTGTAGTTCCAGAATAAATAGGTTTGTTAACCTCAGCACTCTCATCACAAGAACACTTACCTGCACGCCACTCAACAGGAGTATTCCTCAAAATAGTTTCAACAGTTCCAAAACCCTTAATTGTACAAAAACCATAACTCTTATAATTAGCCTTATCAATCCTACCCTTAAACTTTAAATTATTAGCAAACCTTAACTGAATATCATTTCCCTCAGCAACATCAGTTCGCTCAGCAGTTTCAATTCCAATCAAATCAATAAAAAAACTATTAACCTTATTCAATTGTTCTTTAAACTCATAACTAATAACATAATCATCATAATTTACTCCATTAATATAAATTCCAATAACTTGAGGAAAATGAATAACAATTGAACCAGAACCAGAACTAGGCATACACAATCACTCCTTCAATGTTGTAGTCCAATCATAATCTAAAATGAACTCCCAACCAACCTGTCCAATAACATTAACATCAAAGAACCACCAAAACATTCTATTATCAATTGCTTACAATCTTTGCAGGAGATGAAGCATTAATATCCATACAATAATTTCCATACAAATCATTACCTTGTGAATACAAGTTAGAAACTTCTGTTGCTGTTAAAGCATCTGCATAAATTCTAACATCATCAATCGATCCTTTATATGATAAATTACCTCCATTTCCACCTATTTCAACATCCCATCCTGATTCATCAACAATTTCTGTTGGAGTATGTGTTGTTGTTCTACTCAAGTCACCATTAAAATAAATACTTTGAACACCTGTTATATGATCCCAAGTGCCAACAACATGAGTCCATTCATTTAAAGGAATAATATCGGTTGTTGTTAAACTTAATCTATTTGGGGCAGTAGTATCTGTGTGAAAAACTGAAAAATTAATTTGATAACCATTTTCTTGAATCAATCCCCAAGGAAGATAACTACCACTCCTTCCAACAATTCCAGTATAAGTAGAAGAACCACCATGAGTTCCTCTTTTAACCCAAGCAGAAAGTGATAAATCATCAGTTGTTGTTACATCAAATACTGAATCACTACCAACATTTACATTTTGTCCCACACCACTTGATGAACCATTAAAGTCCAAAGCATTACCATAATAACCATCAACCCAATCAGCAGGATCGACTCCTTCTAATGTTCCATTATTTCCCAACTCACCATAAGCAGTAGTACCATTTCCTTCATTAAAATGCCAAACACCAACAAGATTAACATCCATATCATAAGTTTTAATCCTACTATTCTGCTTACAAACAACAAGATTACTATCATTAGGCAAAGCCATATTCAAATCCATTGAAACATCAACAGCACCAATAAAACTAGTATTTGACAACATAAAAATTCCATTAGTATCATTCTGTCCACTTGGAGTTACATTCTGATCAACCAACCAAGAAGGATACAAATGAATACCATAATCATCAGACAGATAATAATCATTAACATTACCCCATAATATCTCAGCATTATATCCTTTATTCAACCAAACAGACTGATTAGAATCAAACAAACTTAACTGATAACCATTAGTATCAAAATCTTGATCATCAGCAATATTAATATCCCAAGTCAAATAATGAGTAGCACTTGAATCAATTATCTTGTTATACAGTGCAACAACAGGAGTCCAACCATCAAAACCAGTAACAGCACTTTCACTATAAATTCCATCATTAGTATCCATATTAATAGTAAAATCTCGCAAAGGCATGAAGTTTCCATCATAACTTGCATTGACATCAACCCACCAGCCAACATAAAGATTACCATCACCAGCTGTAACACTTTCAGTTGTATAAAGAGTATTTATTAAAATCATCTTGCAAAGTCTCACATCAACATCTTCATCATTTCCTGATATATTACTATCATATACTCTAATTGGATTTACATTAGTTCCGCATCTAATTCCATCAAAAGTATTATTTATTATATTTGAATTAGTAATTAAAAGAGAATAAATAGGATCTGATGTAATTTCAATCCCTTGTGAATTATCAGAAACATAAACATTGTTTATATTAATATCACTTGTATCTCCATTAAAATAAAGTCCATTAGTATTTCCATAAATATTAACATCACTAATATTTGATCTAATAATATCATTAAAATAAATCCCCCTTGAATTGAACATTGTATTTACATCAGTAATATTAGAATCATTTGAAGATAATGCATAAAGCCCATATGAACCGTTATCCATTATATTAACATCATGAATCTGCAATCTATCTGAATTATTAACAAAAATTCCAAAAGCTGAATTTAAAAGAACATTAGAATCAAGAACATTAGTATCGGTACTATACAATGAATATATACCGTAATAAAAACTTTCAATATGGCAGTTTTTAATTTCGGCATGATTTAAAATTCTAGTAGACGCTCCATTAATATCAATTCCATTTTCACCAGAAACAGATGAACCATCTGAAGTAATCTTATAACCCGCACAATCTAAAGTAACACTATTAGCATCAATTATCAGTCCATCACCAGAACAATTAAACAAATTTGTGGTCATAGTATAATCTGAAGTTATTACATAACCACATTCATCAGGCTTATTAAGATTTATTGTAGAATAAGTTGGAGTACTATTCCAATCCGAATTATCACCAACCCAAGCCCAAATAGTATTATTTCCATTGATATTAATATCAATCCCAATATTAACATCATTACTAATAGGAACCTGATAATTAACATCATTTACAGAATAATACACCCAAACACAACCAGATGTAGAATCACTACATTCTAATTGAACATTGACATCATAAGGAATATACCCTGTGAAATTGAAATCATTAATAATATGGGTTGGAGGAGTTTTATCAATTGCTATCCAAGCATACTGACCAGTTTCTGTTAAAGGATCAGATGAATCAGACCAATACCAAACAGGATAATTTCCATCTGTGCTATTATAAAAAGATTCTTCACCGTATGTCGGATCAGTCCAGTAACTACACCAGTTATCATGTCCATCTTGAACATTACAATTACCACCACCTGAACAATCACCATCACCAGTACAAATTATTTCAAGACAGCCAGATAATTCTACATGAACACAATAACTATCAGTAGTTCCATCCTGATTACATATATCTATTGTACAAGCATTATTATCACCACAATCTTTATCACCATCACAATAAATTATTTCGTCCTCACTTTCACAATAAGATATATTACCACCTAAATTTCTACAATAATCATAACTTTCAGCATTAGAATCATCACAACTAGAATCGGCAACATAAAGACAAGGATATTCATCCCAAGAATAAGTATAATTACCATCTAAACGACCAAGATACAAATTATCACAATCTCCTTCACAATTAAATTTAAAACTACAATTATAATGTCTCCAAGCAGTACCACAAGAATTACTTATAGTTGTAGTCGGTGCTGGATCTACTAATGTCAAATCATAAACTGTTCTTTCAGAAACAGGTTTGAAATGAACATACAAAGCATTATACTGTTTACTCAGAAAAACATAATCTATATTGTCAACTTCATTACACCAATTAACCTTAACATTATTTCCAAAATGAATTTCACAATCATAAATCCTACTCTGCTTCTGGTCTGGTAAAAACTCTATTTCAGATATAACCCATGTTAATTTGTATTCCTTACTATCAACTGGATCAAAAGCTACAGTATAATCCTCTGGGAAATTAGAAATTTTTAGATTACTTGTAAAGATATGAGTCTCAGTTAAAGTATGATCCCTCATATAATTAAGTTCTTTAACTACCTTAAAAGAATCATCTTCCTCAAAATAGGTTATAGGAGTTCCTGCAGTATAAGAACGCCTTTGCAGAGTACCTGCTTTAGTTTCCACTCTCCATTCAGAACGAGCAGCAATTAACCCATTAGTATACAATGTAGTTTGTGTTTCATCATATCTCCAACGCAAGACTTCCTGATTATCTTCCCAATCATAGCCTCTTGTAATCATTTCAAGCCTATTATTGTTTTCATAATCAATAAGAATTGCAATGCTGTCAGGATTATTAGAAAGCAGAGTACGATAATCTGACAAGTATAATGTAGAAGCAACAGCAATAATTAGAATTAATCCCAAAGCACTACCAATAACTTTCTTCTCAACCATTATGCTTGCCCCCTTATCTTTCCTCTTGTTAAATTAATCTGAATCTTATACCTATTAATTCCAGCCTCAGTTGGAGTATCAGAAATAATACTACCATCAGTAATTGAAACCTTATCAAGACTCACCCTAACAAAAGTACTTGAACAAGGTTTATTATCATTATAGTTTTCACTATAATCAGTATCAACAAGATCCCTATAATGCAATTCAATATCACCACTACTAAAAAGAATATCTTTAACCAACGCACTCTTAACATCCTTCGCAGAAGTCATAGTACCACCACTCCAAGCACCACCATAATTATCACTATCATGACTAGCACTCAAATAACCCATAATATTGAAAACATGCTGAATCTTCTTCAAATCAACAACAAGAGTTCCAGGAGCCTTAGTATCTTGTTTATTAGGAGTAACAGGCATATTTACCTTAATCATAGCATTAGTAATTAACTCATCAACTTTAGCAGATTCAATATAAACAGTAGTTGAACCCTTTGTTAAATAAACTGCTTGAGTCATCTTGAAGTCAACCTCCTATAATCAGTCGTCAATGCTTCATTTAACTTTTCAGCAAGATCCCTAACATCCATATCATTATTTATTGTAGCATTTATGTTATAAACTGGATTAACAGTCATACCAAGTCCACCAGCTTGATCAAGAGGAATAACAGCTTCAGGACCAGCTTCACCAATTAAACCCATAGTTGGACTAGTAACAATACCACCATTAGCAAAACCAAGTACTCCACCAAGATAATTAGCAGCACCAATACCAATATTCATTGGAGCAGAAACAACAGAACCAACAACATGTGCTCCAACAGCCAACCAACTTCTAAAAGGTTCAGGAATCAAATTCCACAACGCGGTACCAACACCACTAATCATTGATCCAATTCCTCTAATTAAACCATCAATCATTTTGCCACCAATATCATAAAGGAATCCAGGAAGTTTAGCTCCCCACATTAATATACCTCTAACAACTTCAGCAAGTACTAAGAAAAGAGCTACTGGCAAATCCCAGAAAAAACCTATAATAAAATCAATAGCTCCTTTTGCAATCTTTTTAAGACCACCAAATGCCTTATCAGCATCCAACTCAAGAATACCAAAAATTACTTCCATCACTCCTTCAACAACTTGCATTATTCCACCAAATATTTTATCAAAAGAAGCAAACAAACTATCAAGAGCCTTTGTAATAGCTGCCCCATTCTGTTGAAAAGCAATATATAAAGCAGCCGCAATTAGTATAATAACAGCAATAATAGGTGCTAATGAAACTAGAATACCACCAACAACTGACAATGCAGCAGCAAATAAAGTACTAGCAACAGTTCCAAGTCCAACTGATGAAATTATTCCTATAAGAGGAGCTAATAGTGGACCAAAAACTAATATAAGACTACCAACACCTAAAGCAAGATTACCAACCACAAATAATAAAGTACCCAAAGCAAGACCCATAGTAGCAAGAACACCAATTGCCAACTGAGCACCTTCTGGCAAATTAATAAAGAAATCCATAATAGCAAGCAAAGGATCTAACATAGCTAAAGCAACAGGAAGAAAAACAATCTGAAGAATAGTAGAAATTATTTCAAAAATACCAGCAGCCTGCATAGCAGGTTGTAAAAGACCTTGGAAAAACTTCTGCATACCCATTCCAAAAAACATAACTCCAAGCATTTCCATTCTAAAACCACGCATACCACTAGTCAATTTTCTTACACCTAACATAGTTTTACCCATTCCCTTTTCCATTTTTACATCACTAACAATCATATCTTTCATCTGAGCTGTAGTAAGATTAGCAACCTGAGCAGCATTAAGTCTCTCAGCATTACCTTTACCAAACTGAGCATCAAGTCTACCTCTAGCCATTGACTTTGCATTATCAAGATCAACCTGAGCTTTACCCATAGCAAGATCTCTATTCTGTAAAGCAGCAGAACCAGCTTGGTCTCTTGCAAGTTTTTGATAAGCTTTACCTTCAGCTCCAACCATGCTTAAATTTGCTTTTCCTGCAGTTAACTCTGGTTGAAACAAAGATGCTCTTTTTTTTGCTTGTACATTTAAAGACTTATTTGAAGCAAGTAATTTTTGTTTACTTTTAATTTCATCAAGCATTCTTTTTTGTGAAATATTACCTTTACCAGCTTGAATTGCCATAAGATTGCTCAAACCAGCAATATCTTTAGAATATTTTTGAACAGCCTGATTACTTGTTTTAATAGTATTTTTATATCCAGCCATTTGTTGTTGAAGTCGCCCTACTTCTTTACGATTCTTACTAAACATATTCCCAATTCTATTCTCACCGGTAAGTGCAACTCTTATTTCATGATATGTTATCATTTCATTCACCTAAATGTTTGTTTAGTATTACTCCTTTCCATACTTTTTCTATCTTCATCTTGAAAATATTGTATTGCTTTTCTAATCTCGATATACCTTAATATTGGCATTTCCAATACATCATCAATACTCCATCCACCCATATCCTTTGCAATAAAAACAATTTCCCTCGTGAAAACTTCTTCAAAATTTTCAGTCCTTGCTTCTTTTACAAATGCTCTCCTTATCATTTCTTGTTTAGCTTCTTGGCTTAATCCTTCTTTTTTTTTATTTGCTCTCCAATACTCTTAACTACATCACTTTTGAAACCAAATAAAGGAGCTATACTTACTACTAAATCACCATAGTTCATAGCAATATATGCCTTTATGTCTTCCTCATCTTCTTCAGGATTTGCTCTCTTTATCATATTACATAAAACAGTTGTTGGAATTTTAACACTTTTATCATCCATTGTTTCTTTCATTGTTAAAAACAACTCTGCATCCGCAACCCTTGGCTTTAACTTTATTGTATCTTCACCTATTTTGATTTCTACTATCTTATTTTTTAGACCTTTAAAAGGACTTATTATTTCTACCATTTCAAATCACCTCAATTTTTTCCCATTTTGTTTTTTTTGAATACTTTTAACAATTTCCTTGTTTTCTTCCACCTTTTCTTTTACTTGGAAAAGGACTTCTACTTCTAGGTCCACGACCATCTCTATTAGGCATGTTAATCATCTCCTTTTTTGATTTTTCCACCCATTGTTTCTACATAACTTTCTTCTTCCTTTTTTTTATTATCTATTTTAAATTCAAGAGCTTCAATTCTCTTATCAAGTTTTTCAATCTTGTCAAGATCTTTTACTCTTACATGATCATGCCATATTTTAATCCAATGACAATCTCCAAAATTGTCTTTACAATCTTGTTTCCATTCATCCCACTGTTTATTAGGGAAAGCAGAGACACGAAATGAATTCGTGCCAACTGCTCTAATCCTAACTTTATTTTCTTCAGTCATATTAATCCTTGAATTCCCAGTAGAAATCTTTTGTTAAACATAGTAATGTTAACTCTTGTTCCCAATGTCCATCAGGTCCTGATATTTTAACATCACCAAATTTAGTTATTTTTGCATTGTCTACTGCAAAAGATACTTGTGCTGCTGTATCTCTTATTAAAGTTACAACGACAGCATATGTTGCTTCACTTTCATCTGCAAATTCAGTTCCTTTTCCTAATTGATATCTTGCATAGCCAGTACCTGTAGCTGTTCCACTCATTAACAAATCAGAAAACATTTCATCTTCTGCAAGAATCAATGTAGCAGTTATTGTTGCCAACCCAACTGGTTTCTCATCAAGTAACTGATTTTGAAAACCACCTGAACTAGTTCCACAAAAATCTTGCTTCTCCCAACTTGTTTCTGGTGGTGTAATGGTTATGTTTTTTACAGCTGCTTCGATAGCTATTGAACCACTAGCATCAGTAAATACTCCTGATAAAGTGGTAGCTGTACTAAAGGAAACACCAGAAACGTTTCCAATGTACATATAGCCATCTTTAGCAACCCAAGTTTGTGTTGGAGTTCTTGTAGTAGCCATTTCAAATCACCTAGTCTTTAAACTCCCAATAGAAGTTTTTAGCCAATGAAATTATTGTTATTTCTTGTTCCCAATGACCGTCAGGACCTGAAATTTTTATATCTCCATACTTTGTTACTACTGCATCTTCCATTCCAAACGATACTGCGTTATCACTCTTTTCCATTGTTACAACTGCAGTAACTCTATTATCACTTGTTTTTTCACCAAGCTGATATCTTGAATATGTTGCAGTAGCTGTAGATGTTGCAGATCCACTAATTAAAAGATCAGATATTGTTTCATCTTCTCCAAGTATTAGAGTTCCTGTAATTGTAGCCATACCAACAGGCTTTTCATCCAATAATTGATTTTGGAAGTTTGTTGATGTCTTTCCTAACAAATCTTGTTTTTCCCAACTTGTTTCAGGTGGAGTAATTGTAATATTTTTCATAGCTGCAGATATTTCATATCCACTACTTGAAAATGCTCCTGAAAGAGTCGCTGCTGTTGTAAATATAACAGTTGGATATTTCCCCATTTGAAATATTCCTTCTCTTGCTACCCATGTTTTAGTTGGTGTTCGTGTTGTTGCCATAATCTATTACCTCCTTGTTTTTTGGTTTTGTTTTAACAACTTTCTTTTCAACCCTTTCATTAACTTCAATCTTTTCAATATCTTCAATCTTTTCAATCTTAATCTTTTTAACTTTCTTTTCTTTTACTTTTTTAAACCAGTTTTCTGGAAGTTGTCCAAGACTTTCAAGATCAAAAATAGCTCCTTTTCGATATTGATTTCCATTATAATTTAATTTACCATTCTTAATATATTCATACTTCATATTATATCTCTCCTTTAAGAGTTTTAATAACTTCTCCTTTTTTAATTAATCCATCCATTCTTGCATTAGTTCTTTTAAAAGCCCTGTCAATAAAAGGTCTAGGTCGTACAACAATTTTACCATCTCTCCCAGGATGATATCCTCTAACTTGCATCCATCTTTCAAGTGGTGGATTCCCTTTAACAGTAACTAGGTGTGGAATCATTGAATCAAGATAACTTGCATGTCTCGGCATTAGAAAGTTATAAGTATAATCTCCAGACTTCTTTGGATAAGTTCCTGCTCTTATTGTTCCATCAAAATCTTGTATTGGTGTTGGTAAAGTTCTTGCCATACTAAATCTTAATTCTCCACCTAATTTTTGTGCAGTTTTCCATAAATCTTTTTTAAAAGCAACTGGAACCTTTTTTTCAATATCTCCCATATAATCAACATATTTACCAACTGCTCCTTCACCTGAAAAAACTGCCATTAAAACCACCAATAATCAAACTCGTAAATAAACTTTCTATTATGAATATGAAGCCTGTCTCTTGAAAAATTAGAATAACTACTACTAACCAAACTCATATTAGTTACACCACTAATAGTAAAACTAGAATCATTATCATACATTGTCTTAGCAATATCATCAGACATACTATCCAAATCCTCAGTATTAGTTGCAAACACATCCACAGTAACTTGCAATGGACCTTTCTTAGCATTAGTAAAAGTCAAAGCATCACTAGAAATCGTAACTGGTTCAATAACAATCAAAGGATAACTAGCCCTCTTATCAATAAGAAGGATAGGAAAAGAACCATAAATATACTTAGATTTGCCCTTAGGATCTGAAACATCACTTAAAACAGTTTTAAATTTAAGATATGCTTGGCTAAACGCCTCAGAATTACTTAATTGCGACATGGAATCATTCCCCAAACAACAGAATCATTCTGTTGTATAGAAGTATTGTTTTTCCACATTAATAAGGATTGGGTTTGAATCAAATCCAATAATAGTCAAACTGATAATACAAAGACCTACTGTGAACACGAAGATTTTCCCTTGGAAAAGTATCATAAATATTGCTTACAAGCTTCATATTCATTATACCATTACTAGTAAAACTAGCATCAGCATCATATATTGTTTTAATCAAATCGTCAGAAACACTATCTAATTCAGTCTTGTTTGTAGCAAAAACATCTATTGTTGTTTCCAAAGAACCTTCTTTAAGACTTTTAAAAGATATTGCATCCTGTGAAAGCCCAACAGGCTTTAATATTATTAAAGGATAATCATCTCTATTATCAATACCTAGTATCGGATATGAACCATAAACAAACTTTGCCTTATTATCTGGATCCTGAACATCCTCTAAAATAGACTTAAATTTAACATAAGCATTAGTATATATTCCTGCTGGAATAACATATGGTAATGGATATCCTATAGATAAAGCCAATGCTGTTGGATAAATAATAAGCTCACCCAATAATATAGTTGGAGCATACAAAGTGCTTGTTAAATCCAATGCTGAAACACTAAAAGCAAAATCATAAAGTATAGTTGGAGTTTCTTGTGATAATGTCAATGCTACTGCTGATGGTGAAACACTTCCACCCCATTTTATTGTTTGATCCTTAAGTGAAGTTGTTAATCCAATTGCTGAAACAGTATGTTTGAAATCATAAGCAATTGTTGGATTCTCTTGTGTTAAACTTAAAGTAGTCACTGAAGGAGAAACTCTTCCACTCCAAATAGGATTTGGAGCTGGGGAAGTTAAAGCAAGTGTTTGTGCCGATGGAATAATATTTGAACTCCAAATAGTTGTTGGTGTTTGAGAAGTTAAAGAAAGATCCAAAGAGCTTGGTTCAAATATTGCAGAAGCGTCTATTGTTGAAGACTGTAAAGTAAGAGCAATTGCTTGTGTTAATGGACTAACACTTGAGCTCCAAACAGGTGTTGGAACAGATGAAGTTAATGAAAGACTTAAAGCATTTGGAGAGATTACTGGTCCTACTGAAATAGTTGGAGATGGAGCGGTTAGTGTTAAAGTTTGTGTGGCTACATCTAAAGTGTAATCGTAAGCTACTGTTGGTGTTGGAGAAGTTAAAGTTAGTGATTGTGTAGAAACACCTAAAGCATAGTCATAATTTATATTAGGTGTTTGTTGAGTTAAAGTTAGAGTTTCTGCAGAAGGTTCAACCGTTTCATTAATAACACCAGTATCTATTGTAGGTTCTGGTAATGTTAAATTTAGTGCTTCGGTAGATGGTAATATTACTATTGGAGTTAATTCTGCATAACCAACCAAAAAGAAATCTACAGTACTTGCATTAATTATTCCTTCAATTATTCTACTTCCATCTGCTTCAACAATTCCAAAATTATGGTTCCCTGCAACATAATCGCTTATGTTTTCAGAACTGCCATTAACTCTTAAACCATAAGTTCGTCTTGTCGATTCACTCTTTGTTACTTCTATATACCCACCAATTCCTCCAGCTGGTAAAGTAACTGCATCTTTCCAACTGCTTGCTGTTATTGAAATATCTGTTGCATTTGTATTAAATGTTGAATAACCTGTAATGTAACCCAGAAGCCAAAAATCCTCACTTGTAGAACTTACATATCCTTCACAAATTTCAGAACCATCAAGTCCAATAATCCATCCAGATTTTCTTGTTACATTTTCTGTGCGAGCATCTGTTGAACCATTCTTTCTTAATCCCATTCCATAAGTTCCTGTTGCCTGATTTTCAAAAATCGCACCTATAGCTGTATCATCTCCTGTATCTCCTGAAATATCTATATCAGTCCATGTTGTTGCAGAACTTAAAGATTCATCATGTCCATTTACAAAAAATACAGCATCATTAGTAAAATAACCTACGAGCCAAACAGTAACAGTAGTATGGTCATAAACATTAAGTTCACATATTCTATCATCATCAACACCAACAGCAGCCCAAGTGTGTCCATCATAAACTGCACCAAGCCTATTATCTGTGCTTCCATTTTTTCTCCAACCTATTCCTGAATAACTCCAAGTAAGATTATTAATATGCAAAATTACTCCAGTTGCACCTGATGGAATGCTTCCAGAGCAATCAACATCAACCCAACCGGGACTTGAAGCAGGTGTAACATCAACTGGTGTAATCCAATTAGCCATTTTAGACCTCCAACTGGAAGCCCTCTGAATTCAAAGTAGAAACCTTTAAAATGGCTTGTTCATTCTTTTTGCCTGTAACTGTTCCATCATTATCAAATTCTTCATTATACGTTGATTCAGGAATTCTATCCTTAACAGCTTGCTTTAAATTTTCAGTGTGGAATTTCACTTCAAGCATTGTAAAAATTAATCCATGTAGCTTCTCAAAAGATTCTTTGTTAAGAACTCCATAAGTTCTAAAAGGCTTTTTGTTATAATAACAATCTGAAAGTTCATCATGAACTTCGTTGTATTTTCCGTCAACTTTTTTACGAAGTTCTGAGAACTGTATGTTGTCAAAATTTCGCTTCATGTCACTGAAGTCAGCCATCTTAACACCTACGCCAAAGTTATTATCCCATCGCCATGCCACTGTATTGTGAATGTTCCTGCTGAAACTGTTTTGTCGCCACTAAAATCAATACTACAAATCAAACTGCTTGTGTTAGTTGTATCATACAATACTGCGTGTGCTGCTGTAAAACTTGCTGTAGTCCAAGCTGTGTCGGTTCCATCAAACTTTGTAGTAGCTGCGGTTGTAACTGCTTGATCTGCAAGAGTTGCACCGTCTGCAGTATAACCTGAACCTGTTTGATTTATTATTTCATTATCTGAAACATTTGCCCAAACAGTGTTTGTTGCAGTAAAACTATGAGCTCCACTTAACAATGCTACCTTTATTGTATCTCCTGCATTTGCAAGATCAACTTGCTTTTCCATTAAGTCTCCTTTAAAAGCATTATATATTCCACTTGCCATTATATCTCCTCCTGTTTTGCATTTAGTTCCATGCTTGGAACTTTAATTATAACATCAATCCTGCCATCAGCATGCTTTATTTCCTCACCTTCTGCTTTGATAACAGGAACAATCTTTCCATTTATTTCTCTATGTCCAGAAACTTTGTATTCCTTTCCCTTTATTTTTATTGTTTCCATACTATACACCTCATGTCAAAACCCTTTTAGCTTGAACCTCATAATGCCCATCATTAGTAATAACATTAACAATCTGAAAAACACCACTAACAGAAGTACTAATAGTAACATAATTACTATTTACAAGAGAAACAACATCACTTTCATCAGAATCAACCCAAATAGTAATATCTTCCTTCTGAAGCAATCCTTCAGCCACCTCATCTTCAGACCCATCCATTACTTGAACAACACCAGTCAAAGAATAATCAGTATATGCCTCTATTGGATCATCATGCCAATTATATGTAAGCGAAACCCCGCTTACTGTAAAAGACTCTCCAACATCATTGACAATGCTTGTAATATCAAAATCTAAAGTCATAAATTTTTAGTTCCATAAGCAATCATAAACATTTCTTGTCTAATCTTATTAATTGTCTTAGTATACATTCTTTCATAAATGTTATAAGCATCACTCTGCCTCATAACCCTAATCTTTCCAACACTAAAAGATTGAACCTTTCCAACATCAATCTTAGTGAAAGACAACGCAGCAGACAACTGAACACAAGCAAGTTTTACCAATGGATGAGGAGTCTCCATATCAACAGGAGAAGAAAAATAAGAAAAATACAACTTATCAGTACTTGCAGGAGCAGAAGTTAGCCACAAAGGACCACCAAACTTTGAAGCAGGATCTACTTCATCAGAAGCTATACCTGAAACAATAATCTGAGATCTTGCACCGTCAGAATCAATAACATAAGCATAAACATCAACACCACTAATTATACCATCATTATCCCTATCACCAATAGGAAAATGAGTAGTATAAAATTTGGTATTACTTCCATCAATATCATTTTCTTTCTCAGAATTAATATAACTAACGCTTTCATTACTCCAAGAAGTTTGAACATCAGCATTTAATTGAGCAACAGCAAAAGTAATTATTCCACTCAACAAAGCATCTGAAATATCAGAAGTTGACAACCCTGTAAGATTTCTAACATCATCACCAGTACAATACGGAGAACTCATTTATATCACCTCTACAACCTTGCATCATAGAGTTGCATCATTTCCTCCGAATTAAATACTGAATTAGTCAACCTAACATTATCAATAGACCCTGAAAAATAACTTCCAATAGTACCACTAATTGTATGATAACCAATATTTCTAACATGACTTGAAGTTCCACCAGACATTACCAAGTCGGCAACCCACTGTCCAACATTAACACCAGAAGTAGAACCAACACCCTGCTCACTACCATTAACATACAACCTAGTAGTGCTACCATCAGAAGTTGCACCAATATGAGTCCAAGAATCTAAAGTAATAGCAGAAGCACCACTAACATTAATATGATCTGCATTATAGGTTGTGACAGGAGTATAATTCATAAACTCAAAACTAGGCTTATTAAGAGCATCAATAAACAACCTAAAATATGCTCCAAGACTCAAAACACCATCAAAATCACTATAAGGAACAATTTCAAAAATAGTTTGATCAATACCTGTAGCCAAAGTTTTAACCCACAAACTAACAGACCCAATACCATTTACCAAAGTAGCATTAGCAGGAACTGTACAATGCCCACTAACATTATAAGCAGTACCAAGACTACCACTTAAAAACAAAGCACCAACACCACTAATAGTACTATCCATACCAGTAGTAAAAGCAGCACCACTAATCAAAGAAACATTATTAGCACCATCACCCTCATCATACGAAGTAGTACCAGAAGTTTCACTAAACTTAAACCAATTAATTAAATTACTTAAAATCTTTCTTGAACCCCTCCAATACATGACCATAATATCTTTAACACTATTATCATTACATTGAGTAAATCCAACAACCTTTCCAGAATTATAAATTCCCTGAGCTCTTAATTCATCTAAACAAGCATAAGGAGAACCACTCAAGATTCCAAAAGCACCCTCAGCATAAGTAGTAACAACCATTTTTTATCATTCCTCCACAATAAGTAAATAAGATAAGGTTTTACACATTAATAAACCTTTACGCCAAATACCCCTCAAGAATAGTAGCAATCATAACAACTTCCTGAGCAGCAGCCTTTGGATCCTTCTCAATCTTACTCATAGAACCATAAATCTTAGAAGCATTCTCCAAAGAACGAACCTTACACTCCGACAAAGACATCCTCTGAGACATCAAAGTTTGAAAATCTTGCATAGGTATATTAAGCATTCTAGGACCAGCTTTAGGTTGTG
>Ga0307928_10001845_pt1 | contig 16134 bp, 21 predicted proteins | sample AceLakmetagen232_FD_201815 | JGI IMG/M metagenome (GOLD analysis project Ga0307928, IMG submission 201815) | Saline water microbial communities from Ace Lake, Antarctica - #232 | ecosystem: Environmental > Aquatic > Non-marine Saline and Alkaline > Saline | place: Antarctica: Ace Lake... | reverse complement strand
ACTATGTAAAAATAATAATTGAAAAATGTAATATTGGAAGGAATTCTGCAATATCTAGAATTTCAGACTTGGTAAAATTTGGTGTTTTTAAACAATATAAGGGGGGATACAATCGGCTTAATAAAATAATAAGTTTTGCTTAAACATGAAAGTTATAAAACCAAAAAATTGTGAGAGTATTGGAGATGAAAAACCAATTGAGAAAGGAATTTGTATAAATTGTTCTTTAAAGATGTTGAGGTTAAAAAGTGGAGAATATTTTTGTACAAAATGTGGGTTAAAGATTCAATATAAAAATTAAGATGAAACCAATAATTAAAACAGTAACAAATAATAAAGTTCTAGAAAAAATAGAAGTCTGGAAACCCAAAAAAACAAAAGGTAGAAATAAAATCTTGGAAAGACAAAGTAAAGCAAAGTCTTTTAGAAGATGGTTACAATCAAGCATAGTTCTTTTAGAAAAAGATAAAAATCTTCTTCACGCAGTATTCTTAAAAGATGTTCTAAAAAAATATGATTTTTATTTAGAGAGAGATAAAGTGGTCCTCCAAATGTGGAAAGGAAAAAGTGGATTAAAAATAATTGAGAAGCCAGATTGTTTTGTAGTGGTTAGACATCAAAAAATAGAGAAAGGTGGGAAGCCCGAACAAAAAGTTATGGAAATTGAAAAAACAGAAGTTAATGAAATGATTCATGCAATAAATCATCTTTGGAAGAAATTACAAAAAGAGGGGACAGAAAAAGAAAAGAAAAAGGGTGTTCCAACGTGTGAGATAGCCGAAATGATGTACAAAAAAAGTTGGAAAGAAAAAATCTATGCAGACCGAAATTGTCATCATACTATTGTATATTGCTTGAACATTTTGGAGAAATATAAAATGATTAATTATAGCCGTGCTGGATTTACAAAGGTTTTAAAAAGAGCAAATACAATTCAGGAGATTTTAAAAGGAGTTTCCAAAACATAGATTAATAGAAAGATTTATAAGCACACTTAACTATATTAAATTATAATTATTAAAAAAATTGGCAAATGACAAAAAAACAAAAAACTTCAATGATTGATGAAGAAATACTTGAAAAAATAAAAGAAGATGCAGAAGAAGAAAAGAGAAGTGAAAGTTTTATAATAAACGAAATTCTTAAAAAACATTATAGAGAGATAAACGGAGGAAATAAAAATGAATAAAAATTTAACGTTTTTAAAATTTCCAAAACTTTCATGGGCTTTATCATTTATAGGTTTTATTTACTTATTTGTTTCAATCATGCAATTCGGAGTTAAGTATTATGATTTAAGTCAGTTAATTCCGAATATAGCGGTATCTTGTGCTTTTTTTATCTTAGCATATATTTACTGGTATTTTAGATTTAATGATGCAAACATAGTAGATATCCATAAAGATTTTCAAGCTTTTGATAAAAAAATAAATGATTTGGAAGTTAAGTTTATCGATTTTAAGAATAGAGGAGAAGGAGGTAATTAATATGATAAGTTTAAAAGAATTTAGAGAAGGAAATTTTAAAAAGAAAGGAAATAGAAGAGATAAACATCCAGTTCTTCTTTTTTTAAGGAAGAATCGATTTCAAGCATATACTGTTAAAGAAATAGTAAAGGAAGTGAAGATGGGTAAGGATACTGTTAGAAGTGTTTTGAGAAGGTTAAAACAAGATAATATTATAGAACACAAGGCTCCTTATTTTGTTTTGAAGCAGAAAATACCAAAAAAGCCTTTCAAAAAAACTGGGAAAAAATTAAAAAAGATTTCAAAGAGGAAAAAATAATGAATAAATTAAATAACAATCCTTTCAATGATAGTTTGTATATAATTGCAAGGAGGTTTAAAAAATGAAAAAAATGAATAAGAAAAAGTTAATGACTTTTGGAATAGTTAGTTTGTTTGCAATCGCTTTGGTAGCAGCAGGAGCTTATTATGCTTTAGGAACATTTAATCTTAATATAAATCAGCCAATTAGTATAGATGGAGATTTAGCCCAAACAGTTAATTGTGATGCAGGAGACATTTGTTTAGGTACGTCAATAAAGATTTCAAATAGTGATAATAACAATAAAGTTGTTACAGTTACAAATAATAATGCTAATCTAGATGTTGATGTTGGTTATATGGGAAAACTTAGACTTGTAAATAAAGATTTAGTTAATTGGAATGAAAATACTGATTTAGAAGCTACAATTTATTACACAGTTTTAAATGATACTTTCTCTTGGAGATATGAATCAAGTAATGGTTTTACTGAGGGAGATTATACATTAATCTATTACAAAGATAATGATGCAAATGTAGATGACCCAGCTAGATTAGTTACTTTAGGTGTAGATGGAGGATTTAATTATTATTTGCCGCATTTCAGTGATTGGAATGAAGGACCAGACGCAAATTATTGTGGTGGAGATAATGGATTTGATAGTTATTTACATTGTAAAGGTGCAAAATTGTGGCTCGTCCCAACAGATGCTATTACTGGAACTACAGTTGATTGGACTAAAGCAAGTGGATTTTTGTTTGAAACAGATTTAATTTGGTATAGTAATACAGCAGATACTTTAACAGTTCCTGCAAATAGCTTTATTGAATTTTATCCACAGTTTAGTGTAGATGAACATACAACTGGTGGAGCTAATCCAATAGAAATAACTATAGCATAAACAAACAATAATTTATTTTTTTATTTTTAAATTTTTTATTTTCCGAAAGGTTGGAGAACCTAAAACTCACAAAAAACAAAATGAAAAAACAAACAATAGGACTAATCTTAGGAATATTTTTACTTAGTTGTATCTCCGCTATTAATATTACTGCTGGGGATTCATATCAATTATCTTTAACTGAACAATATTCTTATTATGAAATAACTGAAAATCAAACAGAATTAGATTTAAATATAACTCAAAATGGAACAAATGTAATAATTGAAATAGGTAAATATATGAAATCTGATTTATTCACTTTAACTTTTTATAATTTTAAAGATGAAGTAATACATTCTAGTGGGGGCGGTGGAGGAAGTGGAAGTTCCTGTATTTACAATAAAAAATTTGATTGGAATTGTTCAGAATGGACAGAATGTATTGAAGGAATTGTTTGTGATGCAAATAACCTTTCAAATTGTATTGGGGATGAACATGGAACACAAACAAGGTTTTGTAATAAATATAATAATTGTCATAATTATTATGGAAAACCAAATGAAACAAGAAATTGTACAATCCATACAAATGATGCAATAATTTTAGAGCCAATAATTGGTGGTTGTGGGACAGTTACTCCTGGATTAGAAGATGAATGTTGCCAAAAGAATGGTTTTGATAGATGGAACAAAGAAAATTTAGAATGTGAAAATAGACCTAATAATTATCTTTTGAATTCCATAATATTAATTTTAGTTGTTCTTGCAATTATCTTTCTCACTAAAAAAAATATGAAAAGAAAAGTAAAAAAAGAAAATAATGAAGAACCTCTCCTCGATTGAAGCAATATCTATTCTAAAATAACATATATCACTTTTTACCTACCATACCATTTTATAAAGAAGAATATCCTCTTAAAATCAATAAAATGGATATAAATTCATGCTTTTCAAATATTACTGAAAGGAGGTTAAAATGGATAATTTAAACTGGGTAGGAGTTGCTATTATTGTTGTAGTTGCTTTATTGATAGGAGGAATTATTGGATTTGTTATTTCCCCATCAGAAACAAAAGGATTAACTAGTGCAGAATGTAATTCTAAGACAAGTGATGTACTTGAACAAGGAGTATTTCAAAAAAATGCAGAAATAGAAACTCTTAAAGGACTTTTAGAAAAATGTGGGAATGAAACTGCCGAAACTGAAACTGAAACTGAAATATTTGATTTTGGTTATTTAGTTGATGAGTTGTATTTAAATGACTTATTAAGTGATACTTATTCTGACAGAGAATTAAATCTCTTTGATGGAGAATTTGATTTTGATGGAAAAGAATATGATGCGGAAGAAACTTTAATCCTAAAAGATATAGAATTACTTGCTAATGAAGATGACTTTGAAGGAAATGTTTATCTGACTCTTTTAGAAGGAGCAATTGAATATAAACTTGAATTTGAGGATAATTTAAACACTTCATTAATTGATGAAGAAGAAACATTAGAATTTAGTCTATTAGGAGAAGATGTTGAAATTTCTTCTTGGGATAACGATGCTATCACTATTTTTAGAGGGACAGAAATATTTGCTAATCAAGGAGAATTAATTAACTTTGAAGAGTATAAAATTGTTCTGATTTCTGTTACGGATGATTCTGTTTATTTAAGTGTACAAAATTCTGAAGGAGAATTTAAAACTAAGATAATTGATGAAGACGAAACTAGAACTATAAATGGTCTAAAAATTAGAATAGATGATGTTTTCTCTAGTGAAAGTAAATCTTTTGCAGAATTAGTTCTTGGAATTGATATAGACACTGAGATAAGAGATGGTGAAGAGTACGAAGAAGATTCAATTTGGAATTGGAAAATTAATGCTAATTCTATTGGATTAGTTTTAAATGAAGATTTTCTTGAAATTGATTCGGATGAAGATTTTTCAGCAATAGGAAGAAACGAAAAACTTTGTTTACCAAATGAATATGTTTGTGTAAAGTTTAATGGAATGGATGAAAAAGATTCAGAGGAATATTCTTTAGAATTAGATGAAAGGTCTGGAGAGGAGTATGTTCGAGTTAAAGGAAATTTTGAATATGGAACTAAGGACTATGATAGAATCTATGTGAATAGTTCAGGAATCTATGACAGAAATTTAGATTTGATTGACATTAACGAAATAGAACTTGGAGACACAAATAGTATCTTAAATATCTCTTTAGGTAGTTTAGTCTTCGATGACTTTGAAGTTAATTTTGATTTAAATGTAACTAATGTCAAAGATGATGAAGAAGATTACTTAACAGATTACGGAATTTTAGTAGTAAATCCTGAGAATTCAATGGAAGATAACGAGTTCAATATCTTTGTACCAGAAAATAAGATAGAAGGTTCAATTAGTTTAATCTAATAAAACAATTTTTTTATTTTTTTATTTTTTTAAAAGGGGGGGTGCCCTATACCTCCCTTTTATTTTTTTATGATAATTTTTAAAAGATAATTATAAAAACATAGAATTTTTAATAATTATATGCCAAAATCAATAATAAAGGGAGCTTTCTGTCCAAATTGTAAAAAAAAGTTGTTTAGAAGAAAAGTTAAAAGAAACAAATCGACCAAGTGTAATTTTTGTTTTTTTGTCATTGAGGACCCCTATTCTATTTTTATCCCAAAATCTCGATATTTAGAATTGAAAAAGACAAAAGAATAATTTTAAAAACATCCTATTCTTTGTAAATGAATGGGAGAAAGTGAAAAAAGGAGTGGTTTATCAAGATTTATTGAAATTTCAGGTGCTTCAGCTACAGTTACAATCCTTGCACTAATTCTTTATGCAGTTAAAATTATTCCGAACGAAATAAGTCTGGCAATCGCATTTTTTGTTTCCTTACCATTAGTTTATTCTTTTATTTTTGGAATTATTTTAAATAAACCAAATTTCCAATCTGTTGTTAGACATTATTCATTCACAGCTTACATTCTTCTTGCTTTAGCAATCTATATGGTTATCTTAAAGCCAGATTCAGTTGTAGAAGGAGTAAAATACTTATTTTTCTTTGTTTTGGGGCTTGTTCTCGCAGGAATAGGATATTCCACATATTCATTAAGTTATAAAATCTCTTCCAAAAAGGTAGATAAATATCGTTGGAGAGCACTTATTTCCTTTGGAGCAAGTTTTATTATAACACTTATAATCGCTTTTGTTTTAAATCATTATGGAGTCTTTAACCTGATTTAATAATAAAAACTGGAAAAATGTTAGGAACAAAATTTGCAATTAAGGGAATCACGCTGTTATTTAAGTTTTTACTTAAATATGCTTGGCTGTGGGTGACAATTATCGTGTTAGCCTCGGTAATGATTGGTTCAATCAACCAAGGAATAGAACAGAAAGATTGGAGTATCCCTGCCAAAGATTTAGGAATCTTTTTAGTAAGTGCTGATGAAAAAATTTACGAGGAAGTGCAAGATTTAGAATTTGATATGCCAAAACAAGCAAATTTACCCGCCAAAATGCTTAATTTTTTAGATTTTAGTTGGTATCTTTTGAAAAATTTATTTGATTCATTGTGGATGCTCTTTTTTAATTTTATACTCCTTTATAAATCATATTTATGGATTTTAGGGGATAGGTCAAAGACGAGAAGGGCTTTCTTCTCTTCAATTATAACCATGGTCTTTTTACAGATTTTAGTATCGGGAATTCCTTTTAAAGGAGTTTATGCTTTAATTAAATTTGGTGTTACTACTCTTGGAGTGATGTAAAATGTGGAAAGAAGCAGATACACTAGAAAGGGATATAATCTTATTTCTTCATAAAAATCCTCATTCAATTACAGATATTGCTGAAAAAGTGAAAAGAGCTAAACCAACAATTAGTAAAACGATTGAAAGAATGCAAAATCAAGGTCTAGTAACAAAAACACACAATTATACTAAAGATTCCAGAAAGGTAGAGATTTCAATAAATCTTAAGAGAATAAAAGTAGAAAGAACTCATACTTTTTATTTTATCTATTTTATTTTAGCCTTTTTTTCATCAATAGTTTTAGCAATTTCAACATATTTTTCAAAAAATCTTTTTTTGTTGATTGGGGGTTCTATAGGAATTGTTCCTCCCCTCTTATTTATTATTTATTCAGCGTATATCAAGGGAGACAAAGTTCTCGTCTATAAAAATCCAAAAGTAATAGAAAGAGAGAAGAAGAAAAAAGTACAAGAAAAGTGAAAATATTGTTAGACTATACTAATTAACTCAAATTAATTAGGTTTATTGATAGAAACAAATAACCCTTTATAAAGCTCTTCTCCCTATGAGATATGTTAGTTTTGTCCCTAATTTAGGGGAAATATAATCAAAAGGGAGGAAAAAAAAATGAGATTAAAGAAAAATAAGAAAGGTGCAATGGCAACTTGGGCGATAGTTATGTTAGCAATCTTGGGAGTACTAGCACTTGTTGGAGGAACATGGGCAGTAACAACTTTGTCAGTTACCCCAACAGCAGTGACAGCAATAGACTACGATGGTGAATTTGATGATGCTTATTTAGCAGTTGATGGTAATTTCTATTCTGATTTCAGTGAAGGAACAGATTGTAATATTACATCAGATGTTCTTGGTGGAGCAGCATACACAGCTTGTATTTATACAACATTAACAAGTGTGAACGTATCTAATTCAACTGATTATAGGTTGGACTTAGTTATTGACATTGATAATGATGTTGAAGACTTGGAAATTGAAGGAATCCTTCAAAGTACAGGAACAGGACAAGCAAGAGATGATGTACAAATTGTTGAAGCAGAACTATGGACTTATGATGATTCAGAGGAGGCAATTTTAATTTATGAAATTCCAATAGATAATGAAGATGCTCAGTTTGAAGGTTCAACAGGAGTTTTGGCTGGAGATGACTATGTTTTACATGTTATTTTGAGAACACAATTAGTGATTCCTATGTTTGCTACTGGAGATGACATTATGAGAATAGACCTTGACTTAACAACTGATGGAGATGTTGATGCAGCAAGAATAACACTAGAAGATTAGTTAATCTTAAATGGTTTAAAATGAAAAAGATAGGCGTAACCATATTAGGATTAATGCTAGTGTTATTAGCTCTTCCAATGATGTCTGCAATAGGTGGACAGAATACTATTTCGAATGTAACAGGTAATGATACTCCTTTAGACTTTGTTATCACAACAATGCAAAATGAGTCAAACCCACCAATCGGTGCGAATATTACTTATATAACTTCGATTACTATAAGTTCAAGAGCATATGCAAAGTTCAATCTAACAAATTTTAGTTTGAATTTAGCAGATAACAACACCTTTAATGAGAATCAAACATTTAGGTTGTTTAATGAAACAGCAGGAATGATTGGTAATGAAACACCTGATGAATTTTGGATTGGACAAGCAGCTGGACAATATAGTTGGTTGGTTTTCTATGGAATGACAGCATTTTCAAATGCAACAGCAGGTTCTAATGGTACAAGAAATGCTACCACTTGGAATCTTACATGGGAAACAATGGCTCCAGTTACTTCAACGTTCCTTACTTCTTCTAGAAGTGGAAGGGCGTATACTGAAACTTGGAATATCACAAATGAAAATTCTAATTTGACAGTAACAAATGCTAGTCTAGTTGTAGCCCCATCTTGGTATTATACAAGAGTAGGAGCCCCAACAGTTTCGTTCAATAGTACAGCATTTACTACTTATTCCACAAATTATACTAGTCTAGAAGGATGGACTGATTTGGTATTGGATGGAGCAACTTCCAATATGGTTAAGTTAGGTTCGGGATATGCTACTTTAAGTGTAGTTTATAATGGACCAACAACAAGTTCAAGTAGTGGAAGCACTCCTAGTGCAACACTTTCAACGATTCCAGAAGAGACTAAAAAAGGAGTTTCGTGGTTTATTATAGGCTTGGGAATTTTCGTTGTTTTAGTAGTAGCAATTGTTCTTATAGGTACAAGGAAGAGATAAACCTATTTTAATTTTTTTATTTTTTTATTTTTTTGAAAGAGAAGGTTTTGGGTAAACCTTTTCACAAAGAAGAAATTCTTTGTGAAGAAAATCCATGATAGTCAGAGTAATAAATAAAGATGGAAAGAAAAAAATGAAAAGAAAAAAAATATTTATAATTGCAGGAATTTTCTTAGCGGTAGTTTTATTTATTTTAGCTCTTTTACAATTTACAGGAACGGTTAATTTTTTATCTATTTATCCATCTACACTTTCTTTATCTAAAGTTCAATTAAAATCAAATTTTGCACCTTTAAATGGTGATGCTTTTTTAATTACATTTACATTAGGGCAAACAGAGGCACAAGGGTATGAAGGAACCTTTTCTGCAAGTGAGATAAATAGTAAATTACCTGATGAGGAAGTTGAAGATGGATTTAATATTGAGGTTAAATTTGATAAACAAAAATGTTCTTATGACATAGAAAGAGCAGGGTTTTATCACGATGTATATAAACTAGATGAATATACTTGGACTTGTTTAGCAGCACCTTCTGAATTAAAAGCAAAAGAAAAATCTGGTTTTAATTTAATAGAATATTATGGCTTTTATAGTTACAAATGTTTTGCAATTGGAACAAATGAAGTTCACCCAGTAGGAAATTTAGAGTCTCCAGTAACAGAGCAATCTTATGATATAACTATCTCTACAGAAGATGGAACTGATACTAAAACTTTAAGTACAACAGGGCAAGGAAGTGTAACCTTTGATGATTATGCTTATGCAATTTATCAAGGAGGATTATTAACTGCTTATAGTTGTCAAAATAAAGCAATAGATGAAGACAATTATGTCCCGATTTACAAAGATGGAAGATGGGTATTATATTCAAAATCAATTTATAACGATTATAAAACTACTTTAAATTCAATTACAGGGAATCAACCCTCGCAAAGAGAAACTTATATAGCTAACGTAAATTATTTAGCAAATAAAATTTTATCTGGGCAAAATTTAGATGGATATTTTGAAAATAGATATGATAAACTTAATGGAAAATTTATAGCAGAATTAGAATCACCTGTTTTTCTACCAGTAACAAGTCTTTATATTAAAGCAGAAACATTAGGGATAGTTACTAAAGTCCCAGAATTTGAAATTGTAGATTTAGAAACAAGTAATTTTCAATTTGGAACAAGTGGTTATGTTAGAGTAGAAGTTAAAAATACTGGGGAGGAAGATGGTAACGCAGAAGTGTATATGACCTGTCAAGGAGTGTTTAGTTCAAATGATAAGGAAATAGTTGGTTTAGATGTAGGAGAAACAGGATTTTACAATTTAAGATTAACTGGAACAAGTACAAAAGAAATTTCTGATTATTGTACAGTTTATTTACGTTATTTAGATACTACAAAAAGTAAAAGAATAAAAGTTACAGGTCTACCTCAAATTTCATGTACTCCAAATGAAGAATTTTGTTCAGTTAATAATGCTGGACAAGACATAGTGAAAAAATGTAATGCTTATGGTTCTGGTTCTAACTTAATTGAAACTTGTCTTTCTAATGAAATTTGTGAAAATGAAGAATGTGTTGAAGAAGGAGTAAGTGGTAATTTTTGGGATAAATTAAAAAGTTTCTTTTCAAATTCATTTAAAGCAATAGGGAATTTCTTCAAAAATTTATTCGGAGGAGTAATTACTTTTTTTACAATAGTTAAATATATTCTTGTAGCAGTCGGAGTGCTTTTTGCTTTTACTTTTTCTAGAGATTTATTAGAAAATAAAACTGAATTAGAAAAGAATGTGATTCTTGGTATAAGTATAGTTCTCGGGGTTTTAGTTGGATGGTTTTTAATTAAATTTATTTATGCACCTATCTTTTGGGTAATCCTTGTAGGTCTCTTAATCTTCAAATTTTTTGGGGGGAGATTTAAAAAATGAAAAGAAAATATTATATAATGATAATAATTGGGGCAGTTGTTCTAATAATTGGTGCTTTATTTTTATTACGAACAATTGGTTTGTTAGATATTTTAAATTTACCTGCACATTCTTCTCCAGGACTTGGAGGGGGAGGATTGGGATGAAAAAGATTTTCCTTTTCCTTTTAATTTCAATATTTTTAATAGCCTTAGGTAGTGCTTGGTCTTATTCTGAATCATATACTAATGGAGATGCTACATCAACTATAAGTGTAAGTGGAACATACCCTATTTGTGATGGGGAAAAAGATGGTTCTATTTGTTATGGAAGATATTATACTGATATAAGTTATTCAGGGAATGGGATGGATGTTGCTGTTATTAAAGAAAGAGCTAGTGAATGGATTGTTGCTACTGAAAATGGTTTTTCTAGTGGTGAATCAACTTTCCAAGAAGGGAGACATTATTTAGATGATAATGGAAAAGTTCCTAAGTTTATTATTTGTGGTTGGAATTATAAAATAGCTTCTAATGGAGATTGGGCTTGGGTTTCTCAGTGTGGAGGATATTTAGGAACGGGATATTTTGATGAATTAAAAGTGGTTGAATGTTTTAAAGATTCTCATTGTGCATCAGATGAATTTTGTGATACTAGAAGTGAATTTACAGAATGGGAATGTAGAAGACAATCAATATGTGAAGATGGCGAGACAAAATGTGATGGTTTAAAATTACAAAAGTGTATAAGTTATGGAGATTATAGTGACTGGTTTACATATTCAGATTTAGAAATAGGAGAATGTGGAGTTGATTGTTTATCAAATTCTGACTGTTTAGAATTAGAAGATGTTTTATTTTGTCAAGGAAATTTCTTAATGAAAGAAGTAAATACAAATCAATGTGTTTCTAATAAATGTCAAGAAACATCAAGAAATGAAATCGAACAAACTTGTTTTTCTCCTCAAAAATGTGAAAATGGAGAATGTGTTTTGACAGAACCACCAAAACCAGAATTATCTGGATTTGCTCAATTTTTTGCAAATATCTGGGATTGGATAAAATCTCTATTTGAGAATAAATGATAAATAAAATTAAAAGAGGAAAAAAATGAAAAGGAAAAAATTATTTATAATCTTTGGAGTTAATTTAGTTTTTTTAATTTTAGCTTTATGGATTTTTGGAGCTTTTAGTAGTTTATCTTTAATCAATGTTGGGGGGGAACCTTTAGAAACTAAAACATTTACTTTTGTAGGGGTTGAAGGTATTGCAGAAGCACCTATTTTTGGAAGTACAAAAAATAATCCTACTACCAAAACTTATGAGTATGTCTATGATGGAAGTGGAGACCCTCCTGCTAGAATTGTAACTTACCATCGTTTTGATTTTTGTGGTTCCAATGATGCAGATGTTTCAATTTCAAATAGTTTATCTGATGGACAAACTTTATCTTTATCTTCTTCTATGAATTCAAATAAACAACCTTGTAGTCAAACTAATGGGATAAACACAAAACAAATAACTATTCCAGCAGGAAAATTTAGTGGAACTTGTACGGTTTCAGCAAGTGAAGGAAATGATGGAAAATCTGTCTCCAGTTGTGCTGTTGCAGGGTTTAGTTTAAGTGCTGTTTGGAATACTGATTGTAATAGGGGGGAAGAGAATATTAATGCTGCTTATTGGGGGGCAAATTGTCAATCTCCAAAAACTCAAACTTTTGAAAAGATATTCGACAAACCAACTACGATAACAGCCCAAATATCCACAATTGTAGGAAATACAGGAAGTGCGAGTGCAAGTTTAACTTTAAATTATAAAGAAATAGATTTATGTGAAGGAATAAATTGTTCTGATTATTGTGAAGATTCGGTTAAAAAATATAATGGACATTGTGTAAATGGAGAGTGTATTTATCAAACCCAAACTTGTCCTCTGACTCAAAAATGTGAAAATGGAGAATGTATTTTAATAGAGCCCCCACAACCAGAATTATCTGGATTTGCCCAATTTTTTGTAAATATTTGGAATTGGATAAGGGAGTTATTTTAGAATAAATCATAAATAAATTGAAAGGAGGTTAAAATGAAAAGAAAAAAATTATTTATAACTTTGGGAGTTAGTTTTATAGTTTTACTTGGAATTTTTTTAATTCTTAATCTTTTTGGTTTGTTAAGTCTTTTGGGTGTTTCAAATACTTTAGATTATAAAACTAGTTGGAGTAATCAAGATTTAACAAGAGGTTATTATCAAACAGAAGCAACATTAAAAGTTCCAGATAAAAGTAATGAAATTTCTTTTACCCCAAATTATAATTTTGAGACCTATAAAATAGATTCTACAGATGTTAAAATAAATGTTAAATATGAAGTTTATAATTACTTATCTAATTCTTTTAATATTATCCATCAAAAATCTTGGGATTTAAAAAACAATTATGGAGAACAAAACAAATTTAGAATGGATGGTGAAAATGTTTATAGTAATGGAATTCCAGAAAAATTAGAAGTTATTCAGATAGGTAGAACAGAATATGATAGGTATTATGGTTGTTTAGAAGGAAAATCTATTGAAGAAGCATTAATTTTAAATCCTTGGGCTGAAGGGACTTCAACTTATCATTATAAATGTTTATATCCTGATAATAGTTTAATAAAACACGAATATGGTGATGATTCTGATGAAAATTGGGATATAGAACTTTTCCCAAAATTAATTGTTTTAGATTCTAATTATATGAATAATAGTGAAATTTTATTTAGAATAAGTGTTAATGTTTTAAGTAGTGGAATAGATAAAATAAATTATAATGACTTTCAAATTGATATTTGGGATGTTAAAACTGAGTTAGTAACTTATAACAGATTTTCAGATAATGAATGTAATGAAATAAAATTAATGAATTATCAAAAAACAGTTAATGATTTTGAAAAACTTTTTGATTGTCAAGAAAAGATTATTTTAAATAAGTGGATTTTAACAGAAGGAGTCTGTTCATTAGAAAAAGTTAAATTTACAGAAATTGACTCAAATGTTTTTGATACTTTAGAAGAATGTTATGCTAGTATAAAACCTCCCTCTCCAACACTTTCACCTATAGCTCAATTTTTTGTAAATATTTGGAATTGGATAAGGGAGTTATTTTAGAATAAATCATAAATAAATTGAAAGGAGGTTAAAATGAAAAGAAAATTTTTAAGCGTGTTCGTAGGAATTTTGTTAGTTGTTAGTATGCTTTCAATGGTTTCAGCAATAAGCCCATCAAGACCAAATTTAGTTGGAGACTTAAATAAGATTGATTTGGATTTTAGAGTTCCCGTGTTCCCTTCATTAAGTATTACAGGGTCCGAGGTAGTTACTATTGGACAATTTTCAACCCATGATTTTGAAATTTCAGTGCCAGATTTACCAGATAAAGATATAAGTGATTTAAAATATTCTTGGTTCTTTGGAGTTTGGGCGATAATGGATGATTCAGGAAACATAATTGCACAGATACCTAACGAAGTAGATTTAGGAAATTCAAATATATATAGTGGAGAAATTAAACATGCCTTTGAAGAAGGAGGTGTTTATTATTATACCCCCGCAATGATTGAAGTTAAACAAGAATTTCAAGATGGAATATGGGTTACTGTAAGTGAAGAAGTAATTGAAAAAGATTTCTTCAAAATAAATGTAGCAGGAACACCAGGACAACCAAGTTTAATAGATAATATCGGAGCATTTTTTTCAAAGGTATTTGACTGGATAATTTCTTGGTTTGATTAATTTTTTTAGTTTTGGAAAGAGTTAGTTAAGGAATAATTATCATTACTAAAGGTAGAGCAATATCAGAAATTATCATTAATCTTGAAAGGAAAAAATCGAACGCCCAATGTGCCGTTATTGCAATAGGTAATAAGATTGGAATTACCTTCATATTTGAAGAGTCTTCTCCAAATAAGAATCCTTTAGCTAACATCCCTGAGAAAACAGCGAGTATTGTAAATACACTTCCTAATATTAATGCTGAAAAATAAAGCCCTGGTTGAGAGAATCCGCCATAACTCCAGACATGCCATATTACCCAGACCAATCTACCAAGTATTAATCCCGTTAAAGTAACAACTATTGAATTTCTGGGGTTAAATTTTTTGTGTAAAAAGTTCGCAATATTTAAACCCATCAGAAGACACATAAATTCTTCTCCGATAGCAACAAAGAAATATAATACAAAACTTACACCAGAAGATAACGATAAAATTCCTTGTGTACTTGCTGAAGCATAAGAACTCATGGCAAAGGGATAAGTTGCTATTTGAAGTATTGAACTAGGATTACTTGCTAAACTTACAAGACCCCATCCAACTAAAATTCCTAATAATGCCGTAACTCCTGCGACTATTCTTGTTCTTGTGTCTGGAAACCACATACCTAATGACATCATAATTGTTTTCGGTGTTTCAATTGTAAGAAATGTAATAAATACTAACAGGGGAAAAAGGAAAAAGATGACTGGATTTTGGGCTGTATAACCTGCTTCAATTTCAAAAAATAAAGTACTTAAAATTATTATAGTAATGATAATTGTGGGAAGGATACTCACAGGAATATATTTATAAAGTCGATTATCTTCTTTCATTTAAGGGTCCTCCAAAATCTTCAATTTGATTTTTCTTTTTCTTTTTACTAAGAACAACTATTGTAATTATTAACATAATTGTTAAAAGAATTCCTGGGATTAAATAAATTAAAATTCCTTCCCACCATTTATCTTTCCCATAAAGTAAATCAAGCATTTCTCTACTATCTTCTCGTATAGCAATTAATAAATTTCCTCTTTCCTCTTCAGATAAAGAATAATATCTTGAACGCAAATAAGTCACATCCCCACGAATATCCTTTAATTTATCCATTATTTCATCTGCATCCTCGTTACCCCATTTAGCTTCTAAATAAGTTGTTAATGAAGATAAATTATTGTCTAAATTGGTAATATCAATTTCCATTTGAACAATTCTGCCGAAAGTTAGATTGGTTGTATTAATTAGACTGGTTAAAGTAACATTTATACTATTATTTAACAAATCATAAATATCAAAAGTTGTTTGATTTATTTCAATTAATCTATCTTTATATTCTTCAGATAATTCATCAACTATTTTTATTTCTCGAAGTGAACTTGTTCCATTATAAATTCCTTTTGTACAATTGATAAACATTGGATAAGTATCTACGACAATCAATTGATTAACAGTAAAATTTATAATTCCTTCCGCAAAATCGGTGGGTATTCCTGAATCATTTATTGTGCCCGATGGATTATAAACATACCAAGTACAGGTTGCCCCTGTTAAAGGAAGTCCATTAATGTCTTCCCATGTATCATAAACTTCTATTTGTGTGTCGTTATCCCATAAAACTTGTCCTGCGGAAACACAACTAAACAAACAAATTCCTAGTATTAAAATTAATATTTTTTTCATATTATCTTGTTATGAACCTCATAGTTACTACGCATTGTGAGTGTCCCGAATCAGAAACAGTATAGGGTCTGAACCAATTCCCAGCATTAATATCACAATCAACAGTTGTTACATCATTTTCTCCCTC
>Ga0307928_10001844_pt1 | contig 16137 bp, 14 predicted proteins | sample AceLakmetagen232_FD_201815 | JGI IMG/M metagenome (GOLD analysis project Ga0307928, IMG submission 201815) | Saline water microbial communities from Ace Lake, Antarctica - #232 | ecosystem: Environmental > Aquatic > Non-marine Saline and Alkaline > Saline | place: Antarctica: Ace Lake... | reverse complement strand
TGCCAGGGAAACATTTTATACCAATATGACCCTGATAAAAATGAATTAAACCATAGGGTTGTTGAAGAACCGATAGCATACTATGTTACACAGATTTTAAAAAAAGTTATAGAGAGCGGAACCGGCAGAGGAGCTGATATTGGCAGGCCGGCTGCAGGCAAGACCGGCACCACAGATGGTCCTAATGATGCCTGGTTTACGGGTTATACTCCAGAACTGGTTACTGTTGTATGGATGGGCTATCCTGATTCTAATCAGCCCATGGAACCGATAAACGGAAGAACTATCGTTGGCGGAACTTATCCCGCAGATATATGGAGGGAATTTATGAGTTCGGCACTGGAAGATATTCCGGTTTCAGATTTCGATAAACCGGACAAAGAATTAATCGACATTGAGGTTTGCTCTGAATCTAATCTGCTTCCTACATTCTGGTGCCCCAAGGAGACTATTGAGTGGCGTATATTTATCGAAGGGGAGGAATCTGAAGATATCTGTAATATACATAATAAGGTTGAAGTCCCTGACGTTACAGGATGGAACTTTGAAGAAGCTAAAAAAATGTTTGAAGATTTATATTTCGTAGTTGAAGAGGTTCATGATTTTGATGAAACTTATAACCAGGATATAATTTTTAAACAAGACCCGGAGGCAGGTACTGTGCTGGAGTCACTTGAGGGGGAGAAATTAAGTATTGCCTTATATGTCAGTAAAGGCAAAAAGACTTTCGATATGCCAGATCTTACAGGATTTGATCTTGATACTGCAGAACAGATTATAGAAAATTATGATTTAATACTGGCCAATACAATATATGATTTCAATGAGGAACAGCCAACTGGCAAAATATTTGATCAGGAACCCGTTCCAGATTCGAAGGTCTCTAAATCTACAAGTGTAAACTTATATTTAAGCAAGGGCGAAAATCCTCAAGCCTTAATTCCCGATGTTACAGGAATGACAGAAGAAGAAGCAATGGATATATTAAATAACGCTGGTTTTGGTGTTATTTCTCTGATAGAGGGAGAAACTTTTGATGAAAATATCAACGAAATTGACAAAATATTTTCTCAAACACCTGTGAGTGGAACTCTTTATGATAAATCTCAGGAAATAATTATCAAAATAAGCAAGGGAATAAAAGTGCCGGATGTTATAACTATGACTAAAGAAAATGCCGTAGCCAAACTTGAAGAATTTGGATTTGTTGTTGAAATATATCCTGATTCCGCTGCTGTCGGTACAGTTATAAATCAGATACCTGAAATTGATACATATTTAGATTATGGTTCTACTGTCACAATAGAAGTTCAGGAAGAGGTTGAAGAAGAGCAAGAAGAACAAGAAGAGCAAGAGTAAAAAAGTGGAGATATTTATTATTTATTCTACTCCGCGAAACAAATGTCCTTTTGAATAGTTTCTAAATAAGTAATCGTTCCTCAGATAGGAAGTAAAAATTTTATATTTTTCGGTACCTTTATTATAAAGAATATCCGCTGCATCTCTGTAAATCTTTATTATCTTGTAGAAATCTTTTTTCTCCAGGAATCTACTGTCTATGATAATATTTTTGACCCTGCTGGCTTTTACATCGTTAAGATTAAATAAAGTGCAGATATTCCTTGAATTAAAGACTATAATATTTCCATTGTAATCTGAATCGACCGGGAATCTGTAGCCTTTAATATCCTCTATGTAAAAATTACCATCCTCATCTTTTCCTGTAAGGAATTTAATCTTGTATCTTGAATTCATAACCGGAAAGTAACCGTGACCGAAAATAGAAAATTCTATTTCATTCTTAAATAAATTTTTTACATTCAATATTATTTTTGAAATTTCTTCCAGGTTTAGTTCAGGAGAAAATTCTATTCCTTTTAAAGAAGTTTTTAAATTCATGATATCATTGAAAAAAACTAATGATAAACTATTGAATAAGTTAAAATTAAAGCCTAAATATAAGTTAATATCGTATCTGCCTTTGCTGCTTATTTCATTTAATAATTCTAAGACTCCAGGATTTGATATTTTAAAACTGTTTAATCCAAAATCCACCAGTTTTAAAATATTTTTCTTGAGATTCAAAAAATCATGGTCATATAAAATTGATGGAGTATTAATGGATATTTTTATATCTTTAAATTCATTGTATTTCTTTAAAGATTTTATTACACTGCTCCTAAACCCACCTTCACCTATAAGTTCTTTAAAATCGCTGTAAATGATATGAGTGATCCCTTTATCTACAGCAGGTTCAATGCACTCCTGTTCATATATATAGGAAGATAGAGCCAATTCAGGTTCTGTTTCTTCCGGGGCGGCTCTACTGCCTTTCAACCGAAATTTATTTAAGTAATTTTTAATTTCCTTTTCATTTATTTTATTGCCAGCGGTTTTTGCCCTATAAGGTGCTGCTACCCTACCTTTGTTAATATCATATTTAAAAAGAGATTTAGCTTCATCATCTATTTTCTTATCAAAATATTTAAATACCCTATCTTTTTCTAAAATACTGCTTCTTTTATTTAGCTCAATTTCATATGTGTACTTCTTATCTTTTTCATTTATCAGTTTAAAGTTTTTAATGCATATCCTGCTGTTGCCCTTTTTGGTCCATATTTCAATAATATCGTATTTATCTATTTTCCACTTGCTTCTTATATAAATAGATTTAATCTTTAAATTCTTTCTGTTACCATTGCCTTCATAATTTATCTTATAAACTCTGCCTAAAAAATTCCCAATACTTCCTGATTTTTTTAATGATATAATATCCTTCGGATACTTTTGTTTTAAATATCCGGTTCCTATTTCTCTTGAAAATATTTGTTCCAGTTTATAAAAGTCATATTCATCTACATTAAAATTTAAAGGATTCTCATAATATAGATCTATATATTTTCTGTAAATTTTAGTAACTATACCCACATATTCAGGAGATTTCATTCTTCCTTCTATTTTTATGGCGCTGATTCCTGCTGATATAATTTCGGGAATAATACCCAGTGTGCACAAATCACATTTACTGAATATATAACTTCCATCCGCGATAATATAATTATATTTATCAGCATCTCTTTTTAGAAGCTTATATTTCATCCGGCATGGCTGGGTGCATTTACCTCTGTTACCGCTTCTGCCTCCTATAAATGAACTGAAATAACAGCTCCCTGAGTATGAATAGCACTGAGAACCATGACCAAATACCTCTATTTTCATCAACTTTTTTTTGCATAGGTCTTTTATTTCATCCAGAGTCATTTCTCTGGCAAGTATGGCTCTTTTAAATCCAAGATTACCTGACAATTTTAATGAATAAATATTATGGATATTAAGCTGCGTGCTTGCGTGGACTGGAATATTCTTAAACAAATCTTTTAGAATTTTATATATACCATAGTCCTGAATAATAATTCCGTCAGAACATATACAAATGTATTGATTCAGGAAATTTATCACCTCTGGTATTTCTATATCTTTTATCAGCGTGTTTAAGGTTAAGTATACTTTTACACCATGACTGTGAGCAAAGCCTACTGCTTTTTTTATTTGATTTATATCAAAATTTTCAGCATATGCTCTGGCACCAAATTTTTTATATCCCAGATAAACAGAGTCAGCACCAGCATTAACTGCTGCTGCCAATTGATCCCAGCCTCCTGCTGGTGCTGTCAGCTCTATTTTATTTATGGTGTGATTCATTTTGGAAATCTGAAATATGACTTCTTATGCGTCAATGTATTTTATGATTTTCTCAAATTTAGGAGTCCTCTTGATTAGATCTTTAAATTTGTTCCCGCTATCTTTTATTTTTTTCTTTCCTGATTCAATATTTAAAATTACCTGCCCTTTTTCCGTACCGCATTCCACTTTTTTATTTGATATGCATGACTGAATTTCTACTATATCATATATATCACTTTCAAAATAAGGTGAATAATTTTTAAGCTCTTCCATCTCTAAATCTTTGAATGACATCTTTTTATCAATACAAAACCTTACAATCTTTCCAACGATGTTATGCGCTTTCCTAAAATTTTCACCCTTCTTCACCAGATAGTCAGCAATATCGGTAGCTTCTAAAAATCCCTCTTCCAGGGCATTATTAATTTTTATACTATTAAATTTTATTTTCTCAAGTAATTTAGTAAATATTTCAATACTGGCAGAGGTTTCCTCGTAAGCACTGAGTAGTATTTTTTTATCTTCCTGAAGATCCCGGTTGTAGGTTGAAGGCAAACCTTTAAGCAGTATCATTGACTGCATGAGACTGCCAATAACCAGGGAGCTCTTGCCCCTTATTAACTCCAGAACATCAGGATTCTTTTTTTGAGGCATTATGCTGCTGCCTGTACAGAAATCTTCATCTATTTCAATAAATGAAAACTCACCAGTGTTATATATGATAAGGTCTTCACATAACCTGCTCAGATGCAGCATTATCTTGCTGCAGGAATATATAAAATCTATTATAAAATCCCTGTTCCCTACTATATCCATGCTATTAGAATCAAGATATTTAAATTCAAGAAGTTCTTTTAGTAGTTTTCTATCCAGCTTATACCCGCTTCCGGTGCAGGCTGCAGCTCCCAGCGGCATATAATCGCCAGTTTCAAAATTTAAAAAAAGGTTGTCGGTATCCCTCTCAAACTTTTTAAAAAAAGAGAGAAAGTAATGCGAAAGCAGAACAGGCTGAGCTTTTTGCATATGAGTATACGCTGGAATAATAATATCGATTTTACTTTCTGCAATTTCTAATATATTTCCCTGAAGAGCCAGGATCTTACTTATTATATCTATTAAGGCATCTTTTATAAACAGTTTTTCATCCAGCACAATCTGGTCATTCCTGCTCCTTCCGGTATGAATTTTCATGCCTATATCTCCAATTATTTTTCCTAGTTCAGATTCAACCAGACTGTGGATATCTTCATAAAGACTTATGTCGATACTGCCTTCCTCAATATTTCTTTTAACTATTTTTAGACCGTAAAGAATTTTTTTAATCTCATCATCCGAGATAATTCCAATCTTATTAAGTCCAATCGCATAAGCTGCAGTTCCTGTAAGATCATATAGATATAAACTTTTATCTATGTCTATGGAACAGGTAAATTTATCAACTGCCTTATCAGTATTTTTTTCTATCCTTCCCTTCCATATTTTATTTCCCATTAATTCTTCCTCTTCTTCCTAATAGTTCGTATGGATAACCCCAAATTTTTATAAAACTTTCCGAATTTTTTGGATCGAATTTATCTCCCCTGTCGTAAGTTGCAAGTTTCTTATCATATAATGAGTAATCTGACTTTCTTCCTTCAATTATAAAATTTTTATACTCAAGCTTAATTTTTATGGTGCCGGTTATATATCTCTGACTTTCATTTATAAATTCACACAGGCATTTGCGCAGCGGAGTGAACCATAATCCATAATAAACCAGGTCTGCCATTTTCTCCTCCAGCAGATATTTAAAATGAATTAGCTCCCTGTCAAGTACCAGTGATTCCAGCTGTCTGTGAGCTTCAATTAATATTTCCGCAGCCGGCGATTCATAAATTTCCCTTGATTTTATTCCAATAAGCCTGTTTTCCACCATATCAATTCTTCCAATTCCATAAGAGCCGGCTAATTTATTTATTTTTTTTATAATTACATCAGGCGGAATATTTTCATTATTTAAAGAAACAGGTATTCCTTTACAAAATCCTACTTCCATATATTCAGATTCATCACAACTTTTTTTTATTTTTGTCCATTTATAAATATTATCAGGTGGCTCATTCCATGGATCTTCAAGAACACCGCATTCGATGCTTCTTCCCCACAGGTTTTCATCAATGCTGTAAGGACTTTTTTGGGTTACATTAATTTTAATACCATATTTTTTTGCATATTCAATTTCCTCTTCCCTTGAGATACTCTTCTCTCTATGAGGAGCAATAATTTTAAAATCCGGTGCCAGACTCCTTATCCCTACATCAAACCTCACCTGATCATTACCCTTTGCAGTACAGCCATGGGCAATTGCTTCCGCTTTTTCTTTTCTTGCTATTTCCACCAATTTTTTAACCATAAGCGGTCTTGCCAGTGCTGTCGCCAGTGGATAATTTTTTTCATATTTTAAATTTGCCTTTATTGATGGAAAAATGAAATTATTTAAAAATTCCTCTTTTGCATCAACTATTACAGATTTTACAGCTCCTATATCCAGCGCTCTCTGGCGAGCTTCTTTTAAATCTTCAGGCTGGCCGCAGTCTATTATTGCAGCTATTACCTCCATGTTATATTTTTCTTTAATCCATTTTATGAAAACCGAAGTATCAAGTCCGCCTGAATAGGCCAATACTACTTTTTCACTCATTTTTTCATTCCCTTCATTTTTTTAAATATAAAACTATATAAATTCAAATATTACCGGTGATTTTTATTAAAATTGATTTTTCATCAATTTCAATATTTTTTCACCATTATTATTGCTATCTGCAACACAAATAATAGTGTCGTCACCTGCAACTGTACCCAGTATTTCCCCAAAATTCATGCCATCTATTATAGCTGCTGTTCCCTGAGCCTCACCCGGGAAAGTCTTTACCACAATAATACAGCCTGCCCTTTTTGCTGATATCACACCCTCTTTAAATTTTGACTTAAATTTTTCTGTATCAAAAAATTTTCCATCTATGCTTCTACTTTCAATAGAGTAGTATTCTTGCTGTTTGTAATTCCTGGTCTTAGACAGCCTCAGATGCTTTATATCCCTGGAAATAGTCGATTGTGTAACAGCATACCCTCTTTTTGCCAGTTCATTTAACAACTCTTCCTGAGAAGAGATCTTTTTACTGCTTATTATCTCTTTTATTAATCTAATTCTTTCGATTCTGCTCATTTTACCATCTTTTATTTTATCTTTTAAATTTAATCAGTATATAAATAAACCATTAATGCTTTTTGGGCATAAAGACGATTTTCAGCCTGCTGAAGTACAATAGAATTTTTACCGTCCAGAACCTCTGATGTAATTTCCTGCCCTCTGTGAGCAGGCAGGCAGTGCATTACTTTTACTTCTTCTTTCGCATATTTTAATAACTTATAATTTACCTGAAAACTTTTAAGGTCCGTCAATTTCTGTTTATTTTTTTCATCTCCCATGCTTAACCAGACATCAGTATAAACAACATCCGCACCACTTACTGCCTTTATCGGATCATGCACTAAATTAAGTTTGCCTCCTTCTTTCTGGTTTCCTACATATCTGGTTATTTCTTCCGGAGGGGAATATTTTTGGGGACATCCTATAGTTATATCAATTCCTAACTTTGAAAATCCAATAATCAGGCTATTTGTTACATTATTGCTATCTCCTACATATGTAAATTTAATATCCTTATTTAACAGCTCAAGTTCTTTTAATGTCATAATGTCTGCAAGTATCTGGCATGGATGATAAATATCAGTAAGTCCATTTATGACCGGTATAGTTCCATATTTTGCAAGAGTATTTACAATTTCCTGTCTGTAAGTCCTTATAACTAAACCATCAATATATTTAGATAGAACCTTTGCTGTATCCTGATAAGTCTCTCCCCTGCCTATCTGTAAATTTTTGGAATCCAGATATATTGAATTTCCACCCAACTGATTTATCCCAGCCTCAAAGGACAATCTTGTCCTGGTAGAATGTTTGTCAAACAACATTGCTATATTTTTTCCTTCAAGTATTTTTCTGTATAAATTTTTATCTTTTTTTATTTTAAATGAAAGATCGAGTATGCATTCAATTTCTTTTTTTGAATAATCTTTCAATGTTAGGAAGTCTTTTTTCATTTTATATCTCCTTTATATTTACATCCAACCACTTTACCAGTATGTTTATATTATTTTTGGTTATTATTAGTGGTGGCAAAAACCTTAAAGTATTACTGGATACTTTATTAATAATAAGTTTATCATCCAGGGCCTTTTTAACCAATTTCTCTGCAATCGGTTCTGTAAATTCCATTCCAATCATAAGCCCGGCTCCTCTTATTTCTTTTACCACTGTATACTTCTTTTTAATCTGCATTAATTTTTTAAAAAAATACTTTCCTAACTTCATAGATTTTTCGGGCAATTTATTCTTTATAAGATAATCAATTACCTCCAGACCAGCGGCACACGAAGCAGCATTACCTCCAAAAGTTGAACCATGGGTCCCGGGTCCGAAACTGGCACTTATTTTCTCTGTAGAAATAATAGCTCCTATTGGCATGCCTCCTCCAAGACTTTTTGCAACTACCAGGATATCAGGATATATATTATAATTTTTATAGGCAAACATATTTCCTGTCCTTCCAAATCCTGTCTGTATCTCATCAAGAATCAGAATTATATTTTTTTCATTGCAGATATTTCTCAAGTCTTCCATGAATTTTTTATCAGTAGGATGAACTCCGCCCTCTCCCTGTATGGGTTCCAGCATGATAGCGCAGGTATTTTTATTTATCAATTTATTCACTGAACCAATATCATTTAGAGATGCATATTTAAATCCCCCGAGTAATGGCTCAAATACCTTCTGCTTTTCCGGCTGTGCGGTAGCAGCAAGAGCTCCTAATGTCCTTCCATGGAAAGATTTTTTAAAAGAAATTATTTCATATCTGGAAGCATTGTATTTGTCCCTGGAATACTTCCTCACCAGCTTTATGGCTCCCTCAATAGACTCAGTGCCGCTATTGGCGAAAAATACCTTTTCTCCAAATTCAGTGATCTCACAAAGCTTTTTAGCTAATTTTACCTGAGGCTGGTTAAAATAAATATTTGAAGGCTGGATAATCTTACTAATCTGCTGCTTTAATGCATTTACTACAAATTTATTGCTGTGCCCAACATTCAAGCAACCATATCCACCTATAAAATCAAGATATTTACTGCCTTCTGCATCCCATAAGTACTGCATTTTAGCTTTTACAAATACCACTGGAAGTCTGCTGTATGTGCCCATCAAATATTTATTTCCCTGCTCAAATATTTCTATATTCTTACTTGTATTCATTTAATCTCCTCATCAGTTATCATTGTTCCGATTCCTTTGTCGGTAAATATTTCCACGAGTATTGAATGTCTTTTAATTCCGCTTAATATATGGGTTCTTTCTGCTCCTGATTTTAGCGCATTAACACATGCCATCACTTTTGGAATCATCCCTGAGCTTATCTCACCTGAATCAATCATCTCCTTACATTGACTTACCATTAATTTTGATATTAATTTATTTCCATCTTTAGCACTTTTCATAATTCCATCAACATCTGTAAGTAATATCATTTTTTTTGCTTTCATTGAAATCGCAATATCCGCTGTGCAGGTATCAGCATTTATATTATATATATTGCTCATGTTATCCACTCCTAAAGTTGCAATAACCGGAATATAGTTGCTATCCAGAATATTTTTTAAAAACTTAGAATTAATGCTATCAATCTCTCCTACAAATCCCAGATCTATGCTCTTCCCATCTTTTTTATATTCTTTTTTATGGCACTTTATGAAATTTGAGTCACTTCCAGATACTCCAATTGCCATTTTACCCTGCTTATTGAGAATAGATACTATCTTAGCATTTATGTTTTCCATAAGGACAGCCTTTACAATTTCAACAGAATCTTTTTTTGTAACCCTGAGTCCATCAATGAATTCCGGCTCTATTCCTTTTTCCCTTGAAAGTTCTGAAATCTGCTTACCGCCGCCGTGTATTAGAATTACTTTTATTCCCACATATTTCATAAGAATTAAATCATCCAGGGCACTCTGGATAATATTATCATCCTCCATCATACTTCCGCCAATTTTTACAACTACTATCTTGTTAAAGTATTCTTTTATGTAGGGCAGCGATTCCAACAGCACTTCTACTTTATTCATATACGACTTACCTGTTTTCATTTCTTTCTCATCTATCTTCATAGTCTTTATAATATTTCATTTCTTCATTATTTTCTCTATGACCTTTGATAACATCAATTACAGCATAACTATGTGTGGTATAAAGCATTAATTTTTATGTAATCAAACGACAGATCCGTGGTTAGTATGCTAAATTGCTCTTTACCATAACCTAAATCTACAGTAAATTTTATTTCTCTTTCTTTCATTAGTTTTTCTGAATATGTACTATCAAATTCAACCCCCATACCATTTTTCACAATTAAAACATCACCTATATATATGTCTACTTTTTCCGGATCAAAATCACAATCAACCGATCCCATAGCTGCATTTATCCTTCCCCAGTTCAGATTACAGCCAAACATTGCTGTTTTAAATAAATTTGAGTTAGCAACAGCCAGGGCCAGTTTTTTTGCATCAACCTTATTTTTCGCATTTTTAACCTTTAGTTCAATTAATTTGGTTGCCCCCTCACCATCCAAAACTATTTTCTTTGCCAGATATTTCATTACAAATGACAGAGCATTTTTAAATTTTTTATAATATTTATCCTTTTTATTCTTTATCTCAACATTACTTTTAGAATTTGCAATAACTATTACCATATCATTGGTACTCTGGCATCCATCTACAGTAATACTGTTAAAACTACTAATGACTTCATCTGAAAGTATCTTGTCCAGTAAATTTTCCGGTATCTTAACATTTGTGGTTATAAATGAGAGCATAGTGGCCATATTTGGATCAATCATACCGGAACCTTTTGCAATGCCGCCAATTATAATATCACTGCTGCCTTCAACTTTAATACTTACTGCTATTTCTTTTACAACAAGGTCAGTGGTCAGTATTGCTTTAGCAGCGCCATGGCCATCAGTACTTCCTTTTTTGCATGCACATTGCTTAATACCCTTTTCTATCTTGTCCATTGGCAACTGCCTGCCGATAACTCCGGTTGATGAAACTATTATATTCTTCTTCTCAACTCCTAAATGCTGGCTTGCAATCTCAATGGTCTTTTTTGCATTTTTATATCCCATCTTTCCTGTACAGGAATTGGCAATACCACTGTTTACAATAACAGCCTTAATATTTCTGGTCTTTTTAAGCTGTTCTTTAGTTACAATAACCGGCGCTCCCTGAAATTTATTGGTAGTAAAAACTCCGCTGCAGGTGCTGTCTTCAGGTGTGTATATAATACACATATCAGGTTTCCCCGAGCCCCTTATACCACAATGGCATGCAGCAGCGTAAAACCCCGGAACACTGGTAATGGTCCCATTATTTATGATATTAAATTCAATATTCTGTTTACTGTAGCCTGTATTCATCTTAAAATTTCTCACCAATCTTTGAAATAATTATATTTACGATATTTAAGAAAAAATTCCATTAAACTGTAAGCCCTCTTTTTCATCAAAACCCATCATTATATTCATATTCTGAACAGCCTGTCCCGCAGCGCCTTTTAGTAGGTTATCAATTGTACTGAATATTTTTAGTGTGTCTGTCCTAACGTCCAGACAAAAACCTATAAGGCACATATTGGTGCCTATTACATCCTTAAGCTGAGGTATTTTTTTGCCACTAAATTTTACAAAAGGTGAACATTTGTAAAAATTTTCAAACAAACTGCATATCTGTTTTTCAGTTTTTTCTTTATCAATCGCTCCATCAAGCTTACAGCAGATAGATGTAAAAATTCCTCTGTTTACCGGCAGCAGATGTGGAGTAAAATTTATCTTAAAATTCTTACCGCCAATATTTTCAATTTCCTGCTCTATTTCTCCGGTATGCCTGTGCCCTTCAGCCGAATAAGCGTAAAAATTATTATCCAGACTGGAAAACAAATATTTATCTTTCAATTTCCTCCCTGCTCCGCTAACACCTGACTTTGAATCAATATTAATATCTTTTATCTTAATATTGCTTTTCAGTACCGGAGCAAGCCCCAGTAAAATTGATACCGGATAGCAGCCAGGATTAGCAATATATTTACCTTTGCCTATTTTATCTTTGTTTATTTCCGGAAGACCGTACACAAATTCAGAAAGCTTATCCTTCATAATATGCTCGGTTCCGTACCAGTATTTATAATCATCAGAGTTCTTCAACCTGAAATCAGAGCCTACATCTATAACCTTAAATTTATAATTATCAGATATACCCTTTAAAAATTCCATTGATTTTAAAGGCGGAAGACATAAAAATATCAGGTCTATTTTTTCCAGGTCGCCTTTTTGTGGTTTGCAGATAAAAGCTAACTTCGTATCTCCATTATCATGATATGATGGGAATACCTCGCTTACAAGTAAATTTTTATAGGTCCTGGAGGTCGCAAAACTGATTTCAACATATTTATGCCTACTAAGTATTTTTAAAAGTTCCATTCCTGTAAATCCGGATCCTCCAATAATACCTACTTTAATATTTTCCTTCATAATTATATCTTTCTATTCATTTAAAGTGCATATTATACACATTAATTAAATATTATGCAATGCTTATTTTAGAAAATTTCTACTTTATTTAAAATTTAATTAAAATCATATAGTTGCATATTGTATTAATTTTATAGCTAAGTATATCAATATTTATAAAATATGTTGCTTCTGATACTATAATAAAAAAGAAAAACTTAAAACGATTCATATCATTAATCTACTATATGGCATTACTTCCAATCAAATCCAGGTATACCGCCATTACCTTTTAAAAGCTTCGATTTCTTACCTGTCTTAAAATCCAATACATAAATTGAAAAATGAGGGTTAATACTAATGTCGGTCCATTGGTAGGCTGTAGCAAGGTATTTATCATCAGGTGAAAAAATGTATCGATAAATACCACTAAGCTTTTCGCACTTCCATTCTCTTTTTGTTTTAAATTCGTAGATAGTTAGCCTTCCATCATTCGCCCTATAAGCAATATACTCATTATTATTTGATAAAACAGGATCCTCTCCTTCAAGAATTAATTTATTCTCTTTAGTTGTCAGGTCATAGATATAGATTTTTTTATTATAGTCGCCATATAATATTTTTCTTCCAGTTTTATCCCATAAATACTTATCGAATGCGACATCAATCAAAGCTGTATTAGTTTCTTTAGCTCTGTCATAAATATAAATTTTTTCGTTAGCAATATAGCTTACATTATTTGTATTTGGCACATATTGGATTACACCTCTCAGACCTTTTGCAAGCTTATCACACTCTGGGTAAGCCTGTTATTTTCATCATAGTTGTATTTGGTCACTTCTTCTGCACTGGCTTTAATCATCCTGTTTTGCGCATTATCGTAGGTGTATGCTTCTATTATATTTCCGGGATAAACCACTGCTTCCAGCCTGTTTAGCTTATCATAAGTATATGTTGTTGCTGCTCCATTTTCTTCCTTTGTAAGCTGGTTACCATTATTATCATATGTGTAGGAGAAACTATCTATTATTCCACCTTCTGGGTCTTTATTTTCAAGGGAGATTATATTTTTGTCTCTGTTTTTTTCAATATTATCAGTCTTAATTCCACAAGAAAATACTAATAGACTTAAAATAATTATTAATAATACGGAGCAAAATGCAATCTTTTATTTATCTTGGAGACCATGAGGGAAACCTATCCTCTGAATCATTATCTATAAGTCTTGCCTCGTTTTTCCCATCAGAATCCATAACATAGATCTCAAAGATTTCAAAGTCTCCATCACAATCTGATTCAAAGGCAATCTTAGATCCAGTTACTTTCTCAACTGCTTCAGTCTTACAACCTGCCAGAGAAAATACTGTAATTATTGATGCAATAAATAGCCATAAAAATACTTTCTTCATTTTTTCTTGCTCCTTTAATTGCGTGATGTTCCAGCAGGAAAATACTAATAACTTATTTTAATAGTTATAATATAATCTTATCTATTTTTTTTAAAGATAAGAAAATAATTGAAATCATAGTTAAAATCTTATTAGGTCTACACTACGGAATTTTGGTGACCTTTAGGTATAGAATTTATCTTTGAAGTTAGATATATAGCACAAAGTAAAGTTAAGAAGATATTTCACTAAATACGTCCACTAAAGACTTATAACCTGTTAACTTGTCATATAATTCCTGTTTTACTTTATAAAATCCATAAATATAATTAGACGATTTAGCCGTTGAAATATTATCTCTGCAAATTTTTTCCAATTCTTCAAATACTTCTTTTTCATTCTCATTTAACATATCCATTGTAATCTCATCATTATATATCTTAATTACCCTCTCACAAAATGTATACGCACCAGGACCACGGCCAGAATAATAATCAATAAAAAGACAATATAATTTTTCTTTAGGTACCATATCATCAAGTACCCTAATATCTTCACCATCAAAAAGCCCCCGTCTCCAATATCTTGTCTTTTTTACCCACAAATCAGTTAGGATATCAATTTGTTTTTTAGTGTCAAGTTCTGAGACATTGGCTTCCTTGTAAAGGTTTTCAAATTCCTCTACACTCATTTTTATTAACTGGCTACATTCACCTTCAAATATTTCACTCCTTGTAAAACTACCAGCTATACCAACTATATTTCCTACCTCCGTATCTGTTTTTCTTTCTCTTAAATATAACATTATTCTATTAATAAACCGTATCTCAAGAAGTTTTTTAGAATCAGTAAATATTCTGTTGAGTATGCCAACACTTATTATATTTCCTTCCTTTAATTTACCATCAGTGTCCTTAAAAGATATGCCCAAAAATTCATCAAGACTACTTTCATTTTTGAGTAATAACACTTGTCCTTGAACACCTTCTTTAGCCATAATAATATCTATATCACGCATTAGTATTTCTTCAGTGACTAAGATATCCTTTTCCGTATAACTTTTATTTTTTAATATCATGTTTGTTATTTCATCCCTGAAAATGAAAGCAGTAATAGCAGTAATACTTAATAATAACATAACTCCAATGACAATTAGTCCAATAATCATCTTAGCTGAAGACTTACTGTTTTCTTTTTTAAGCATATCTTTTTATTCCCCGTTTTAATTTATTGCATCCCAAATTGCATCTACTACAACTGTAACATTATTTATCCCAGGTACCACTTTAAAATACGCTGAATGACCTCCCCAAGGCTCACCTTCTACATTAATATCAACATATACAGTCTCCGGCATTTCTTGTGTAAATAACTCTATTACAGATTTAATTAATAGACCAGGAGGAAGAATTAATTCAGTCCCTATCCTTACGTTATTTGGAACAATATCACTTATCACCTGTACTCGTGTAACATTATCTGCATATTCCTCCGCTATTTTCTCAGTAGGTGCTCCTATTTGCACTGCTTGCTCTACCTTTACACCCATATTACCTAAAGCAACAATTGCATCACCTACTGCTTGGCCTCCTCCACTGTGACCTATCAATACAATTTGTCCAGGATTATCATTAATATCAATATAATTATTCACTGCATCAACAACCTCTTTTCCCCCTGTACCAAACTGCATATGCCATCCAACCTCAAGGATTTGTTTAATAATATTCGTATTTTTAATTTGCCCTAAAGGATTAACATATTCAAATACAACTGTCTTTCCTTCCGCAGTGTACCTTTCTTCCAACTCGGCTTTCATATGTTCAAATTGTTTCTTTGGATCATTGACATCTACCCCTGCAGCAAACACAACAAGTACATCATCTTTACCTGTCTCCTGAGTATCATCCTTACATAACCCCCATGGGTCTACAAATCTTACAGGGTTATTTGCCACATATGTATAGAGGTTCAGGCTATCGCCTCTGTACGGGTCCTCCTGCGTAAACCTGCCAATCTGCGGGTCATAATATCTTGCCCTCAGGTAGTACTGACCTGTTACTTTGTCAAACTGCTCTCCTGCATACTTGAATCTGTTTTCTACCTTCTCTGCGTAGGTAGTTGTGTCACCAAAGGCATCATATGAGTAACTGTTAAGCACCTCTCCACTGCCATCTACAACACTTACCACATCCCCATGGGCATTATGCATATAGTAGCTTAAGTTACCCTCACTGTCCTTCTGGGCAATAAGTTCTATCCCCCTGATATATCTTTGCTGCAAGACTGCCATCTGCTTCTGTCTCTTCTATTACACTGCCCCTGTCAAAGGTAAACTCATACCTTGAGCTGTCCTCTACTACTGCTGACCTTAAGCCAGAAGGGTCATATACATTTAGCAT
>Ga0307928_10001843_pt1 | contig 16139 bp, 17 predicted proteins | sample AceLakmetagen232_FD_201815 | JGI IMG/M metagenome (GOLD analysis project Ga0307928, IMG submission 201815) | Saline water microbial communities from Ace Lake, Antarctica - #232 | ecosystem: Environmental > Aquatic > Non-marine Saline and Alkaline > Saline | place: Antarctica: Ace Lake... | reverse complement strand
TCTTCTTTATTGGCTTTTTCTTCGCCACTTTTTTCTTTATTAATTTTTTCTTTACTACTTTTTTCTTTTTGACTATCTTTTTCTTTTTCACAACTTTTTTCTTTATTGGCTTTTTCTTTTTTACTACTTTCTTCTTAACAATTCCCTTTTCAGCCAATCTTTTTTTTGCATCTTTTTTTCTTTTCAAGGAAGCCAAAGCCCTCTTAACATCTTTTTCATTTTGAATTCTCTTAAATTCCTTTTGCTTTTGCTTTTCAAGAATTTCCTCTTCTTTAATGATTTCGATCTCAACTATTTTTAATCTCTCTTTTATTCTAAATAAATTTTTCTCCAACTCTTTAATCAATTTAGAATTATCTTTAATATTAAAAACATCTCCACATTCATTACAAGTAAACTCCATCAAAAGAGCTTCTTCTTCTCCCATTTCAATATTACATCTTTTACAAACATAAAAAATATTTTCTTTTCTATCTTTAATTTGTTCAATAAGTCTTTCTCTTTCTTTAATAATTAACTGCCTCAAAAAATCAAGACATTTAATAATTTCAAATTTCCAAAAATAAGTATACCATCCTTTCTTTTTATCTTTTTTTCTTACAGAAGATACAAGACCAAAATTAGATATCTTATATAGAATATTTCTAGTTTGATTTATTGTTAATTCTAATTTTTTAGCGATAGTAAATTCATTGACATGTTTTTTAGTATATAAAAGATCTGCAATGTCTTCTGACTGCTTTCCTGCTGTTATAATAATGACCTCTTTTAGTAAATTTTTTAACATTTTTATTTATAATATAGTTCAAATAAATATCTTTCGGTTAATAAAGTTAATCAATCCTCATAAAAAAAGTTTTTAAACCTATAATTCATAATATATATTGTAGAATATACTTAACAAAATGGGTTTACTTCATAAAAAAGAAAGAAAAGAGGAATTAAAAGTTCCAGAATTGCCAGAACTTCCTGAATTACCAAAGCTTCCTGAATTAACAGAAGGTGAAGAAGATTCTCAAGAAACCATTCATCAATTACCAAGTTTTCCAAATAATTCTCTAGGAAATAAATTTTCCCAAGATACTATAAAAAATGCTATAGCTGGGGGAGAAGAGAGTGATTCAGAGGAAATTGTAGATGATTTTGAAGAAATAAACACGCCACAAATGATACAAGAACCTCTTAAAAAAATAGATTTAGGACAAAAATTAAAACCCTTAACTATGCAATCTAATAAAATAGTTCATGAAGAAGAACCTTTATTTGTAAGATTAGATAAATTTGAAGAAAGCAACAATATCTTAAATGGGTTAAAAAAACAAATAGAAGAGGTTACCCATATATTAAATGAAACAAACAGCATTAAAGAAAAAGAAGATGAGCAATTAAAAAAATGGGAAGCTGAATTACAAAATATTAAAAATAAAATCGAAAAAGTCGACAAAGATCTTTTTTCTAGATTATAAAAATGAGTGAAAAAAATTTAATGCATGTAAAATTAGAATTTGAAGAAGCTAAAAATAATAAAAAAGAGATTCTTGCTCTTGAAATAGGGATTTTAAAATTATTAACCGCAATTAAAAAATATCATGAATTCAGATTAGAAGAATTAACAAATAAAGAAAATCTAAATACAAAATTAAAAAAACTCTCTTCAAGCATTACAAAACTTAAAAAAATTATTCCAAAAGTTCAAATTCCAAAAAAATATCAAAAAAGAACAAACGAAAATGCTCCAGAAGAATTTGAAAAAACAATAACACTTAAAAAAAAGAAATCAGATGTTGAAGAACAATTGCAAGACATACAAAAAAGGCTAAAAGATCTAGATGAAAAATTTTAAAACACCCTTCTCCTTATTCTTATAATGAAAAGAAAAGAATTAATTAAAAAATATATTGAATTCTTTAAATCAAAAGGCCATAAGGAAATAAAAAACTCTTCACTTATTCCTGAAAACGATCCAACAGTTTTGTTTACAACAGCAGGAATGCACCCTTTAGTTCCGTTTTTACTAGGGCAACCTCATCCTCAAGGAAAAAAATTAGTTAATGTTCAAAGATGCATTAGAACAGGAGATATTGAAGAAGTAGGAAATGAAACTCATCACACTTTCTTTGAGATGCTTGGAAATTGGAGTTTAGGAGATTATTGGAAAAACAAATCCTTAACAGATAGTCATGAATTTTTAACAAAAGTTCTAAAAATTTCTGAAGAAAATATTTCTGTGACCTGTTTTAAAGGAAATAAAGATGCACCAAAAGATAAAGAATCTGAAGAAATCTGGAGAGAAATTGGAATAACAAATATAAGATTTTTAGGAAAAAAAGACAATTGGTGGGGACCTGCAGGAAACACTGGGCCTTGTGGACCAGATTCAGAAATATTTGTAAATAATATTGAAATATGGAATAATGTCTTTATGCAATATAATAAAGATAAAAAAGGAAATTATTTGGAAGCAAAACAAAAAAATATAGATACAGGAATGGGTGTTGAACGAACAATAGCATTATTGCAAGGCCATTCAGATAATTATCTTACAGATGTATGGAAACCAATAATTAAAGAAATTGAAAGATTATCAAATAAATCCTATGAAAAAAACAAAAAAGAAATTAGAATTATTGCAGACCATATGAAAGCAGCATGCTTCATAATAAACGATGGGATTGTTCCAGGAAATTCTGAACAAGGATATGTTTTAAGAAGATTAATTAGAAGGGCCATTAGAAATTTAAAAAAGTTAGAAGTAAAAATCTTAGAAATAAATATAACTGGTCAAATCGCAAAGAAGGTTTTCAAAATATACGAAGATTATAATCTAAATGAAAAATTAATTTTAAATGAATTAAAAAAAGAAGAAGATAAATTCCAAAAAACATTGGACAAAGGGTTAAAAGAGTTTGAAAAAATGTCTAAAAACAAATTAATTGATGGAAAAGAATCTTTCTTATTATTTCAATCATATGGATTTCCATTAGAAATGATTGAAGAATTGTCTAAAGAAAAACAAATTAAATTTAATCCAAAAGATTTTAAAAAAGAATTTAAAAAACATCAAAAGCTTTCAAGAACAGCAACGGCAGGAAAATTTAAATCAGGTTTAGCAGATAATTCAGAACAAACAACAAAACTACACACTGCAGCACATCTTTTATTGTCTGCTATACAAAGAGTCTTAAAAAATAAAGACATTCATCAAAAAGGATCAAACATAAATCCTGAAAGAATAAGATTGGATTTTAATTTTGACAGAAAATTAACCGAACAAGAAATAAAAGATATTGAAGAATCAGTAAACAAACAAATAAAAAAAGCAATTCCAGTAAACAGACAAGAAATGAGTTTAGAACACGCAAAAAAATCAGGAGCAAGTGGAATGTTTGATGAAAAATATGGAAGCAACGTATCTATTTATACTATTGGAGACTTTTCAAAAGAAATTTGTACTGGCCCACATATAAAAAATACTAAAGAACTTGGGAAATTTAAAATAACAAAACAAAAATCTTGTGGAGCAGGAGTAAGAAGAATTAAAGCAACATTAAATTAATTATTTTAACCCATATTTATCTCTTAATTTATTCCATTTATTCTTAGTTAATAAATTAACCCCATATTTGTCTCTCATTCTTGAATATGATTTAGCATCATGATATTCATACAAATTTCCAGGTAAAGGTTCTCCTCTATAGACAATAATTACTTCTGGTTCTGAAAGGAGCTTGTTTCCATCTGCATATTCTCCAAAACTATCTGTTAAAATTGTTGGGGCTGTAGCTTCTACAAAACAATATCCAGAGTCCTTAAGATCTGCTTTACCTGCACATTTTATTCCAACAGATTCATGATTTTCAACAGGATAATAAAAAAGAGAAACACCATAACCAATTTCTTTTAATAAAAAGGTTAAAAGTTCTGATTTATCTTCACAGGTACCATAAATTTCACTAAGAGTTTGATATGGAAATTTAGAAACAGCTATTTTAACCCCTCCAATATTTAAAAATTCTTGAGAAACTTTATAAGGAATATTTTGAACTAAACTTATTGCTATTCTTGCCTGGTCCACTTTACTATCTGGAGCAAGGTTTTGAATTTCAACTACTAACGGTAACAACGCATTTCTTTGTACTTCATTACTAATTCTATTTAACTTAAAATCAGATCTTAAAGGCCTTTCTTCTTCAGTATAAGAAATAAATTTCGGCAATACTGAAACATAATCTAAAACTCCTTGATAAACTTTAACATCAATAATGCCTTCTTGTCCTCTAAGAACATATTTAAAACTTACTTCTGAAGGATTAACATATTCTTCAGAAACACAAAAATCTCCTTCTTTTAAAAGACCAGGGCCACATCCACACATAGAGGCTTTTTCAATTAAAACTCCTCGATCACAATAATAAGGTTTATTTAAAGAACAAGAATCATAAAAAGTCCCATCTCCACAAGTGGGGAGGTTATCTCCTGTAAAAAAAGACCCTTCAAAAAGATAAAAACCTACAAGACCAACCACTAACAAAACAAAAACCAAAATAAATATTAAAAGAAATTCATTAACAAATTTTCTAACGGGTCTTTCTTCTTCATCCTCTTTTGAAAAATTTCTCATAAATAAAAATAATAAACTAATTATAAAAACCTAACTAATTACTCCAAGAATCATGGATTTTTTGCATAACTTGCACAGTCTTTGGATGAAATTTATTTTTCCAATATTCTAAAGAACCATCAATCATTTCTTTTTGAAGAACAGGATCTTTCTTCAGAATATCTAAGGAATTTTTAGATACAAATTTCATTGCACCATTAATTAGTTCCCATAATAATTCTTTGTCTTCTTTAGTGGAAAATAGTTTTGATTCTGTTTGGCTTGGCATAAAACTAGGATTAGGTAAAATAAGGCTATTTAAATAACTACTCCAATTATAATATGCTTCAGATATCTTAGAAGAAATTTGTCTTGAAAGGTCTTCTCCTACAAACCCATTGGATAGAATAGAATCTTTAATTCCAAATACAGAATCTAGTTCTTCTAATGTTGCATTAAAGCCTAGTTCTTTCTTTAACTTTTCAAATTCTTGGTCTAATTCTTTAAGTATTTGTTTTTTATCTATCATTCTAAATAAACACCAGGCAATCCAGGCCTAGCTTTTTTTGATTTATTTTCAGGATCAACTTTCTTTAAATCCTTAACAGAATAGATTTTTAAGTCTTTATTAAGTTTCTGCTTAAGTTTTTTCTCATTAATTTTCTCAATTTCAAAAGGTAAAACATACAAATAAACTTTTTTTACTTCTTTTCCTTTACTTTCAACTCTTTGAATAATATCTTTAACATAATTAGAATATTTTTCATTTAAATCAACTTTCTTTTCTTTAGATTTTAATTTGGATTTTTCAGCTTTTGGCCAATCTGAAGTTGAAAGCAAATCTTTATTTTTCAAATCTTCCCAAAGTTCTTCTGTAATATGTGGGCAAATTGGATTTAATAATTTCAAAAACTTTTCTAAAACCACTTTACTATTTTCACTTTCTTTGAAAATTAAATTAAATAATTCTCTTAATTCGATTGTAGCTTTCCTATATTTAAAGTTTTCAAAATAATCTGTAATCTTAACTATACTTTGATTTAATTTTTCTTTGACTTTTACTGTTGATTTTCCTAATTTAACTTTTTCAAAATATTCAAATATTTTATTAATAAATCTTAAACTTCCAATAATACCCTCTTTACTCCAATCAATATCCTTATCAGGAGAAGCTAAACTACATAAAAAGAAACGAGCAGTATCAATTCCATATTCATCTGAAACAGTTTCAGGTAAAACAACATTTCCTTTAGATTTACTCATTTTTTCTCCACCTTCTGCATGAAGCATTCCTTGATGAAATAACCTTTTTACAGGTTCCCTAAAATTTAACAAACCTAAATCTGCTAAAAACTTTGTATAAAATCTAAAATAAATTAAATGCATACAAGCATGCTCTGCTCCTCCAACATAAGAATCAACAGGACACCAATAACTTACCTTCTTTTTATCAAATATTTGCTTATCATTCTTTGGATCACAATATCTTAAAAAATACCATGAAGAATTAGCAAAAGTATCCATTGTTTCTGCTTCACGACGACCTTTGCCCCCGCACTGAGGACATTTAACATTTAACCATTTTTCATTTGTTTCAAGAGGATTGCCTTTTCCAAATTTAACTTCTTTAGGAAGTTTAACTGGCAAGTCTTTTTCAGGAACAGGAACAGCCCCACATTTTTCACAATGAATAATTGGAATTGGTGTTCCCCAATATCTTTGACGACTAATTCCCCAATCTCTAAGTTTAAACTGAACTTTTATTTTACCTAATTTATTTTTAATTAGGAATTTTGTAATTTCTTGTTTAGCTTTTTCATTATCCATTCCATTAAATTGTTTTGAATTAATTAACTTTCCAGACCCGGTGTATGCTTTAAAAGTTGCAATTTTTCCCTCAATAACTTGTTTAATTTTAATTTTATATTTTTTAGCAAATTCAAAATCTCTTTGATCATGTGCAGGAACAGCCATTACCATTCCACTTCCATAATCTGCAACAACAAAATTTCCTGCATAAATAGGAATTTTTTCTTTAGTCATTGGATTAATTGCATAGCTTCCTGTAAAAATTCCTTCTTTCTCCAAATTTTCTAATTCTTTTTTACCTTCTTTACTTTTTTTAGAGGGTACACCTTTGTGTGCCTCAACAGATTTTATTTTTTTCAAAAACTTTTCAACATCTTTTTTCTGTTTTGCTGTAACTAAATCAAAAAGTTTTTCATGTTGAGCAGAAATAACCGTAAATGTCACGCCATAAATTGTATCTGGTCTTGTTGTGAATATTGGCCATTTTTTTCCTTCGATTTCAAAATCAATCTCTGTTCCATTACTCTTTCCAATCCAATGCTTTTGCATTATTTTAGTTCTTTCAGGCCAATCTTTTAAATTATCAATCTCCTCATAAAGTTCATCAGCATAAGCAGTAGTTTTCAAAAACCATTGCTTTAAATTTTTAGTTTCAACATCTGTATCTTCGTGTCTCCAACATTTGCCATCATGAACTTGTTCATTTGCAAGAACAGTATTACACTTACTACACCAATTAACACTTGATTGTTTTTGATATGCCAAACCTTTCTTAAGCATCTGAAAGAAAATCCATTGATCCCATTTATAGTAATCTGGATCTGCACTTGAAACCATCCTAGACCAATCATAACTTAATCCAAGTGCTTTTTGTTGTTTAATATAATTTTTAATTGACGCATTAGTATAATCTTGGGGGGAAGTTTTATCTTCAATTGCAGCATTTTCAGCAGGCAATCCTAAAGCATCATATCCCATAGGATGAAGAACATTAAATCCACTCATAATTTTAAAACGAGCAAGAATATCTCCAATAGTATAATTCCATGCATGACCCATATGAAGACCCCTTCCAGAAGGATAAGGAAACATTTCTAAAACATAATATTTTAGTTTTTTTGATTTTTCTGAGACCTCAAAAGCTTTAGTTTGTTCCCATTTTTTTTGCCACTTTTGTTCAATCTTTTTAAAATTATTAATCATAAAAATTAAAACAACAAGGAACTTTTAAATATTCTCATTATCTTGCATAAACATGGAAAAAGTAAAAGCAACACTCCTAGGAAATGAAATCTCTTCAAATTCAAAGCAAGCACATTTTTTATTTGAAAAATCAAAATTCGGAGAGAAAATAGAAGATAAAATACATTATCTTTCAGTAGAAGCTCTTTTTTTAATTGAAGAAAAGAAATTAGAAGTTTTTCAGAGAAACAAAAAACTTTCAAAACAAGAATTTTTAATAAAACTTCAAAGAACAGATAAAAAAATTCAAACCAAATATCTTGTATTTAAAGATTTAAGAAAAAAAGGATATATTGTAAAAACAGCTTTAAAATTTGGAGCAGAATTTAGAGTTTATGATAAAGGCAAAAAACCCAAAGAAACACACGCTAAATGGTTAGTAATTACAGATAAAGAATCAAGCAAAGCACACTGGCATGAATTTTCTTCAAAAAATAGGGTAGCACATTCTACAAGAAAAAACCTACTATTAGGTTTAGTAGACGAAGAAGGAAAAATAATATATTATGAGATTAGGTGGATTAAACCATAAGAAAATTTATAACCTCAACAACTCTTTCTAACTAATGGCAACAGAAGACACTTCTCAAATTAAAAACAAAATAGTGCAAACTTTAAAATTTAAAGGAGCAATGCTCCCTGCATATATTGCAAAGGAAGTAGGATTAGACATGCTTTTAACTTCTGCATTTTTATCTGAACTTATTTCTGAGAAAAAAATAAAAGCAAGCTACATGAGAGTTGGAAGTTCTGCAATTTATTATTTATCTGAGAATTTCCAAGATTTAGAAAAATATGCTGAGCATTTAAAGAGTAAAGAAAAAGAAGCATTTAAACTCTTAAAAGAAAAACAATTTTTAGAAGATGAAAAACAAGAACCTGCCATAAGAGTTGCTTTAAGGCAATTAAGAGATTTTGCATTTCCTTTTGAAGTAAATGAAAAAATAATTTGGAGATATTTTATAATTCCAAAGGTAGAATATAAAAAACAAGAAAAAAACATTGAAATAATCCTTAAAAAACCAACAATCAAAACCCCTGAAAAGGAAAATGCAAAAGAAATAAATATTTTTGATAAAAAAGTTGAAGTAAAAGAAAAATTAAAACTAAAAAAGAAAATTATTAAAAAAAGTGCTTCTGCAAAAAAAAGCGAGCAATTTTTCAACAAAGTTAAAGAATTTCTAACCAAAAAACAAAAAGAAATAACAGATATTCTGGGGGTAACAAAAGATACTTTAACATTAAAAATAAAACATCAAAGCCAAGAAATTCTTTTAATAGCTTTTAATAAAAAAAGAATAACTGAAATAGATATTATAAAGACACATAAAAAAGCTCAAGAATTGGGCTTAAAATATCAAATATTAAGTCTAGGAGAACCATCTAAGAAATTAGATAATCTCATAAATGCTATAAAAGATCTCTCAGAAATTGAAAAAATACAATAAAAACCTTTAAAAAACCTTAAACCCCTTTTTCTAACATGGGAAAGATAAAATCAAAACAAATAAGAAGAACTGCTAAAGAAATAATGGAACAAGGCATAGAGTTCTCAGAAAATTTTGAAAAAAATAAAAGAATACTAGGTCAAGAAATGCCAAGTAAAAGAATGAGAAATCAATTAGCAGGATTCTTAGTTAGATTTTCAAAAAACAAAGCAAAGGAAAAAGCCTTGTTAAAAGTAGATTAATTCCCTAACCAAATACTTTTAAATGAAACACATTTACTAATTTAATGACGCCGTAGCTTAGTGTCTAAAGCGCAGCTCTCATGAGTGAAATTTATTTCGCGAATCAAAGTAAACAAGTTCACTGAGTGAGGCTGAGATCGGGAGTTAGAATCTCCTCGGCGTCATTCATAATCTAACTTTATTTCTAATTAAATGATGTTTACTATTAGAAATTCCTTTAATATTAAGATCATATTCTTCAGAATATCTTAAAAAATTCAAGAATTTCTCCTCATGTTTTAGATTCACAAAACCAATCTTCTCTCTAAAAGCAATTGAATTTTTCTTCCCATTAAATTGGAATCGATATTGGTCTTGAAGAACTTTAAAATCTCTTAAATCATTAATTCTTTTTGCTCTATAAAATTTCCCAGAAAGCCCCACTTCGTTTAAATGATTAGAAATCTGGAGAATTAATCCTTTAAAGATTCCATTTCCTTCAATTCGAGGATAATATTTATTTGGATTTTTAGTCAAAACCAAACTTCCATCTGTTGCAAAAAATCCTGCAATAACATGTTTCAACAAATCTTTTTCATAGAAGAATTTAGGGATAACTAATTTCAATCCTTTTTTACCAACAGGAAAATCCCTTAAAACAAAAAGATTGAATAAATTAACATCACTAAAATTAAATTCTATTGCATTACAATCTTTTCTAAACTTAATATTAGTCGCCTTTCCTCTAAAATACTTTAACAAAGGGGAAACAATTTCCTCAAAAAAAGGTAGATCGTCCAAACCCCCTACAATACTTATAAACTTCAATCTACCCTTAACAAGACTCAAACACCCATCTCCTGCCAAAATCCCAAATAATAGCGCAAATTTCTCATCTTCGTTTAGGGAATTAATATTAAACATTTTAAAAGTATATTCAAAATAAGCTAAACAAAAATATAAACTTTTATTTCCTTTTTAGAATGACAATCCCAGTGCAGCCATTTAATTTAAAATAAATCCTTTCTTACCATCTCCTTGTTTTCTTGGAAGTATATGAAAGTGAACATGTTCTACAACCTGTCCTGCAGATTTACCATTATTTAAAACAATATTAAATCCATCAGATTTATATTTCTCAATTAATATCTTTCCAACCTTTTGAAGAAATTTAATAAATTTAGAAGAATATTCTTTTTCAACATCTAACAAGGTTCTAAAATGTTTTTTAGGAATAACTAAAGTATGTCCTTCTCCGGCAGGTTCTATATCTAAAAAAGCCAAAAAATTTTCATCTTCCCAAATCTTATGACAAGGAATTTCGCCCTTCACAATTTTGCAGAATACACACTCTGACTTATTTTTTTCCATAAAAAATAATAAAAAGAGAACTATATAAAATTAATTAAAAAAAATAAAAAAATAAAAAAATAAAAGGATTAAATTTATCGTCTCTTTTTCTTTTTAACTGCTTTTCTTTTAACCGGTTTTTTCTTCACTGCTTTCTTCTTTACAACCTTTTTCTTTTTCACAACTTTTCTTTTAACAGTTTTTTTCTTTGCAGGTTTTCTTTTTGCCACCTTTTTCTTAACTGCTTTCTTCTTTACAACTTTTCTTTTAACAGCTTTCTTTTTAACAGGTTTTCTCTTCACTGCTTTCTTCTTTACAACCTTTTTCTTTTTCACAACCTTTTTCTTTTTAGCTACCATTACGGAAATACCTCCTTTTAATTAATATATTAAAGAAAATTTACTTTAAATATTTTTTTATAATGAAAAAATTTTAAAAATTATTGTAAAGAACCAAAATTAATTTTACCGTCGATAAGATCTCTCAGAATATTTTTCAAATTTTCAGTCTTAATTCTAATTTGATTTGTAGTATTTCGATCTCTTATTGTTACATCTTTTTTCTTTAAACTTTCTTCATCAATAGTTATACAAAAAGGTGTTCCAATCTCGTCGTTACGAGCATATCTTCTACCAATACTTCCAGATTTATCATAAACAACATTCCAATCTTTTTTTAAATCATCAAAAATTTCTTTAGAAATTTTTTCATATTCTTTTCCTTTTACCATCGGGAAAATTGCTGCTTTAACTGAAGACAATTTAGAATTTAACTTTAGAACAATATTATTTTTCTCTTTATCTTGATAATAAGATTCACTTAATAAAACTAAAAATGCTCTTTCCACACCAAAACTAGGTTCTGCTATTACCTCTGGTAAAACTTTTCCCTTACCTTCCACAAATAACTTCAAATCTTTTTTAGAAAACTTTTCATGTTGACTTAAATCATAACATCCCCTATCGGCAATACCTGTAAGCTCTTTCCATCCAAAAGAAAAATTATATTCGACATCCCAACAATCACTAGAATAATGTGCAAGTTCTTCTTTGCTATGTTGTCTTAATCTAAAATTATTCAAATCACAACCTAATTCTTTAAACCATAATAAAACTTGTAACAACCAATATGCATGCCAATCTTTTTTTATTATTTTATTTTCATAAGCTTGTTTAAGTTTCATTTTTTCAGGTTCTTTATTTTTTGCTTGCATCTCTGAAGAATAAATCAAAATGTCAAGATTTGAAATTTTATATGGACAATCTTCTCCAGGAAGAATAAAATATTCAATTTCCATTTGTTCAAATTCCCTACTTCTAAATAAAAAATTTCTAGGTGCAATTTCATTTCTAAAAGCTTTTCCAATTTGTGCAATACCAAAAGGTAATTTCATCCTTGCATTTTCACTTACTTGTTTAAAATTAGTAAAAATTAATTGAGCTGTTTCAGGTCTTAAATAAGATTTAATTGAAGTCTCTTCAATAGGTCCAACATTTATAGTAAACATTTGTTGCAATTCTTTTGCATTTTCTTTATCTAAATTTCCTTTACAAAAATCACATTTAGCAGTTTTAATTTCATGAACATCTACCTTGTTAAATTTTTTACATTTCAGGCATTTAACAGCAACATCTTTAAAACTTCCAACATGACCTGAAGCTTCCCAAACTTTAGGGGAAGTTATTATGCTTCCATTAATTTCTACAACATCTTCCCTATTTCTAATAAAAAATTGTCTCCAAGAATTTTTAAGATTATTAATAAGTTCCACTCCTAAAGGCCCATAATCCCAAAAACCTGCAAAACCCCCATAAATGTCTGCACTTTGAAAAACAAATCCTTTACGTTTACAAAAACTAGTCAATTCATCAATTGTAGCTTGCTTTTTTTCAAGTTTTAGCTTCTTAATTTCAACTTTTTGTTCTTTATCCTTTCCTTTCACATTATCTTTCAAAAATTTTTTCATCTTTTTTTCAGCATCTTCTTTTGTTTTGCCTAAATAGGCAATATCTTTAGTTTTATTAATTCCTTTTTCACGAAAAGATTTTCTTAAATAATAATAATCATTTCCAGAAACTGTTTTTTTTACAATAAATACCATCTTATATCTTACCCATTACATTCCTATTTATAAATGTTTCTCTGTAAGGGGTACTAAAATTAAGTGTGAGGGGTAAATATCTTCTATACCCCTTACATTACTCTCCAATCACTTTAATAATAATCCTTTTGCTTCGCTGCCCATCAAATTCACCATAAAAAATTGTTTCCCACGGCCCAAAATCTAATTCCCAATTACTAATACTAACAACACATTCTCTTCCCATTATAGTTCTCCATAAATGTGCAAAACCATTATCTTCTCCAGTTTTATGATGATTATACTCTTTTTTCTGAGGAGCTAATTTCTCAAGCCACTCTTTAAAATCTTTTAACAATCCTCCTTCATTATCATTAATAAAAACACTTGCAGTTATATGCATTGGATTAACAAGAACCATTCCATCTTGAACACCAGATTCTTTAACAGCCATTCTAACCTGTTCAGTTATATTAACAAATTCTATTCTTTCTTTTGTATTAATTGTAATTTGTTTTGTGTAAACTGTCATTTTATTCTCCTAAATCTTCTCCTAAATCGCCTCTTAAATAAGGTTCTTCAAATCTTCTAACTCTCCCATCTAAGTTAACTAACATATTTGTTTTATCTCTTTTTTCAATGTAATTTAAAATATGTTTAAAAAAAGGAACAGGAGATAAAAAAACCAAACCCACAATAACAAGAACAAATCCAAAAGGAACTGGAAAAATCATCCAGAAAATCCCTAAAATTAAAAGGATAAACCCTAAAGAAAATAAAAAATATTTAATCAAGTTTAACCTATATCTTCTCTTTAATCTTAATTTTAAAAACGCTTTAGTGTTCATTTTAAATATAAAAGCGGAGGACGGGACTCGAACCCGCGAAAAACCGGGCTGCAACCGATTGCAGTAGCCGCTGTGCCACCTCCGCATAAAATTAGAGAATTAACAACATATTTAAAATTATTTGTTTAATAAAAGTTATAGAAGATGGTAGAGTGGTATATTTTTTCACTTATTGCAGCAATATTTTCAGCAGCAGCAGCAATCTCTCAAAAAAAGATTTTATTTAAAGAATCTGCATTAGGATTTTCACTTTTAGTGGCATTGTTTAACTTAATCCTTGCAATTCCTTTTTTCTTTTTTATTGATTATTCTGCACTAACTTCTTCAGGAATATTTGTCTTACTATTAAAATCAATCTTAGGAGCAATTGCATTTCTTTTTGTGATGTTGGGTATAAAAAATTTAGAAATTAGCAAAGCATTACCTCTATTGGTTTTAACTCCTGGATTAGTTGCTATTTTTGCTTTTTTATTTTTAGGAGAAGGATTAACAAATTTTGAAATTTTAGGATTAATTCTTTTAACTGGAGGAATATATATTCTTTCTTTAAAAAAGAAACAAAAAATAAAAGAACCTATAAAAAAAGCCTTTAGTTCAAAAGGGCATTATTATATTCTTGCAGCACTTTTACTCTTTACTATAACTTCTATTTTAGACAAAGCAGTATTAAGCAACTTCAAAGTTCCCCTTAATGCTTTTATGGGGTTTCAACATTTATTCTTTGCAATTGTATTCATAATCATACTCTTTAGTTCAAAAAAGCATATAGAATTTAAATCTGCAATAAAAAATTCCTGGAAATGGATTCTTTTAGTTGCAATATTCACAATAACTTATAGGTACACTCATCTTTTAGCAATTAAATCTGCACCAGTAGCTCTAGCACTTTCAATAAAAAGAATCTCTGTATTTTTGGCAGTTGTTATAGGAGGAACTTTGTTTAAAGATAAAAGATTATTAACAAAATTAATTGCTACAATAATAATGATCACAGGAACAACATTAATAATTATGTTTTAAAAGAAATTCCTTTTGCTTTTTTTACTAAACCTTTTCTAGATTCTGGAATATCTTCTCTTTTAGATAATTTAAGATAATCTAATATCTTTTTCTTTCGTTTAGATAAAGGTTGCTTAGAAATTATACAAGGACCTCCAATACAACTCCCCTTACAAAAATTACAATCAAAAAAGATAATTTCTTTATCTGGTTTATCTAAGAATTTCATAACAGCAGCAATTCCATCTATTTTTTTTATTTGAGTTTTACAAAGAATTCCCTTAAGATGAGCAGTTTTTGATAATCCTCCTGCAATAGGGTAAATTTTTGTATAATCATTATAAAATTTGTCAAAATATATTTTTCTTTTATTATTTAATTTTATTTTATTTTTCAAGAAAATTTCTTTTAATTCTTTGTAATCCACAACAAAATCCACAAATTTAGATTTAGAAGCTTCAATTTTTTTATAATTACAAGGAGAAATAAAAATAAGTTTATGTTTAGAGTAAATTTTCTTACAAACTTTTGCCATAGCAATCATAGGACTATCTACAGGAATTAAGTTTTTTTTAAATTGAGGATATTTTTTATAAACAAGATCTACAATTCCTGGACAAACACTTGCAATACAAAGTTGTTTTTTATTTTTCAAATGTTCATGATAGGCACTATTTACAAGCTTAGCTCCAAAAGTTAATTCAACAACCTTATCAAAACCCAAATCTTTTAAGGCATGAACAAATTGAGGATATTTGAAATCCACAACAAAACTAGGAGCAACCATCGCAACATATTTTCCTTTTAATGGAAATTTAATCTCACAACTTTTCCTCATAAAAAACAATAGATAAAATACTTTAAAAATATGCCCCGGACAGGATTCGAACCTGCGACCTACTGCTTAGAAGGCAGTCGCTCTATCCAGGCTGAGCTACCGGAGCACAATATAACTAATACTCAAAACATCATTTAAAAAGTTTCTATTTTTACCACAGCAAAGTTTAATAAGAAAAAAGTACATAATAGATTATGAAAAGAGGTAAACAAATAGCAATTACTGCAATTATTTTCTTTGCACTTTTAACAATCCCTATAGTCTTACAAGTAATAGAAAAAACAACTTCCTCTATATCTTTTATTGCAAATGACGAGACTCTTGAATTTGAAACAACAACCAAATATGCTTTAACACCAACTGTTAAAGGAGAAATAAAATCCATAAAAATAACAGGAAAAGTTTTAGGTGAAGGTCAAGTAAAAGTTTTGCTTGGAGATAAAATAATCTTTGATAACTATTTAGAAGATCAGGAAACAATAACAATTGCAGGGAACGTAATAACAGGATTTATAATAAATGATTCAAATTCTAGTGAAGCAAATGAAACCAATTCTACAGAAGTAAATATTACTACAAATGAAACAACAGAGACCAATGTTACTGTAAATGAAACCAATTCTACAGAAGTAAATATTACTACAAATGAAACAACAGATACTACAACTGAAGAAACAACAGAAACAGACGAAACAACAGATACT
>Ga0307928_10001841_pt1 | contig 16142 bp, 24 predicted proteins | sample AceLakmetagen232_FD_201815 | JGI IMG/M metagenome (GOLD analysis project Ga0307928, IMG submission 201815) | Saline water microbial communities from Ace Lake, Antarctica - #232 | ecosystem: Environmental > Aquatic > Non-marine Saline and Alkaline > Saline | place: Antarctica: Ace Lake... | reverse complement strand
ACCAGACATTAGCAAGGACGTCTGGTATTGCGAGAACTGCTACACACTTTGGACCGATTATGATGATGCATTCACAATCTTGGGTATATGTCTAGGCAGAGAACTGACCGACGAACAGGTGTTAAAATTCTGGAAGGAAGCTGACACTCAGAACCTGTTCTGCGATGCCCGTACTAAACTTCGCATCAAGTTCAGTAAGGATGTTGATTTTGAATCGAACAAAGACCCACGTGTGCCTTGGAACATTGAATTCGTGAAGGGTGATTGAGATGAAACAGAAAGAGTTGGCATACACATTCTTCCTATTGGGAAAGAATGCCGGGTTCGAGTCGTGGCCGCGCATCATCCGAGAGAGAAGGTTCGACCTCGAGGAGTTTGAGCAGTACGACGTTTCAAGCGGTCAGGCCAATGATGATTTCGACCGCGCCTTCCGCAGATGGAAGAAATTGGGATCTCCAGTTATCGAAGGATATTCCGAGGTCCCGAAGGAATTGAGGGAATAAAGGAGGAGGTAGCAATGACGAAAACCAAATTGAGTCAGGAGGAGTGGGAAAAGCTTCTCGAGGAGATGGTTGAGAAGGATAACTACGAGATAGTGAAGAACGCGCCGGACGTCATGACCGCGATGCTCAAGAAAGATGGCGATTACTGGCGGTTCAACGAGAAGGGCAAGCTGATCGTGCTCTCCGAGGATGCGGTCAACACGATACAGAAGCCCGAAGAAGTCAAACAGGAGAAACAGGCCAAGCTTGGGGGAACGAAGGAATCTTCGTCCTACCCCGTCCCGATGCCGGAGCGGGGGCTCCCCGCCGCCGTATCCAAGGTGATCACAGAGTACGCCAAGAGTAAGAACATTGACCCCAACGACGTCATACTCCAGGGAGGAAAGCCGTACATCATGCACGGGGGGTTGCTAGAGCTTGGGCACAGGAAGGGCATCAGGGCGATCACCATTGAGAGTGTGACCGACATCGAGCCCATCGAGGCTGATGAGAAAGAGTGGAAGGGTATCAAGGGAAAAATGGTGGTATCCCATGTCTACGCTCCGTTCTCGAAGGACGAGATGGAGATCATCAAGATGGCGGCGAACCTGGCCCCGGAGGTCCAGAAGGATCTTCTGGCAGGCCTCTTCAAACCTTTTGTGGGCATCGGGACGGCCACCCCAAACAACGTCAAGGTAAAGTCGTTGCTCAATTATCTCAATGAGATCGTGTGCACAAGGTCAATCAACCGCGCCCTCCGTCTCTACACCGGCTTCGGGGACACCAGCGCGGAGGAACTCAGTGATTATGAGGGTGAAGTAGAATAGAGTGAAAGAGGTGAGAAAAGTGACAGAAGAAAAGAGAAAACCGATACACGACCTGGACCGCGACCGAGTATGGGAAGTATATTCCATCCGGGGCAGGTTCAGGGACAGAGTGATAGGCGGGATTCCAGCCGACCCGGAGATCCTTGAAGGGCACCTCGCCCGCAAGGGGTTGAGTCCCGTGGAGCAGGAGACGGCGATCAAGATGTTCGAGAAGACGGCAGAGATGACGACGGTCGAAGGCGCTACCAGCGTCTCGACCAGCATCTTCCACAATGATGACACGGGCATCTTCCTGAACGACTATCAGGTGATAGGATGTTTGAAGGAAGCGATGAAGACGCAGAAGCTCATCACTTCATGGAGATCGAAGATACAGAACGGCGTGAGAGTGCGCCCTGGCAAGATCCACCTGATGAGAAATGGATCGCCCATCAAGGAGTGGGATGGGTTCGAGCAGACCCCGGTTCATGCCGAGCACATGGGGAGACCGATGACGAGCATCAAGAGGATGGCCTACATCGAGAACCCCGTGTTCGACACAGACATCTGGGTGGTCAAGGACAACTCCAAGAAGGGAGAGGGAACGCCCATCATCAGCGAGAAGGTCATGTGTATGTTACTACTCCAGATGGAGGAAATAGGTATTGGAGCCATGCGAAGGATGGGTCATGGAAAGTTCGATGCCGAATGGAGGGACTAGCCAAACGACTGACCAGTCCACCCCATGCCCGAACGAGTCAAACGACAGGTCACGCCAGGTCTCGTCGGCCCGCGCCTCGCCAAGGCAATCGACCTACCTATCCAATTCGGTTCATCCCCGGGCAATCGACCGACCGAGCCGCTCCTTCTCCAGTCTAGTCAAACGACAGGCCGGGCCGTTTCGATTCGATCCGGAGCAATTGACACGCCCGACCAATCCAATCCAATTCGGGCCAATGCAACCGACATGTCTAATCAGGTCCTCTCAGTCCGGGGCAAACGACAGGCCAGGTCAGACCATCTTCAGTCTAGTCAAACGACAAGCCAAGTCGTTTCTGTTCAGCTCTGGTCTTGTCCAAGCCCGAGCAATCGACAGGCCAAGTCTGTCCCTGTCAAGTCGGAGCAATCTACTCGCCATTTCTGGCCTTGTCAAGTCGGAGCAATCGACATGCCACCTCAGATCAGATCAGCTCTCTCTTGACAATCAACGCACCGAACCAGACCGATTCGCGCCGGGGCTATCGATACCCCCGAGCAAATCTTTTTGTTTCGTGGGGTGTTAGAGGTATCGATGTCCAAGGAAGCACACACACCCAAGTTTACTCATATTCAATCGTGTATTTTTACCAATGATCTGCTGTGCGGGCCAGAGAACCGCATCTATTGTATGGCCTGTAGCAGAACGATCAAGGAACAGATTGAAAAAGGCCAGTTCACACCCAAAGGCACGAACAGGGATTTGTGGACAAGATTCCTTCAAAAAAAGAAGTGAATGATTTATACTTGGTTCCCACTATTTAATCTACGATGGACAAGAACGAGATTCGATGCCCCATCGCACCCGGTTCGGTGACATCTGGAACTGAGAAGTTCGTAGAACAGAACCGACTTTTTCTTGAGAAACGGGACTGGAGGATCGCCAAAGGTGACATGTGGACGGACCCCACAAATCATTATAGTCTGTGGAATACGGTGGGCGTTAAACTGGACTTCGACGTGGAGAAGATGGGATGGAGATGCTTCAAGATAAGGGGCCCGAACAAGAAATCTGAGTGGAACGAACTGATGCCCGAGTTCTTTTACTACGGGGACACTTTCATTCAAAAAGATCTTGTCATGAGATGTATCAGCATCTTGGGCAAGGGTCGCTGGACCGCCGACATCATGAATTCAGCGATGATGATGATATCCCCGAAAGAATATCCCGCGTTCCTCATCATCCCCCACGAAAGGGATTATGTGGTTTTCATGATCGCCCCCTACATCGTCGGGCTCACCGGGGAAAAGGACAAACCCGTAGACCCTGCCGAACAATACAATCTTGCGGAAGGTTATAGGCCCGAGCCCCCGACCCTGGAACAATTGCTCAGGATGAGCGACTGGAGCGAGGGGGGCGGCATCATCAAAGAAATGCTCACCGACATATCACACACGATGATTTGGGTGAGTGTGAGGGGGAGTTCGGACATCCCCGCCACAACCGAAATTGTCATCCCGGAAGGGTACATCGCTTATCATATCCCGGTTGATTTAGGACAGAAACAGTGGGATGATTTGAACATCAGGATCAACAACACAGTGCTCAGTTCAGAGCTTCTTATCCAGGTGTTGAAGATATTGAACCCCGTGTTCAGCGGAAAGAAGATGACGGAGGTCAAGATCAGGGTGCACGACACATTTGCCACCCCAGCCATAGTCACATTCCCCAAGACCATCTATGAGAAGGGCATAAAGGAAGCAACGTTCTTGATAGCACACAGTGGTGGGTTCGACGGCGAAAGGGTAATGCTGCCGACAGGCATCGTCAAGACGCTCACTGAAAAAGACGTGGCGCATATCAAGAAGAACGACCTGGACCCGAAGGAGTTCTTCAAGTTGATCAAGGGTGAGACAGTCAAGCCCGAACAAGTGATCAAAAAGGAGGAGGCGGTACCAAAAGAGGCGGATAAGTGGGAGAGGTTCGATAAAAAATGGAAACTCCGTGAAGGCGCTACCCATGTGTTTTTTGAAAAGGACGGATGGAAATTCTTTGGGGACGAGGTCCATTGCCCAAAGGAAGACATTAAGTACAATGCGATCAGGCTCAAGGATGTCTACGATAAATTCGCGGCGCTGGTCAAGGGGGCCTTCGCCGTAAGCAAAGCCCATCAAACGAACATGGCCTACATCTGGACGACCAAGAAAGAATGGACCGCTGAGGAGGAGAGGCGTTATGAGGAGCTTTGGAAAGAAGATAGCATCCAAGTCATGCACGGTAGTGTGGAATTTGTCTTGAAGGATAAGCAAACGGCTCCAATAAGGTTGTTTGAGGAACCACCAGCCAAGGTCGAGAGGGTGACGGAGGAGAAACCCAGAGTGGATGAAAGTGAGGTAGACAAGACGGTGAGACCCCCCGGACTCAAGAAGTTGTTGAGTGCAATGCCCTGGAAGTACGAGGTTGACACCAGGAAGGGCAAGATAGAGGTCTACAACTTCCCCATACCGGAGGACGAGGACCCGAAGGAGACCGAGCGTTGGAAAGCATGGATAGATCAGGAGGAAGAGGTGGAGAAGGTGGAGTTCGTGGGTCCGAAGCCGGTGAAACTGAAGAAACCGAAAGGTTTGACGAAGATGCATCCAGAGAAAGCTTGGAAGTATCAGGTGGAGACACCAAGGGGGATAATCGAGGCCTACAACTTCCGCAGCTTTGTGGGACAGGACCCCAAGGAGATTGACCGATGGATGGATTGGATAGACCAGGAGGAGGCAGAAGAGATTCCACTTCCGAAAAAGGAACCGGTCAAGAAACCAGCGGAGAGACCGATCAAGGAGACAGCGGCAAGGATTGTAGAGCTTGAGGAGGAGCGTAGAGAGAAGGAGATCCTAGAGCTGACGAAGAAAGCCGTGGGTCCATCGGCAAGCGAACTCGAGATAGCGGTGGTCCTCAAGAAGAAGGCCCTATCGATAACGGCCAGGGTTATCCCCAAATACAGGGATCGGTGGCAGGAGGATTCGTGGGTCGTGACCGATTCCGTGAACAACCCACCAGCGTTGATAAAGGATTTCGTTGCGAATACCATGAAGATGAGAAGGAGGAAAGGGCCAGCGCCTCCCGAAGCATCCATTGGAGAAATGCGGTTCAGGGAAGCGGCGACCAAGTGGAACGAATTCCTCAAGGAACTTGGTATGAGTGGCGCCGTTACCGAGTGGCAGGAACCCACGTCCGAAGAATCTCTTTCTATCCCCCAGGGACTTTGCGTCCATCATACTCAAAAGGTCCATGACAGAATCCATGCCAGCATTGCAAGTCTTTTCGGGGCAACGCCTGAGAAGTTCTATGACGAAAAGAAACCATCCTTTGAGGAAGGGTTTGACTACATGGTGTGCTTCGACCTTCAGAAGAAGAGCAAGGTGGCCCCGTACGAGATAGCGGGTGGCAGAATCAAGTACGACGATCTTGCCGAAGCACTTGAAGGCATTGAGCAGGACCAGATGAATGTCCAGGTAGCCGTAGACCCGGAGGAGATCGCATGACCGCAATAAACTCCTTCGCGAAGATGCGGTTCATTGAGCAGTTGGATGTGTGGATAGAGGACAGGACCTTGTTCTACGAGTTGACCGGCGACGAAGGAACGCTGAAGCTCATCGAATCATTAAGAAAAACGAAAGAGGTTTTAGAAGAGATGGATGAAGAGGTATAATTCACCTGCAACTCTGTACAGCAGACTTGAAGGCCGACTTCACCGCGTCTCTGCTCGAATAACTTCCACCGCGTATCTTATCGCCGATGCAGTTGTTATACCTAGATGCTTTCTTCTGGAAGTAGACGTGCAGACCTCTCTTCTGAGTGATGGAAACCATCAATCCATGCTTGTGAGAACGAGGCATGAATCTTTTTATGTCCTTGAGGTTATATCTTCTTTTGTATGACAAAACCCAAAAGACTTAACCTCCGAGTGGCGGAGGACGTCTACGATTTCATAGTCGAACTTACTGAAATATTTGAATGCAGCAAGAGCGAGGCCATATCAAAGGTTCTGGTCCTGGCCCAGGTGGTGTATCATTCAGAACTGAAGGATCTGTTGTTGCTCCTTGCCAAGGGATATGATATAGATTTCGGGGTTGATGCGGAGAACGAAGAATCAAAGCCTACCTAATGCGTCTAGCTTCCATTGCTCAACCTGGAATGTTTCTTCTTCTTCTTTCGGTTCTTCCTGATTTCCCACCAAGGTGAAGGAGCCATCATCGAGTTCTGCAACGAGTTGCGGGATGCTGTATATCTTCAATTCCATGGCGATATCGGCAGCTTTATCGTCCTCCACGACATCCAGAACTTCGATAATGCCAGCGGCGATCTCGTCCGCGAATTCTCTCTTGGCTATCGCGCAGCCACCGCATCCTTCGCCCGAGAGTATGTAGAGAGCACGTACTCCCTCTGGTAGTGTCATCTGATCCTGCGGTTCAGCTTCCTTCTTCACCTTCTTGTTCGAGCGTTCCTTCTGCACCTTGGGCTCCGGCTCCGGTAATCCTTTCTTGACCCGCCACTCGGAGGCGCATTCACTCATGCGTTCCTTGGGTGGAGTTTCCGTATCCTTCAACCGGACCATGCACTCCTTGATATGCTCCCGGTACTCGTTCTGCTTCCTGCTCATTTGGCGTGGGTTCTGCGGTTCAACTTTTTTTCTGCGTTCGACTTTCCTTTCAGACCCGGAGGAGTTGAAGGTGAAGCTGGTCATGGGAATTCCACCCATGATCTTGTATGTTCTGCTCTTGATCACCCATTCGCCCTTGAGCCTGGAGTGGATCTCGTCGATGGCTATTTCCTGGGCCGTGGAAATGTCAAGTCCTCGAATGAAAACAATCGGTCTAGGACCGGCCAGAACACAGTAGACCCCGGTTCCCGTGTCTATCCCAGAAGCCTTCTCATTGACGCAGGCATAGACCTCTTCCTTAAAATCATCTTTATCCTTCATCGACAGAAATATCTACTTCTCCCTATAAACCCTTTATCAAAGAGGACAACTATGTTTCAATTGGCGTTTGAACTCCACTTCTTTTTCGTGGCACGCCCTGTTGATAGTCATCATACATTCCTCTTTGTTGTCCTGAGACAGATATTCGTGATAATAGGTTTCATTGATGTCTTCAAGCAAATCATCTTTCTTGAGGATTCCCTTGATAACACTCTCGTAATCGCAAGACCTTGCAGAGTCAGATAGCTCGTCGTACATCTTCTCAATGCTTTTAATGTCGGTACGAAGATTATCCTTCATCCACGCCTTTTGACTTTCTTCTGATGGACGCTTCATGATTTAGAATAGCGTTTTACTCCGATATAAAGTTATCACAAAAATGTCTTCTGGCTCTTGGCGGCCTCCGTTCGTGCTTCGACGAGGGCATCAATCGCGTCATGAAGGACCCCCACAAAACCATCAGAGTCCGGGGGAAGATTTCTTTTTACCATAAGTCGCTTGCACATGCATAGTATCCAGCGTGTCGTGTCGGAGCCTTTTATTTCATCGATGGAGGTGGCAAGAAAATCCTCGTACGCGTCCGAAAGCCAGCGTCCGTCCTTCACACGTGGGGTCATCCCCCAGCTGAGTGCCATGACGTCAATGATATGTGGCACATCACACGTTTCTTGAATGACCTCTATCGCTGCTTCTCTGACCAATTGACATTCGTTCTTCTCTTCTTCGGCCATAGGAATAACAACACCGTTCAGAATATTAATTCTTTCTCTTTTCAATCCTCGTGCAGAGGGTGATGTGAAATCATGTATATCCACGGTGCTCTTTGTCCTCTCTGGAGATCTGCCCCAAAAGGCCAACGATCTTGTTCATAATCGTTTGCCATTGTGGGTCACACGAGAAATTTATCTGCGTCTTACACACCATGTAGCATAGGGCCCAGAAAACAGAGAGAGAGGAAGATTCATCACCGTGCGCAAGACTGAGTTCATCCATTTTTCTTATCATGGGGATGGTGTCCTTCAGAATTAAATCCTTCTCTCCTTCATGCATGTTTCTGAAGTCATCATATATGGCGGGGCCAACGATGCCGAAGAAGCCTGGGAGGAGTTCGCCGAGGGTTTTCTCGACATCAGTTTTGAGTTCCTCGTCTGAGAATTCTGCTAAAGGTTTGAGCCCAGACTTGCGTGGGTCTCCAGCGTCTGTCGATGAGAGGAACACTAAAACGCTTATTGATGTATGGTGTTAAAAAAACTAGCCCAAAGTTTCATCCCGGAGGCGCTTGACGTCTTCTTTTTCTTCGGTGTCCATTGAATCCCAGGTTCTTCCAGGGTATTTCTCACGAAGTACCTCGCGTCCTGTGTCCATGAATGCGATCTTGGAGAGACGCTTGAGCACGTCGTCTTCCATGCCTGCCAACTCGACCTTGCAGGACGAGCACATGGTCGTGTCCTTCGTCTTTCTGATGATACGAAGTGCTTCTTTGAGATCGCCGATCTCTCCACCGATCTCCGGTTTCTTCTTACTTTCCCCCTCAAGTTCCGTTCGATATGTCGTGACTCGTTCCAGTAGTAATTTAGACCTCTTGATGTCGTCCTCGATGAAGAATGCCCCGCCAATGCGTAGTCCTTCTGCCAGGAGCGCGAAGAGGTCGAGTTGCATCAGCTCTCCTCGGCGTTAAGCTCATCGCTCAGTTGAATGATCTTCTTTCTCTTTTCGCTGTCCATTTCCTTGAGGGTTCTCTGCATCCCCTCATCGCCAAGTACATATCCTTTCACTATTGACCACGCATTGTCGATAAGGTTCACGCTCTCGTCCAGACTGATCTCCCCGCTCAATACCCGCTCAAACTCCGTCTTGATAACCGCCATGTTCACCCCCGTCGTGGACCCCACCGCTTTCGCGATCCGACTGTCCGATGCGATGGCGATTGCCAATCCAGTGATGTTCTTCAACATCTCGTCTGCCGATGAACCTTCTTTGTTTTTCAGGTATTGAATTTCCTCGATCATGGTTCTCATCAGTTCCTTTGTGTCTGCGTCGTCTTCCGCCTTCTCTGCCTTGGTCTTCTCTCGCTCTGTTTCCTTGGTCTGCTGGCCGATCATGCGTTCAAGGGATGCTATCCTGGTCTCGTACCTCGCCTTCAACGAGGCATTCTCCTCTTCAAGTTGCTTCTCTCGGTCTTTCTCAACCGTTTTAGTTTCTTGCGGCATTTAATTCCTCCATCGATTCGAATTGAACATTACACTCATTGCAGTAGAACCATTTAAAACTCATCACCCTGCGTGTGTTGTACCCATGGCACACCGGGCATTGCATTGATTGTTCTTCGGTCATGCTGTTCCTCTGCCTCCAGATTACATCCCCAGTGCGTCCACGAGCACATAGCGCATCTTATTCTTCAGCTCCTCCACCTGGCGGTAGAACACCTTCAGCGCATAGCTGTTCACCCCAGACATCTTAATGTACTTGAGTTTGCGGTTGCCCTCTTTTTCCCCGCGTTCCTTGATGTATGCCTCAGCTTCCTCTTCACTGTCCATCTTTGTCAAGTATTCCCCGTCGGACATGATCAGATATATGGATCGTCTTTCTATTGCGAGGTCCATTGCCTTTATCAGCATACTCTCGATATCCTTTCTGGATTCGAGTCCAAGATCGGTGGCTATCAGGTCCTGGGCGTCTTTATCAAGATTGTCAAATCTGAGGTCATAGAGTGTCTGGATGTAGTCCGGTACGGTAGGATAGAACGCGAGCGTATAGAAGAGATCTGGTCGGTGATCCTTCATCCATGCAAGCAGAGGGATCATTATCTCTGACAGGTCCACAGAATCATAGAAATCCATGACTCCCTCGCCGTATCTGTTCAGGCTTGATAGCATTTTCTGGTTCACTCGTATCTCCTCTGGCACGACATCGAAGAAGTCCGCGTTGTTCGCTATCGATAGATAGAATCTTATTGGGGATATCTTTACCACCGGTGCTTTCTTACCGCAGTATGGACAGAGAGCGAAGTTGCCGAAGCTCCTTGCGTCGCCCAGATTGGCAAAGCACAGACCACAGGTTGCCCCGTTCAGATAGGTCTCCACATATCCGAAGAGTACGCCTCGCAGAATTCCGGCTCTCCCCATGCTCAACCCGGCTTCGGTTGCGGTTTTCCAGAGACCGTCTACCGCACCCTTGAGCCCGGCTGCGGCGTCGTTGAATATCTTTATTAGATCGAGATCATATCTCTCCATTGTGGTCGCCTCAAGCTTTTTTTGGTTTCCCTTTGGACTTTGATCCCTTCTTACCCGCCGACTTTTTCTTCGTCGTTTTCTTCACAACAGGTTCGGGTTCAGGAGGCGGCGCAATAGGTATCGGCTCAGGTTCAGGCGCGATCTCAGGCTTCGATTCCGTTTCGGGAAGAGGAGGTGAATATTGCTCAGGCGGTTTTGGAGCGGGCTCTTCTTTTTTCGGAGTCTCCGGGGGCTTGATCTCTTCTATCTTTGGTGCAAGTTCAAGAATGACGCCGCAGTTCTCGCACTTGATCGCGGTTGCGTTCTTCGAGGCCACGAATTCAGTTCCGCATTCAGGACAGAATCCGCGCAATTGGCTGCCGAGGAGCGCCATTTGAGCACCACCGGGGGCCGCGCCTCCAGGAACCGCACCTCCTCCCATTCCCCCTCCAGCTATACTCCTGCCTATCCCGCTTCCTAGATTCTCTCCGAATCTGCTAACGACATCGGCGGCGCGGTCGACGGTCTTCTCCATTGACCCCGCTTCGATTTCCTTGATATGTCTCTCAAGGTCTATCTCCTTCAGTCGAAGAGTACGGTCATCGATGGTCCCGACAGCTTCTGACCTCATAGCGTCAACTTCATCCCTTCGACTGATCTTGTCCGCAAACATCACCATGTTCGCCATCTCTTCCATGCGGTCTATGGGACCTTTGACCTGTCCCTGCGTCTGCCTAATTTCTTCAAGTTCCTTGCGAAGTTCCGTTACTTGATTGTTCTCCATCGATGCCAATTTCTGCTTCACTTCCATCAGTTCTGGGGTCATGATCGGACCACGTTTGAGAGAATCGTTTTCCTGCCGGAGACGCATGATCTCATTCGCAAGTTTGATTCTCTCCTCTTTTTCTTCTCTCAACTTCTCCTGGTCAGCCATCAACTTGAGGAATTCCTCCCGCGTCAAAGCGCCTCCGCCATCTTTCGGAGGAGTGGCTGGAGGAGCGGGTTGCCACCAAGGACTAGGCGCTTGCTGATGAGGTGCACCAGGAACATCGGGAGGGGACCGGAATGGTTGGTATGGGTTTTGTGCTGGATCGAATGAATAAGGCGAAGGCACTGGAGGAAACTGAGGTGCGGAGAAGAGGTGCGGAGAAGAGTTCATTGCTATGTCTATGATGCGCTTATATTTCGTGGGTATCTTGAACACCTTGTTTACGATGTCCGTGACGTAGACCGAGGTAATAGAGGTGTACTGGTCGAGAAGATTATAGAGCATTGCCGGGATCTTCTTGTAATGTTCTTCTTGGTCAAAATGATCGACCACCCAATTCATCTCAGCTTTCGTGGGTTTCTTCGGTAGCTGATTCATCAAATGGATCAGTTCTTCCCTCATCAAGAAATAGACACCATCTAACCCAACAGCCATTATCAGTTCCTCAGAAGTGTATTCCTTCCCCTGATAGTTCACGGTGCTTTCGGGCTTGGGTCCATACACGTCATGTTCATCTGCGGGACGGGGAGGAACCGCTTGCGGAATGTTTTTCACTACGACCTGTGGAGTAGCATGCACCGGGGGAGTTGGCACCGCTTCTTTGAGTGGTTCGTCATGTAGTTCATATTCTTCCTGTTCCGAAGGAATTTCTTCGACTATATCTTCGGCATCTGATTCTGGTGCGTCTTCTTCCCTGACCTCTAACTCCTGAATATATTTCTCCTTGATGTCGTTCCAATCCCCTTTCATTTCCTTCACGACTTCTGGGTGCTTCTTCTCGAAATGCTGTTTTGCTTGGAAGCCGGGTATCAAGAGTTCTCCACATAGTAAGCATCGGGATGTCTTCACCATGTTCTCACGAACACCACAATTGTTTTATCTCCTTTTTATAAACATCGCGCGCTTACAAGCTTAGCACAAGCTTAGCACAAGCTTAGAGTAAGGCAAGCTTCAAGCTTAGACACAAGCTTAGACACAAGCTTAGATACAAGCTTGACCATAAGCTTAGACACAAGCTTAACTGCAAGCTTAGCCAGAAGGGAGCTTGTTACAAGTCCGGTGCAAACCTACAGCTAAGCGGTCAACGAACAAGCCTAGAGATCCATTTAACCCCATCTATGAACAGGTCATAAAGTGGGGACGCATCTTCTCTCAGATGACCTATCGGATCACGAGAAGGACTTTTTCTATCCCAATGAACCAGATAGTTGTTGGTGAACTCGACGATATGAATCCGGCCTCCATCGGACAGCGGGATCTCAAGGTCGCGCAGTTGCCCATGAGGTTCTCCCATGGCTTCTATAGCCCCCTCTGGAGGCAAACAAGGCTTGTGAACGATGATGTTCGTATGAGGGGGCATCGATAACACCCGGTTGAAAACCAATTGCCAATCCACGGTATCTCTTTATGGTTGAATAACATATATTTTTTGCGATGTTAATTCCGACGGTCGTGATTCCAACAAAGAACGAGGAAAGAAACATCAGTAATGTTCTGGGTGACCTGAAGAATCAGACTATGAAGTGCAAGGTGATAGTGGTCGATGGAAATTCAGAGGATAATACGGTAGAGATCGCCAAGTCTTATGATGTTCTTGTTGTAACGGGCAGAAGCACCGTCGGGACGGCAAGGCACTGGGGAACGGAATACGTCGATTCGGAATTCGTTCTTCAGACCGACGCCGACGCAAGAATTCCACCAGACTGGGTAGAACGACACGTCGCAAACCTCGAGGACAATTATATCATAACAGGACCGATCATATACCCAAAGGAAAGAATCGCATCGATTTTCAATCCTCTCTTCCTGTTCGGCCAATATTGTTTGATGAGCATGAATGTATCTTGCGTGGCTGCGAATATGAGCTTCAGGAAGAGCAGATATGTTGGTTTTCCAGATCAAGGATACGGAGAGGACATGATTTTCTTGAGGAAGATGATACAGACCTGGGGGCCCCAATGTCATCTTCACGATAACAGCATCGTAGTAACGAACGAGCACAACCCAGTCGATTGGTGGTTGGTGGAACGGGGATTGAAAAAAAGATGATTACGATGTTTCTTGTATGGTTTCCCAGAGAGCAGTACTAGAAATGTAAATTGAATAGCAACTAACAGAGAGCAACAAGAGCAATCCAAAGATTTGAACAGCCTTCTCCCAATTTTCATCTTCCATAGTGAAATATATAAAGCTTTAAACACAAATAACTATTGATTAAGATGCCTATATTGACCGGAATCGTAACGGATATGAATGGGAACGCAGTCTCCGGTGCCATGCTGTCGCTCAATAGCTATTGGATGAACACGTCCATGGACGGAAGCTTTTCAATGGAGATACCGCCAGGACAATACATCCTTCGATGTATAAAGCAGGGGTATCAAACTTATGAGTCTAGAACGACAGTTCAAAACGACACTAGCATAAGGATCACATTGATGGACTGATTGAATGAGCAACGGCCAGCTTGCCCAGATCAAAGCCACCATACGGCACAGCATACTTGTTATGCCCGAAGTATCCAGCATTTCTTATGACGAAGCGATGAACACCATAATCATCACGGTCGATAACGAGGATGTGAAGGGCGAGGTCATGTCGAAGCTGCCGAGCGCACTCGGTGGCTATTTGGTCGATTTCCAGGTTATGAAGAAACCACAGCTCCTCCTTGATAGGATGGATGAATTTAGACCCATACCCGGAGGGGTGAGCATCGGACACCGGGACGTGACAGCTGGCACGAATGCGATTCTTGTTTACAATCGCCAGGGCCAACCGAGATTGCTGTCCAACTCCCACGTATTCACACCGATATTGCAGACCGGAACGTTCGGAAGGGTAGGAGATCCCATCTCTCAACCCGGTATGCTTGATTCAGACGGTGTCTTGATGAAATGCGCAGAATTGCAACGATGGACAGAACCGGTGAACGGGGAGATGTATGCGGACGCCGCCATCGCCGTTCCTGTAGTCGATATCTATGATTACGTCATGGGTGACACACAACCATGGCCGGTCGTCGAAGCGGTAAAAGCAGAGATAGGGATGAACGTAAAGAAAGCGGGGCGTACAACGGGGGTTACCTACGGCGAGATAATAGGGACCATGGTGGATACCAAGGCTACCGACGCCAACGGATACATGCTCTGGCAAATGCTCGATCAAATCCGATTAGAAATGGAAATCGCCGGTGGCGATAGTGGATCTTTGCTTGTGACTGAGGATAATAAAGCGGTCGGTCTTATATGGGGAGGCGGAGGCGGTCAGGCAATGGCCGCACCGATAGGATACGTGATGAAAATCTTCGACATCGGTTTCTCCTATCCTCTGCAAGAACCACCAGAGGTCCCGGAGACCGAATTGATAGTAGAAGCAGGGATGAAATTTCCGTGGTTCTTGCTGATGCTCTCCGCAGCCGGGCTCGGTGCACTTGGGCTCATTCATATGATGAAAGGAGGATCTAATTTCTAAGTGGGGTTATTCATGGGAAAGACGGATTGTTGGTGGGTTGTGAGTATCCTCGGAGACCCAATGGTAGGGGGGTGGTCAAATGATTTACCCGGTCACTATCAAATCGAAGCGATGCGACCGCTGGCAGAGTACATCATAGCTAACTCAATCGGCGGACACCCGTTCAGGCAGATAGGGGAATGGATCGACAAAGCCGTCGTTTTTGAACCGGACGAATCGCTTCATTGGCCCACTGGGAATTATTGGGCGACTCCTCTGGAGCTGTTAGCTGTTAGATACGGCGATTGCGAAGACCATGCCCTTATACAGGCATCGATGCTCCTGGCTCTTGGGTACAAAGCATACGCAGTTATCGGAGCGGGGCATGTGTGGGTCGAGGCCCAGGCAGAGAACGGTCTCTGGTACCTTCTCGAATCTTGCTATGGAACCGTGGTGAGTAGGTCCGCCGAAAGACCAGATTATTATGATCCGACCATCTACATCACGCCAGACGGATGTTACGAGGGCAATCCGACCGACGATTTCCCCGACGTTCCGACCGGAGGAGTCGACACGATTCAGATCACCACGGTTGATAAATCGATAGTCGCTCTGAACGAATACCAGACGGTGCGGGGGAACCTGACAGACGTGATGAACAATCCTTTGGTCGATCAAGAAATCTTGGTGAGTGAGAGTGTTGATGACGCACCATACGAGCTACTTGGTAAACCCCGGACGGGACCTGACGGCTCGTACTTAATGCATTATAAGGTGACCAGTGGCGGGCAGCACGTAGTGATGTCATCCTTCCCCGGAACCGTAGTTGATACATTGGAGATATTCACTACGCCAAGCTATATCCCAAGCGTGGAAGAGGTTCTTGCTCTTCTTTCGTGAGGACTGTCCCTCACGGTTTTGTGCCAATGAATTTGGCCTCAAATATCCAAGAACCTACCTGATCTGGAGTGTAGACTGTAGTGAATTCCCCGTTCGTGTCCGTGACGACGTTCGTTATGAGAAAATCACATTCCGATGATCCGGGTCTCTGGCACCATATCTCAACCTGATGAGAGACCATAGGATCGGCGGAAAGTTTCTTCTTCAACGTTCCGGCGATGGAAACGGGGTCTCCAAGATCAACCTTTTCTGGTGTTACAGAGATCGTGAGATCTGTGTCGAGGTACACCGCTGGCTCTTCCACAATGAAATCTACAAATGCCTCAGAGGGGTTGTAATATGTGGGCATTTTTGTTTTCTCCTCTTAGAACATCATTGGTCAAGGAAAGAAATAAACCTATTGGTCATGGTCTCTTTCTTTCTCTTAGAGATTCCATTATCTCGGGTATCGCAACAACCGCGATAACGCCCGCAACTCCGATTCCAGCGATGAGAATCAATGTTAGAAGTATTTCTGGTTGGTCCTCCTCCTCTGGACAAGACCCCACCTTAACCCAATCGCCTATGCCCGAATCAGGGTCAAACACACAAATCCAATAGGGATCAACCACCGTACCTCCAGGGCAAGTGAA
>Ga0307928_10001840_pt1 | contig 16143 bp, 16 predicted proteins | sample AceLakmetagen232_FD_201815 | JGI IMG/M metagenome (GOLD analysis project Ga0307928, IMG submission 201815) | Saline water microbial communities from Ace Lake, Antarctica - #232 | ecosystem: Environmental > Aquatic > Non-marine Saline and Alkaline > Saline | place: Antarctica: Ace Lake... | reverse complement strand
AACAAATACGTTCTTCCTCACGATTCAATACTATTTGTTGTTTAAAATCAAATTGTTTTCTTTTCGGAAATTTGGAACAAATGATTTTAAAAATAAAACAAAAATTTTCAAAATTTTTAATTATTGGAAAAGCATGGAAAATGCATGATAATTTCACACCTAACCAAGAAATAGTTTCAAATATTGAAAACCATGCTCAATTATTGCCTCCAGAAAAAATTTCTTATTTAATTTTCGGTGGAAGAGCTTTTCCTTTTGATATTGAAACACCAGAATTTTTTTGGGATTTTCCATATTGGGAATCTTGGTTTTTAAATCAAGCTAAAGAATTAAAAACTCCAATTATTGATGCTTCTCAAACAATCACTGCAATTATTGCAGATAAATTTCTTAAAAGTAAATTTCTTGAAGATACTTTTAGGTATATGGTCCAAGAAGAATGGAATAAACTATTAGCTTTTTCTATAGATTACAACAAACTTAGGAAAAATTTTGGAGGATTTAGCAATGATTATAAAAGAGATAAGGGCGATATTTATAAAAAAAAAGCAGGGTTTAAACCTTATAAGGCTTCGATAGAAGATGCTCAATATCTTTATTCCAAAGGTGAATTAGTTGAAAGATAAATCATTAACAATATTTTCTTTTCCGAGACCGTTTGTTGATTTCGATAAAGGACAATTCAAAACTATTCAAGAAAATGCTATAATGAGTTGGAAATTAGTTTACCCGGAAGCAGAAATTATTTTGTTTGGAGATGAACAAGGTACTCAAGACATTTGCAAAAAGTTAAAACTTAGAAATGTTCCAGATGCTTCAGTGAATAATTATGGTACTCCCTATCTTAATAATCTCTTTGAACATGCCCAAGAAATTGCAAATTCAGATGTCTTGTGTTACCTTCATTCTGATATTGTAGTAATTGATAATATGATGCCTGTAATCAAGGTTACAAAAAATCGTTTCAATCGATTTTTGATATTAGCTCGGCGTTGGGATTTATTTACAGAATGGAAAGGGACTGTTAAAGAAAGTGAGGAATTATTTTTAGGAGCAATTGATTTTAATAATTTGGATTGGAAGAAGGATCTCGAGCAAATTCTTCACGATAAAGGAATGCTTAGACACCCGGGTTCTTGTGATTGTTATATTTTCTCTAAAGGTCTTTACCCTCAAGGCCATATTCCTGCATTTTTATTAGGAAGACAGCTTTGGGATGGATGGATTATTTTTGATGCTCCTGATCGTGGAATCCCATCCGTCGATGCTAGTGCTTTTAAAATATTGCATCAATCTCATACTAGACATAAATGGGGACTTCTTCCTCAATCACAATGGGAAGAAGAAGGCCGGAATAATTCTTTGTTAGCAGCAAAACGAAAGAGAAAAGTAGATCAAACCCCGTATTTTTGGGAATATAATGAGTTAAAAAAAAGGAGTTAATAATGGATGAAGCACAAAAAAATGCTAATTTTCTGCATGTCAAAGAAGTTGCAGATAAGTTTGAAGTGCCGTTGATTCTATGCCAGGGGGTTTTGTTGGGAGCAGTAAGAGAAAATAGACTTTTGCCTTGGGACGGTGATTTTGATTTCTTTATATTATCTTCAGTGCCTTATAAAAATATTGTTTCTATGATAGAGTATCTTACTGAAGAAGGTTCTGATGTTTGGGAAACTTATAATATTCCCGATGGGACACCTATTCATTGGTCATTTGCCCATTCTCCTAGTAGTGGTAAGTCGACTTTTGGTTTTAAGATTCTTTATCCATCTAAAAATCCAGATTTCCTTTGTGCAGTCACTTGTTATCTGGGACGAGATGCTGGGGCTGCTATGACTTTATTCCCTAAGTATATGTTTGATCCACCACAAGAATTTGAATTTCTAGGAAAAACATTTTTAGTGCCAAGACCTCCTGAAAAGTGGATAGAAATGAATTTTGGAGCTAATTGGAATACTACAATTAAAGATTATTCCTGGATACCAAATAAACAATGGGAAATTGCTTTAGTTCATGATATGCCAGAATCTCCTTGGCCGTATGCCACTCGCATAGATGGTCAAACGAGAATTGACTGGTTAGCGAGGGGAAGAAAATGGTAGAAACTTATAAGCACGTAGAGGAATTTAGAGGAGATGAAAGATTTAAGGAAAAAGAAGCTTGGATACTTGGTGGTGGAAAGAGCTTAGAAGATTTTCCTAAGGATTTCTTTGAAGGAAAACTTTCTGTAGCTGTAAATTATTCATTTTTTGGTTTTCCAAACATTACTCATTTCTGTGCAATTCATAAAGGGCCTCTTCGAGAAGTTCAAAAACAAAGACCAGAAATGCTTAAAGATTTTCGTTCTATTTGTGTTTATACTATGGATCCAAATGATAAAGCACGTGGACTTTATGAAGACAGGCCACTATGCGGTGGATATAGTTATTTAGGTGATTTTGGAACGGAAGTAATGTATTTACGATTCAAGCATAGAATGGTGCGAACGAAACAAGAATTCACAGAAAATGCTCTCAAGATATTAGGCAAAGAAAATGGCAACGACCCACTTTATTGTTTAGCTAGAGGTACAACTGTTCACATGGCAATGCAAGCAGCTATCATTTTGGGAGCTACAAAACTTACAATTGTTGGATGTGAAACCGGGGGTCCTGTAAATAGAAGACATGCTTTTATGGGAAAAATGGGAGATTATTATAAGGGAGTAGCTAAAACTGATAATGTAAATACCTATAAAGACAAATATTATGCAGACATGTCTTTACATGAAAAAAATGGAGGGATTGATTGGTTGGCTCAAGTGTTTAAACCTCTAGGGGTTTTAATACAAAGATATTATTATAAGGAAGGGGAATACGGTCCAGCAGGATATGCGGAGATTAGCGATTGAATGATGATGGAATAAGAGTAAAAGGCATTGGGCCATATTTATTTATTCTACCAATGGTAGTTGGAATAAGTATATTTGGCTTTTATGCTTTGTTTTATGTTTTCAGACTTAGTTTCTTTAAGTCAACTCTCTTGACCTCGGAATACGTAGGATTGGATAATTATTTCTATATCTTTAAAGAAAAATGGTTCTTAAGTTCACTTATTCATACTCTGTACTATGCTATGTGGTCAGTGCCACTAAATCTTCTTGTTGGCCTTACTCTAGCTTTTGCTTTGTATAAGAAAATGAGATTCGGAACTTTATTTCGGTTTATTTATCTATTGCCTTGGGTTTCAAGTACTGTAATTGTTGCTTTAATCTTTCGATACGTTTTCAATCCAGAGTGGGGTTTAGTGAATTGGTTTTTAGGATTATTTGGAATCGGTAAGATAATGTGGACTCAAAGTTATCTTCTCGCAATCCCTGTTATTGCAACAATGGGTGCTTGGCAAAGTGCCGGATTTGGTATGATAATCTTTCTCGGAGCTATAAATAGTATTCCTAAAGAAATTTTTGAAGCAGCAGATTTAGATGGATGTAATGAAATCCAAAAATTCTATCACGTTACTATACCACTTTTAAAACCGATCATATTCTTTTATTTGGTAATATCTCTTATAACAGCATTCCAAGTCTTTGATGCTGTGTATGCTTTCTTGGAAGGAGTTCCTGGAATGTCTAGTTGGGCTATATTTACTTCTCCAGTCCAAATATGTTCTTATTTTATTTACCAAGTTGGCTTTGGCATGTTTTCTTTTGGTAGAAGTTCGGCTATGGGAATAGTAATGTTTGCCGTAGTAGTAATTTTGCTTGTTATGCAAAAATTTTTATTGGGGAAAAATTACAACTTTTTAGGTAGGAATTGATGAAACTTAAACTAACTTTTAATTATTTGTTTTTAATTGTCTTTGCTATTGTCGCTTTGTTTCCTTTTTATTGGATGTTTACTACTGCTTTTTCTCAACATACTTTTATTAGTGATCCTCAAATTATCCCTATTCCTTTCTATTCGGGAGCAATAAGAGATGTCGTTTTTCGTCATTCATTCTTGCGATGGATTTTTAATACAGCATTAATAACTGGCATTGCAGCGATTGGTAATGTGCTTGTTGCTTCTCTAGCTGCTTTTGCTTTTGCCTGCATCAGATTTAAAGGAAGAGATTTGATTTTCTATGTATTGCTTTCAACAATGATATTGCCAGGATTCTTAATGATAGTTCCAAGATTTTTTATTATGGCTAAATTGGGTTGGCTGGATACTTACCAAGGAGTATTTGTTGTTTTTTGGTTTGTAATGTTCTCTACTTTTCTTTTACGTCAATACTATCTATCTATTTCTTCAGATACTCTTAACGCAGCTAGAATTGATGGATGTAGTTTGTGGAAAATGTATACCAAGCTTATACTACCCATGAGTAAACCAGTTCTATTAACTCTTTTTATTATTCGTTTTGTGCAAGTTTGGAATAGTTTTCTTTGGCCGGTAATTGTGTTAAGAAGTAATCAAATGAAAACTTTAACTGTTGGTATGTCTGAATTTTATGGAATATACATGACTGAATATAACAAAATTATGGCTGGAGGATTAATCAGTTTGATTCCGATCATTTTAATTTTTATTTTTTTTGCTAAACAAATAGAAAAAGGTCTACAATTTCAACTGAAGACCTAAAAGGAGAGGTAAATGTTTAAGAAGTGTGTTGTAGGCATGTTGGTGATAGGCTTGATTTTTAGCCTAGGGATAGCTTCCTTTGCTGAGAAAACGAAGCTATTGGTATACGAGCGTTTGGATGGATGTCTGGAGGACACCACTGAAAAGCTAGAGATAGCATTTGAAGAAGAATTTCCTGATATTGACATAACCATTGAAACTTTTGTTCCAAAAACATATCAGAATGAGATTCTTCTTCTAGCTGCATCTGGAAAACTTGATGCGGATGTAATCTATAGTGTCTCCGATTTTCGTCTTAACGTTTTCGTAAATGGTGGGATAATTATACCATTAGATGAGTTGCTTGAGAAGTCGGGAATTGATATTTCAAAGTATCCGCAACGTCTTTTCCAAGCCGGTACTAGAAATGGTAAATTGTATGGATTTCCCCAGAGACCACAACCAAGGGGGACAGTAAATTATAATCAAGATTTGTTCGATGAACTTGGAATCCCATATATCACTAGAGAAACAACTTGGGAAGAATTCAAGGGATATTTGAGGAAATTAACTTTAAAAGATGAAGATGGAACAGTCATACGGTACGGATGTTTGGATAAGTATCCTCAATTAGATTTACTGTATCTCTTTGGAGGTCGAATGGTAGATGATCCTTTTAATCCAACCGAAGTTGTATTTGGAGAGGATTTAGTAAAAGTTTTTGGAGAATTCCTAGAAATGGCTGAAGAAGGTTTGATGATGCCATTGCCAGTATATAAAGCACTGGGAGGAAGTAAACCTAAAATTTTTGCAGAAGAAAAAGTAGCTACCATCATAACTCACTTGGGTTATAGAGGCGGTTTCGCGACTGCTTCATTTAGATGGGATGCAGAATTGATTCCGGCTCCAAACGGAGTTTTCGGTGGAGCTCATACGGATTTAATGGGTTGGAGTATAAATGCAAAAAGTAAAAATCCTGAAGTTGCGTTCAAATGGATTAAATGGTCTACGTTTAGTCCTATTGCTCAAAATATTTACGATTCTCAATGGGAAGTAAATAGTAACAAAATGTCATATGTTACTGAACTAAATGAAACTTTCGCAGAGATAGCAGACCAACGGCAACCTGCTGGCTGGCGTTGTGTATACGAAGCTCAAAAGAATGTAGTTGTATTTCCAATTTTTGAAGGTTCCGGTGATTTTATGAACAAATATTGGGAAGCTACCTGGGGTGTATTATACGATGGTAACTCGTTGGAAACATTATTGGAAGCTGAGAAAGAAATGCAAAGACTTTTAGACGAAGCTCTAGCAAAATAAAGGAGATTAAAACTTGGGGGGTAGATGTTCTGCTCCCCAAGTTTCTGAAAAATGAAAGAATCTGTCCAAGATAAAATTCAAAAGAGAATCAAAGCAAATAGAATAGTAGGATTAATGCGATTTCGAGATTCATTCGGTTCCGCTAAAGGAAAACATTCTTGGAATTTGTGTGGACACCCAATGTATTATTGGAAAATGAAAGCTGCTTTAGAAACAAAACATTTAGAAAAGGTTATTGTTTGGACTGATAATAAAGAAGCTCAAGAAATGGCTGAAAAATGGTCAGATAAATTTATAGTTATTCGAGGGATAAAAGACGAGTTCAAAGATCCCATAGTAAAACATTTAGATAATTTTAAAACTCCCGAATCAATGATTCCCCGAGCTAGAGTTTTTTACGATCTCGCCAATGATTTACACGTAACCCCTGAAGTTAAAGAACAAATTGGTTTTAAACCAACCCTTAGTGTGCTTCTATGTGTTTGTTCCCCACTAGAGATTGCTGAAAGTATTGATAAGTTAATTGAGAAATATTATGAAGATGATAATGCTGAAGAAGCACATTTAGTTTATCAAGGATCTCCTTTCATTTTAATCCCTAAACCACGACATCCTCAATATTTGCTTGCTTTAAATGATTGGCAAACACAAGCAGGACGACAAAATTTGCCTACAATATATTGTCCCTCTGGAACTGTAATTTTTTCTTATACATGGACAAGGTTTAGACGAAAAGTTTATGTAGTAATCCCAGAATCAGAAGGTAAAGAGATACATAATGAAGAAGATTTAGAATTTGCTGAATATTATCTAAGGAAACGATTAGAAAGGAATAAAAATGTTTAATTTTATCTGGTTGATTTTTGCTCATTATATAGGAGATACCGCTTTACAAAGCCAGTGGCAAGCAACAAATAAACGAAAATATTGGTATGTAATGCTTTGTCATTGTATGGTGTGGGCAGCAGTTGTTTGCTTTACACTTCAATATTTAGGTATTTATTCGCCATGGAAAGCTATTTTCCTTATCGCTGCTCATTTCATAATAGACAAGTGGAAATCTAAAACTACCGGTATGAATTTTGATAAAGGATTTAAATATGTATATTTAGACCAAGGCTTACATATTGCACAACTTCTAATAGTATATATTTTTTAAAAAAGGAGAAAAAGAATGAACTGGAAAGAAAAAAATATCCTAGTGACAGGAGGCGCCTCATTTATTGGTTCACATTTAGTAGATTCTCTAGTTGAACGAGGAGCAAAATATATCCGAGTTATAGATAATTTGAGCAGTGGAAAACTTAACAATATCCAAGAACATCTAGAATCAGGAAAAGTGCATTTTATTCTAGGAGATTTGTTAGTGGAAGAAGATCTCCGAGATGCATTTCGTGGTGAAATCGATATAGTTTTTCATTTAGCGGCTGATCATGGAGGTAGGGGATATGTAGACTTACATAATGCTCAATGTTCTACGAATTTTGTTTTGGATGGCCAACTCATTAGAGCAGCGGATAAAGCTAAAATAGAAAAGTTTGTATTTGCAAGTAGCGGATGTGTCTATCCCGGTTTCAAACAGACGGATCCTTCAAAAAAAATATATCTTAAAGAAGAAGATGTTGGACCTCCTTATGATTCGGACAATCTTTATGGCTTTGCAAAATTAATGGCTGAATTAACCCTCAAAGCTTACTACAAGCAATATGGTATGGAATCAGCCAGCCTTAGATTCTTTACGGTATATGGTGAACGAGGAGTGGAAAATCATGCGATTATGGCAATGATTGCTAGAGCTTTTATCAAAGAAAATCCATTTGAAATTTGGGGAAATGGTACGGCCATCCGAAATTGGACTCATGTTAGCGATATTGTAGAAGGGATGGTTCTAGCTGCAGAAAAAGTCGATGATGCTCAAGCTATTAATTTAGGGACAAGTGAGAGAATTCGAGTCTTTGATGCAGCAAGAATGGTTGTAGATTATGTTCGAGAAAAGTATTATCCAGATTACAAACCAGAGTTTAAATTTTTAAGAGATATGCCTACTGGTCCCTTAAATAGAACTACTGATTATTCCTTAGCTACAGAGGTGTTAGGATGGGAACCTAAAATTAGATTCCAAGATGGAGTAAAAAGAGTCACTGATTGGTATTTTGCAAACAAAGAATTAGACAAAGTAAAAAAAATCTTTGAAAAAAAGCTTTTAACCGAGAAATTGTAAGTTAATATTCTAATCCCTGAAATGTTGATGTATTGCGAAGAATCGTAGATAAACACTTGACAGAACAGCGACCAAACTGAAAAATGAAGAAGAAAAATAAAAATGTCATAAAATAAAGACATAAAAATTTAAAAAAAGGGGAGGCAATTAATGCCTGAGAAACAAACTTTAATAGCTCAAATGATTGTACGTAATGAATCGAAAAGATACCTCAAACAAGTTCTTGATTCTATTAGTGAATATGCTAAAAAAATTGTGATTATTGATGATTGCTCCACTGATGAAACGCCTAAAATTTGCAAAAGTTATCCCAAAGTAATTTTAAAACAAAGGCACGGTAAATCTTTATGGGCTACGGATGAAGCAAAACTTCGAGGAGAACTTTGGGAAGAAGTCCGAAAATTAAAACCTGATTGGGTTATTACAGTTGATGCGGATGAAATTTTTGACAAATCGCTTAAGAAAAGATTGCCTGAACTTTTAGCTTCTTCTTACGATACTATAGCATTCCGAATTTGTGACATGTGGGATAAAAATGATTTTTATCGCATTGATGGTTATTGGTCCCCTACTTTCAAAAGATTGTTTCGTTTCGAAGATGTTCCTTTCGGATTAACTGGAAAATTTCATTGCGGGCCAATACCTCGTTATGCTGTAGAAAATAAAAATTGCACCTGCTATAATGATATTAGAGTAAAACATTTTGCTTGGATGACACCTGAAGATCGTAAAGCGAAAATGAAGATACGAGAAAAAGTTCCGGTAACTGGTCTTAATGCTGAACATCGAGAAAGTGTATTTAAGCCAGCTCGTTTAAAAAAATGGACTGAAGAAATAAAATTTCCTTCTATAAAAATTTGTACTCCAGTGAAAAATAGAGCCTGGTGCTTAAAAGACTTTTTGCAGGCTATTGTTGAACAAGACTATCCAAAAGAAAAAATATCTTTTCTCTTTATAGAAAATGATTCGACTGATGAAACATTAAAAATATTAATCGATTGGTCGAAAAAATGGAAAAAGAAGTATGAAAAAATTGAAATAACTTCGATAAAATTTCAAGCTCCTCCGGCAGAACATCAATTTTCGGATCAGACTCTTGCAAATTTGACTTATATGAGAAACTTTTTTGTTGATAATATCGGAGATAATGATTATATCTTTAATGTAGATTCTGATGTGATTTTGCGAGATTCACGAACTCTAAGACATGTAGCTCTCTCAGACCGGGATATTATTGCTGAAATTTTTTGGACTCGTTGGGATAAATTAGATCAACAATTAATGCCTCAAGTTTGGCAATTCGGAGGATATGATCTTTCCGAAGATTTCTTAGCTATGTTGAGAACAAAAGGAACTTATACAGTAGGAGGGTTAGGAGCCTGCAATTTGATTTCTAACTATGCGATTGAAAAAGGTTGTCGTTTTGATCAAGTAGAGAATTTGCCTCTGAATATGAGAGGAGAAGATCGTCATTTCTGTATCAGAGCAAAAGTTTTAAAGTTTAATCTATGGGTAGATTCCTATTTCCCAGCTAAACATTTAGAAAAATTTGATTATGATTTAAGAGAAAAATTTGCTAAGACTCGTGCAGAACGTTTGCCCGGTAATCGTATAAGTTTAGTGATGTTGGTTAATAATGAAGAATATATGCTGGAAAACTTTCTATACAGGATGAGTAATCTTTTCGATGAAATCATTATTGTCATAACTGAATCAACAGATGGTTCTCGAGAAATTGCAGAACAGTATACCGATAAAATTTATGATTTTAAATGGTGTGACGATTATTCAAAGGTTCGAAATTTTGCTATATCCAAGGCAACTTGTCCCTGGATATTCTATGCTGATCCTGATGAAAATTATGGAGTTCAGAATTTACATCATTTTGATAAAATGGTTACAACTGAAAATGCTATAGGATTTATATTTATGGTTTTTAATTATCGAGGCGGTCGATCCCAGCCTTCAATTTCAGAAGCAGTAAGACTTTTCCGAAATTTACCAGAAATTAAATTTACAGGTATAGTACATGAAACTTTAGATGAAACAATTTCAAAATATATGAAAGAACATCCGGGGACTAATTTACGACTTTCGCCAATTCCCATGTTCCATTGGGGTTTTGTACTCGGAACAAAAGAACGAGCTGAAAAATTAGCTTATTATAAAAAATTAAACGAAAGACAACTTAAGGAAAATCCGGAAGATTCTCGCCCTTATTATAATTTAGCGATGCATCTTCTTGAAGAACCAAAAAGATTAGAAGAAGGAATAAAACTTTTGGAAAAATCTATTGAGTTAAATCCTTCTTTTTATCAACCACGAAGAGAATTAGCTTTATATTATTTGAGACAAACACGAGCTCAATTCCAAGAAGGAGTTAAAATTCTTCCTCAATCACATCCATTTTATGCTTTTATGGATAAAGCTATCAAATGGATTAATAACTTCTTAGGAGAAGGGCAAGGTCCTCGTCCTCAAATGCAAACTTAAGGAAAAATAATGTTTCAGGCAGTAATCAAAGGAAAGGGAAAAGTCTTAGCAAATATTAATAAAAGACGACTTCAAGTAGAAGCAGGAATGGTTGGTACAATAAGAAAAGCTCAAAAACCATTGATGACTAGAATCAGAGCAAATATTAATTGGCAATGTCATAGTTTAAAATGGCTTGCAGACCAAGGACATCCCTATGGCAAAAAACATCTCAATAATCCGCATAGTCCTTATTATCTGGTGCATAGAAGAAGTGGGGCAATACGAAATGCATTGAGTTCTGATATTGGTGCTGATTCTAGGGAAATACGAGGAGGGATCGGTTATACCGAAGCAGCAGAAGATTCGTTGACTACTTCGAATGCCAAAGCTTCTTATATCCGGGCAATTCTCAAAGGGAGTACAATCGGAACTGGTGGAATGGTTGAAAGAGATTTTTTATCAGGTTCCATGAGGGAAGTAGAAAAACAGATTGGGAAAATGCTTATTGATGGAGCAAGAAAAACTATATTTAGGAAAACGTAATGGCGTCAGACGAGCAAAAAGCTAGGATTGCTATTTTGAGAACTGTTTTAGCAGATTCAACAGTAAAAAGTTTAATTTCTAATAGATTTTATCCTGGTGGACCAGGAGCTTTTGTAGCAACTAAATATCCTTGCGCCTGTTTTCGATTGGGAAGTGGAGCAGTAGATCCGGATGTAGAAATATATAAAAAACCAAACTTAGGTATTTGGGTATGGTCTAAAAGATCCTATGACGAAGATTATGAAATTTATGATGCAATATTTGCAGTTTTACATAATCAACTTTTGACTCAAGATAATAGAAATATTGTTTGTAAGGCTGATTCTACACCTATCGAAGCTTACGAACCAGCCGAAAATACTTTTTATCTCAATGTGAGTTGGGGGATAAGAATACTTGACAATTCATGAAAATAAAGTCGAAAAATCGACTAAAAAGGAAAAAGGATAAAAACAATGGAGACAAAAAGGGATGACAATACAATCCAAAAAAAAACCGAAGCTAGAAGCCAGAAAGAACAATTTTATGCAGGAACGAAGTGGGAATGTAAAAGTTGTGGGTATTTCTTAGGTTACATAAGTGATGATAAAACTACAATCAGAATGAAAGCAAGAGATTTTTTTGTCACAGTAGAAGGAGGGAAAATTCATCATCCTTGTCGTAATTGTGGGGAATTTAATGAAATAGTAGACGACGGGTATCTTTTATGGCAATCTGAAAAAAAGATTCTCGACGAATTTCTCGTCAATCGTCCGCTGTTTCTTGAATTTCTTAAACAAAGAGACAAGTTTATAAAATTTCTTTCTTCCGAAATGAAAAAAAAATCTGAAGAAAAAAAAGCTTCAAAGAAATAGTGATAAGGAGGTTGAACGATGGGTTTTAATGTCCCAACCGTAACAAAAGATAGAGTATCTTTTGGACCAGGAGTTTTGTTCGCAGGAGCTTGTGGAGTTTGCCCCCCTGTCGGGGGAGATATCGGAATGGTACGATCGGGAGCCGAATTAGTCATAACCCGGGAAAAAATTGTACTAGAACAAGGTTCTCCTTACCAATTGATATGTCAACATGTAATCCGGGAATCTGTCGTGCTGACAGTAACCGGGGTTGAATGGAATTTCCAGAATTTGATTCGTGGGTTAGGAGCTGGAGAATTTTCAGAAGGAGCTGCTGCTGCATCGACAGGAAAGCCTTGGCGTCGATTTCGTTTTGGAGGAGATATGGGAATGTCCAATCTCTCTTTATGTTATCGACATCATAAACCAGAAGGTGGAGAACTTTACCTTAAATTATGGTGTGCTCAAGGAAATGGAGAAATTACTGTTCCATTTGGTGATAACTACCATGAATTTCCGTATAGCTTCTCTGCTATCCAGCCTGATCCATTACAAGCTTGGTGGGATGATCCACATGATCCAGCAGGAACTTTAGATGACAAGGAACATCTTTATGAAGAATTTTGGGAATTGCCTAGCTAATTTTCTCTAAATGAGCTTAAGCTCATAAAAAAATAAATTAAGAATAAAATATAAAAAAATAAAAAAGGGGGCTAAAATTTCTATGCCTAACGAAAGAAAAAATCAAACTCTAGAAAATGAAGAGAAAAAATCCGAAAATAAAGCTGAAGGAAAAGAAACAGCTACTAAGGATTTCGAAATATGGTTTCCAAAAATTAAATTTATAGATACGATTTATGATGAAAGAATCAAAATTCCTGTATTAAGTGCAGGAAAAGAAGCAAAAGTATTTCAGTGTCTTGCGAGATTATTGGAGAAATTACCTAAAAAAGAATTACAGGGTGATTTAGAACAATTTGCTGCCGCTGATCTTCTAAGTATTTTGCCTAATTTGTTAGAGGATGCACCCAAAGAAGCATTTTCTATTGCCTCTGAAATTTTGACCAGTAAAGAACATCCAATAGATGACAAATGGGTGCAGGATAATCTTAACTTTGATAAGATTTTCGATTTAATCATCCCTTTTGTAGCGGGGGAGGCAAAACTATTCGAGAAGGTCAGCGGTCTTTTAAGCAAGATGTCTTTATCGGTGAACTTTTAGATCGAATTTGGAATGAATATAATGCTTCCCCAGAAGAATGGTTTGCTCTGACACATAAACAACAAGAATCTCTTCTTGAGTGGATGGCTATACGGAAACAACAAGAGATAAAATTACAAGCAGCGATACATGGAATTCCTATGGAAAACAAAGAAATTTCTCATCCTGTGGAATCACCAACTTCAGATTCAGATTTCAAAAATCAACTTGCTGAAAGAATTGCAAAAGGATTGCCTGTCAAAGTAATAGTACGGGGAAAATAGATGGCTGCAACTAACCTAGGACAATTAAGTGTTGATATTATTGCAAATATAGGAAATTTGCAAAAAGGTTTAAACAGTGCGTCACAATTAATTAATCGATTTACTCAACAAACTGCGAAACAAGTACAAACCGGTACAAAATTCATGGGTGCTCAATACGATAAATTCGCAGTGGGTGTTAAGAAAACTGCTGATACTGCCAAGGGAGCCCAAACTCCTTTAATCAATGCTGTGAATCAAACCACAAAAGCTGTCCAAACAAATACTAAAGTTTTGAATAAAAGCTTTTCAACTATGAAAAGCGGCGGGAAAACTGTTGATCAAACCAGAAATAAATTCAAAGCTCTTGAAGGAGGTCTTGGTAATATAGGAGCCAAGATGTCGAATTTTATTCGTTTTAATATCGCTTGGTTTGCCACTTGGCGATTGATGTGGGCAGCTCTCGGCGCAATTAAAGCTGGAGTTGCTGCTATTGTTGAATTTGATACTGCTATGACAAATTTAGGAGCTATTACCGGAGCTACTCAGGGACAACTTCAGAAATTAGAGGAGACAGCTAGAGAAGTAGGAGCCACCACTAGATTCACTGCGGTCGAAACTGCAACTGCAATGGTTGACTTAAGTAAAGCTGGTTTTTCAGTTTCTGAAGTAAATACAATGATTTCTGGAACAGCAAAACTTGCTATCGGCACTCTTTCCGAATTAACCCAAACTACTCAACTTGTAGCTACAACTCTCCGAACTTTTAGTTTGCAAGCCGCTGATTCAACCGAAGTAGCAAATGTTTTTGCTGCCGCTATTACTAATTCTCGTTTAACAATCGAAGGGCTACGGAGTTCAATGAAATATATTGGTCCTATTATGTCTGAAATCGGTTATTCATTAGAGGATACTGCATCAGTTTTAGGAGTTTTAGCCGATAGAGGATTAGAAGCTGGAATTTCTGCTCGAGGTTTAAGAGGCTTCTTTAGTGCCTTGATTGCTCCTTCAGCTAAACTTCGGAAAGAAATTGAACGAGTTGGTCTTACTATGAGAGATGTTTCCCCCTTATATAATGATTTAGGGGATATCCTTCTGCGGCTTAGAGAAGCAGGATTTGATGTTGAATCTGCAATGAGAGGATTGGAACGAAGAGTCGGAACAATTGCGGTAGCTTTGATTGGAGCAGGAAAATATTTTGATGTTCTTAGGGATGCAATAACTGCAACTACGGCTGCTGAAGTAATTTCAGATCGTCAAACCGGCTCTTTGGGTTATAGAATAAAATTGATAAAATCAGAAGCTACTGAACTTGCATTAGCTTTTAGAGATCTTCTTTTACCTGGAATTGTAGGAGTTATGGCTAGTGTCTCCAACTTATTACAAATTTTTGGTGATTTTTTCTCTATGGTCAATGCGATAAATGGTATTCTTCCGGAATTTGTTCGCAATATGCTTTCCCTAGCAACTGCAACTGGAGAAACAAAAGATGCTATGGCTGGCATTCTTGCACTTTTACCTTGGTTGTATACTAAAATTAAAGGAGTTAAAGAAGAATTGACCAGTCTCCGAAAGGAAATTGCTGGTTCGGTTTTTGATTTGAATAAACAGATGACAGAATTGGCTAGGACTGCTATTGCATTAGAACAATACAAGGATGATGAAGTAAAATTACGGACTGCATTGGAAGCGATAGCAGATATTTATCCCGAGATTACAACTTTATTAATGCGTGAGAATGTAACTTATGAAAGTGCTATTGCTTTGATTAATGACTTAATCGAAGCAAAAAAAGAAGAAACAAAAATACGTAGAGAAGATTTAATTGTAGCTATTAAGGAAGAACTTATTTTTTTACGAGGAGAAGCTAAGGAACTTGAAATACTCAAAAAACGAATTGAAGAAGCTAATCCAGTCCAGAAAGCATTTTTGAAATTACAACTTGCGGGAAAAGAAACAATGTTCTATTCCTATAACGCAATAATAGTGAAAATCCGTGATTTAGAAGCAACTCTCCGAAGTTTAACTAAAACTACAGACGAACAAGTTTTAGCTGAAATTGAACATGGGGAAGGACTTGAACAATCACTTAAGGACCAATTAGAATTAGCTAAACAAAGAAAAGCTTCTGCCAAAGAATTGATACCACTTTATAATAAAGTTATTGAAAAGCAAAAAGAAGAATCAGCTAATTTTCTGAAAAATGTGCATGAAGAGTGGCAAGCAATTGAAAAACGTGAACAACGCACATTAAAGTGGATTGATGTTATGGATGATGAAATGGTAACAGGGGTATATGATAGTTGGATTAAATCTGAAAAAGAACTAGCTACGCTCCAAATGGAACGAGGAAAAATAATTAGTGATTATTATAAAACTTTGAAAGAATTGGAAGATGCTGAAACTGAACTTAGGGATATGGTGACAAGGAGACAATTAACAGAAGAAGAATGGTATAATCGGACAATTGATCTTCAACGAAAAAAAATGTTTCTTCTTGTGCAAGCTGCTGAGAAAGAAGGTAAGTGGACTAAAGAAAATGCGGAAGAATATATAAAGGCTCAACAGTCAGCTTTTGAAGCATTCACAAAAATTCTTGATTTACGACTTCAAGCCTCTTTAACTGCAGGATTGAAAGAAGAACAAGCAAGAAAAGCCCAAATGATCGAATTTGAAAAATGGTTTCCTTTAGTTGAAGAATGGG
>Ga0307928_10001839_pt1 | contig 16147 bp, 19 predicted proteins | sample AceLakmetagen232_FD_201815 | JGI IMG/M metagenome (GOLD analysis project Ga0307928, IMG submission 201815) | Saline water microbial communities from Ace Lake, Antarctica - #232 | ecosystem: Environmental > Aquatic > Non-marine Saline and Alkaline > Saline | place: Antarctica: Ace Lake... | reverse complement strand
AAACCATAGCTCGGGTGTGTCACCTATGGACGGCATAAGTATCTGGTATTACTTGGCTTAAGTGGTGTTTTGTGTACTCTGTCCATAGCAACCATAGCAAATAGTCAAATCGTTGTATATAGAGTAATAGAGTAAGTGTTTATTAGCTAATCCCTAGTAGTGTGTTTTTTATTGCGTGTGTGTATATCTATTAGGCGCACATAGGGATTTAGCTATGGATGCTATGGACAAAGTTTTGAAAACGCTTGTAAGTATAGCGTAGGTATGGGTTTGCGTTGGCCATAGGTGACATCGTATTTGCCTTGCGCTATGGATAAAAAGGTGGGGTTGTAACGGTTATGACGGTTAGTGGGGTTATAGTGGTTATAATGTGTGTGATGATTGCACGGGTTATAGGGTGTGTAGCGTGAATTGTTGGTAATACGCTGGAAAGGTAATACATATGATGTATGATGTTTGCCCTAGCCTGCCTTTTTGACGTGCCGCTATTATAGTCTGTACCAGTATTTCCAGGTTTACACGCTGCGGGTATGAAAAACAAGGTGCCTAATTCTGTTATTGGGACTACGTCAAGTCAACGCCGATTTAGTTCATAACCATGCCACGTACTGGTCAAGAATGCCGACCTGATCTGGATTAGGCACGGTACGCTGCATCATCGCTTATGGTGAGCATGATCATTCGTTATCCTTTTTGACGCGCTGTTATTATGGGATGGTCCCATATGGCCGCTGTTGCCTCGTCAGCCAACGAACGACCGATACCCCTATTATCGGACCCGGAACCCAACTATCGCTCCAGGCAGACCCCCCAGGGTGCCACCCTTGGATCCCTATACCCGAGATGCCGAATCTCCTACACTAGCACCCACACGCATGAATCAGGATAATATTTTCCAGCGAATCCGTGCCAACTTTTCCAACATTACCAATCATCCGCCAGCAGCGAAACGCGTTTTCACGCAGAGTCAGGAAAAGAACACGTTATTCACACTTGTTGATAAGTGTAAAGGTTTTGTGAGAAAAATATGGGTGTTTTCCATAGCGGGTCCACGCATATGTGTACAGATCCCAGTGCCGGTAACGTTATGCGTGGACTCTGGTAGCGAAATTGACTTCGTAACCGGGACGACCATGGAAAACCGGGAAATCTACTGGCAGTAATGGAAATAAAATAAATATTTGGATTTTTCCCAACCCAAAACCTTCCGTATAGGGTACGCTGAAGTGGGTATTATAGAGGGGTGTATATTTTTAGGGGATACGATGGGCACATACCAGAAAGAGTTGGAGTGTGGGCTCACCACCCTTATAGACGGATACAGACGCAGTGCCGTGGATGTGATCCCGCGTATTTAAGTTGGAAAGGACTAAGAAATGACTCAGATGACGTTTTTAGTAGGACAGATGATCGTTATGTTGATCGGTTGGGGATTAAAGTTCGGATTGGCAGCGTATGTCTGTGTGAGCGTGTGTAAGTCAGTGCGTAAGTTTGCCGCAGCATATGAGGATAGGGCCTAATGAGACGACGTGAATTCCTGGGATGGATAACTGGTGGGCTGACGACCGCTGTAGTAGCTGGTTGCGCAGACCAGGAGCCGTTGCCACCCCCACCGAAGAAGCACTACGCGAAGTCGGGTAAGTGTATAACGCACGAACAGGCAAAGGACCTTTTAGAGACGACGCTGAAGGATTTACCAAAGGCATCGTTCAACGGGTACACGCACATGAGAATATAGCGACGAGATGTTAAGCATGTGTTTAAATTAGAAAGGGCAAGATAATGGCAACCAGTGCGACAAAAGGAAAGCAAGAGAAGATAACGTATCGTCTGCCAAAGTCACTAGACATTACAGACAAGACTGTCAAGCTAGACGTGTACGACGAGGTTGACGCACTGGACGCGGCACAGAGCGTGACACTGACGTCACTAAACCACAAGTACAAGGCAGCATTCACCCCAGACGAGGACGGGGCATGGAGGGTTGAGCTTTACGTTGAGGACGACAACACCAGTGAAAAGACATTTGAGTTCATACGTGACTATAGTGTGGGTAACTTCAACACGGACGACGTTGGTGCTTTGACTACTACCGTAGAAAACAAAGTGGATCAGATCGGCGTGATTGTCATGGACATACAGAACACAGGTGGTGGTTCGGATGCCCCAATGTTGGGGTAAACCATGCAAAGTGCAACGCAAGAATTCAGGTTCATATGTAGACCATCAGGAGGATACATAGCGGGACGCGTTGTCCAATTGAAATGCATCATGCCAGACTTTGCGGAGTCGGGTTGGTTTACACTTGTTCCGATAAGTGAGACAGGGTATTACTACCTTGATCATGTGTTCGCAGGGGATGGCAAATACATAATTGAAATTAGGGTTGACGGAGTGTATCACACCAGCGACACGCTGACTATAAGTGACTTCACATGCCCTGGCGTGGTTAAGTTCAACGGGTACACGCACATGAGAATATAGCGACGAGATGTTAAGCATGAGATGTCTGGATGACACGCACTTGATGGTGCCCATGCTATGTCAAGTCCCGGTTAGACAGTGAGGTTAAGATGTGTACAGTGATGAGAAAATTGGTGCGCGGGACTCCACGTGGTAAAGCGTTGAAGTCCCTGAAACGTAGGCTGAAAATTCAGATGAGAAATGTCCGCGAGCTAATGACCAGTGATAAGACTGGTGATGTATCCGGGCTGCTCAGAAAGTTCGCAGCCTTGAAGAAGTTAAGGTCAGGCATCAGAATATAACCGATGGTAAGGAAGAAAAGATGAAATGTATTGGGAAGGCAGTAATATTGGAAGTTACCAAGGTAGATAATGATAACATCACGGACGGTGGTATCTTTCTGCCAGATGATAAGAACGCAGAGGACGAGTTACAGTTCTACGTGTACCAGATTGGCGAGGACGTGACAGAGTTAAATGTCGGCGATATTGTCCTTAAGCCAGAAGTCACTGTGCTGCGTCACACGTGCACACGTGCTGGTGCCCCTGAGTTTGATATGCGGTTGCCTAACGGCGGCGACGGGATCGTGGTTGATGAAGACGATATACGGGTGATTCTATCCGAAGGTGTCGAAGAAGAATAACGCTCTTTGATAATAGAATAAGCATGGTGCAGGTAACTCAGTGGTAGAGAAATGTTCTGATAAAGCATGAGTCGTGGGTTCGAATCCCACTCTGCACCTTTCATAATCCGGCTTACTGATAAATCGGAATGGCCAATAGGCCAACCCCAAAACCCGCACTATAGTAAGCCCGTCATCTTTCTTTCATTTCTTAACCAGCCAATGGAACTAATCCAGCCCCAAGGGACCGTAGTCAGTCGGGTAAACCAATATGGAGAAACAAGCCTATGACACTTCCTAATATAGTGAGTAGATGCAACCTGTCACCACTAGACGGGTTGATAACTCTGGCGCTAATACGGCTGACTTTTATATACTAGGGCATACATTGGGATAGACTAAAATGGAAATTACAGGGATAGCGTTGCGCGATTTTAACGGCCAAGCATGCCAGTGATGGTATCGACGAAGTGTGGGCCATAGAGGGTGTGCAAGAGACACTTGACGAGATAATAAAGAGACTTAAAAGAATCGGTTGCACCAACCAGATATAAGGAGCATAGTTCATGATTTCAAGAAACTGCATGAAGGGTTTAACATCACCGATAACATTGGCCCATGCTGTAATAGCCGGGACCGGAAGTAGGCTGGCGAAAACGGTAGAGAACACCTTGTCAGCGGCGGACTCGTCACTACTGGACATGTACCATGATCCGAATGAGTTCCTAGAAGTAATCACAAACGTCACAGGCGCAGACGCGGATTCAAATGTACTAGAGTTATATGCAGCTAGGTCTATAAATGACGACTACACGCATGTGGCCACTTTGACCTATACTACCGGCACTATGGTGGTGCGCGGCACGACAAGACTATATAATGATTCGTTAGTAGTCATGGAGGTAGATAAAGCATTTGAAGTGGTGGCATCCTCACACGCTGGCAACGACATGGCTAAGTGTTGGTTAAACACCAATGGCTATTCGAGATTTCTATTCATAGCCTCTACGTTAGGTTCCACCAGCATAAAAGTGGAAGCCTCGTCAGTAAATAGGGGCAGTATACCGAGTGTGGCGTAATTGATATGGCCACTAAGAAATCAAGCGTGTTTGAAAAGAAGCTGTTGAAGCATCTTCGTGACATCGGTGCGGAAGTAATGGCCGATGAAGATGACAATGTGGCTACCCACATAGAAGCGCTGGCAAGGCTTACATGGAAGGAAGCACTAGGCTACCATGTCCCACGTGAGATTGTGGGCAAGGACGGCACAAAGGTAGTAATTCAGGAACGTGTGGCACCGGACAGATACGCAAAGCAAATACTGTTCGATCATCTGTTGGGCAAGCCTAAACCGCAGACCCAGAAGCAGATGGACGATAAAAAGCCGAAGGCACCACCAGCGCACGAACGCATTAATGAAACGCTGACCGGCCATCTCAATGAAATAGCGGAGAAATCACATGTTGACAGTGGATCAAGCACAGGAGGTGATAAAGCCTCAACTCGCGGTTCCATTTCCAAACGACTCCGAATATTGGGTATGTCCAAACACGGGTCTGATGGTTCCTAAAGGTATGGTCCAAAACATGCGATGGCGCAAGGATCTTCTTAAGAAGGCTTATGATGATCCGGTGCTTCAACATGATCTGCTAATAGCATGCCAACAATCAAAACTGTTCTGGATCAACGCTTTCTGCTGGACATTTCATCAGTGGGACGTTGATCCTAAAACGGGCAAAAGAAAACCGGCGAAGAACCAGCACGTCCCATTTGTGACATGGGCGGTTCAGGACAACTGTGTAGATATGTTCGACTGGTGTCTTGAAAACGGTGAGGATATCCTGGTAAACAAGTCACGTGACATGGGCGCTTCATGGTGTTGTATGGCTTACATCCATTGGCATTGGCTTTTCACCCCCAACGCACAAATGTTAGAGATGTCGCGTACTAAGGAATATGTAGACCAGACTGCCAATATGAAAGCGTTATTCCCTAAACACGATTACATGAACCGATGGCTACCTTGGTGGATGCGTCCACCAGAGTGTCTGCCGGAGCAAAAGAACCGTTCATGTATGCACCTTTTCAACGAATTAAATGGAGCATGTATAGACGGGGAATCAACTACGGAACACGCAGCGTCTGGCGATAGGCGACTCATCGTTTTACTCGATGAGTTCGCAAAGGTTAAACACGGCAGGGCAATGCGATCCGCTACCAGAGATGCGGGAATCTTTCGCATCATCAATTCGACGGTGGCTGGACCTGGAACAGAGTATTCTAACTGGAAAAATTCAGGACAAATAAAGATATTCCCGCTAATGTGGTGGGACCATCCTGAAAAGGGTTGCGGGCGTTACGTCCAGCAGGAACCTGTAAGCAAGGAATGGAAGATTAGGTCACCATGGTATAACTATGAGGAAACTGTGCGTTCACCTAAAGAGATGGCTCAAGAAGTCGATGCTGACGACATAGGGTCAGGCAATGCTTTCTTTCACATGGCCGGTATAGACACACACTCTGCCTTATTCGCATGCAAGCCAAGGGTAGAACTTAATGTAGAATTCAAGAAGGGTATAGCGGATGACGCCATACCCTCTTTAGTGCGTTCACGCGGGATATCATGCCTTAAAGTCACCAGGGGCCGCAACACCAAATTGAAATTATGGTGCAGGCTCATAGGTGGACGCCCCAATCAGAACCACACATATGTGTTCGGTATGGACATATCAAAGGGTATGGGCGCATCCAACTCAGTAATAAGCGTGAGATGCGTAGAGACTGGTGAGAAGGTAGCTGAATGGGCGTGTGCCCAGACGTTGCCCGTTGACATGGCACGCGCTGCGGTAGCATTGGCCCTATGGTTCGGTGGTCGCGGCAGGTGCAATCTTCCTTTCATGATCTGGGAAAAGAATGGCCCCGGCCTCAACTTTGGCAAGCGCATTGTCAAGATGTACCACTACCCAAGGTACTACAAGACGATCACTATCGGGAATGTACACGATCAAAAGAGCGACAAGTACGGCTGGCAGAGTTCCACCGACGCCAAGTATGAGCTTATGACCGATTATGATCATGCGTTAGCATATGGCGAGATTATAAACCATTCAGCTTTGGCACTTGACGAAGCAAGGAAGTATATAACGTATGGTGACAATAGGGTCGGCCCTGCGTGCTTAGTAGAGGAAGACGCTTCAGCCAGGAAGACACACGGCGACAGGGTTATAGCTGATGCCCTTACCCTACTTGGTAAGAAGAAGTCGCGTAAACCAGGGGTCTTGCTGTCTATGCCACAAGGATCAGCCGGGCATAGAAAATTGCAGCGTAAGAAGTCGCGCAAGAAAAAAGGGTGGCGTCACGAATTTGATAATAGGTGATAATAATGTATGAATTGGTTCCAAGAAAAATGGCTGAAGCCGCACGGCAGGGCATGCGTAGAATGCGTGTACACCAGCGGAACCGGGCCATGTTCATTAAGGCATACGTAGGACAATATTTTGAGGAAAACCATGGCATGACTGGCGAGATGCCAATCAATCTTGTATACAATGCCATTCGTGCTATCATCCCGCAGTATGTCATGCGCAACCCAATCACAGACGTTACGTCTGATATCGTTGGTTATGATGACTATGCGTTCCTACTTGGCAAGGCGCTAGACCAGAACAACAGACGCACCAAGAAAAAGAATACCTTGCGGTATGGCCTGGTAGACGCCATGTTCTCTATGGGCATATTCAAGACTGGCCTTGCTGATAGTGGGTCATTCGTACAGTACGGCGACAAGCGTATAGATCCCGGCATGGTGTTCACGGACAACGTCAGCCTTGATGACTTTATACCCGACCCCAATTGTAGATCGTGGGACACTGCCGCATTCCTGGGTGATAAGGTTAGAATGCCGCGTCATGTGTTCCTTGAGAACAACGAGTTCGATGAAGAGCTTATCATGAAGATCCCAAAAGCTGGAACGTCTGAACAGCTTTACCGTGCTGAAAGCATGAGTAAAAAGGGGCTAACAGACAACAAGGTTATTGACATTGAAGACCTTATTGACGTGATATATCTGTACGTGCCAGGTGCAGATGCGATACTGGCCATACCGGACCCCAATCAGATAATGTTCGATGACTACCTATCCGCGACAGATTACTATGGCCCTAAGGATGGACCATATACATTTCTTACTATGTCGCAACCTGTACCGGATAACCCATTCGCCATAGCACCAGTAGGTGTGTGGTACGATCTTAATCGTATGGCCAACCAGATGATGGAAAAGGTGATGTCACAGGCTGACAGACAGAAGTCAATCATCATAGCCGATTCCTCAATGGCCGATGAGGCTGAAGACTTACGCCAATCGGAAGATGGTGACGTTGTATTCGCTGATCCGAAGTCAGCACAGGTAGCGAACTTCGGTGGGCAGGATAAGGGTAGTGAAGACTTTGTTGGTAGTCTAAGGACATGGTTCAACTACATGGCTGGCAATCCTGACCAGATGGCGGGTAATGCACAGAACGCTAAGACCGCTACACAGTCACAGATTCTAGCCAGTAACGCTGCTGTTGGTCTGGAAGACGGCAAGGACATGACGTATGACGCCACCAGTATGCTAAGCGAGAAGGAAGCATGGTACATGCACCGTGATCCGCTCATTAACATGCCAATACCCCATAGGGTTGAGGGTGGAAAACGCGTGCAGTTATTCCTTACACCAGCGCAGAGACGCGGTGAACCAGAAGATTTTATCTTCAAGATCAGGTCACGTTCCATGCAGGTAAAAGACCCAAGTCTTGTGGCGAAACAGATACTTGAGTTCGCTAGTGCCGTCGTACCATCCATAGCTCAAGCGGCCATGGTCATGCAGCAGATGGGGCAACCGTTCAACCTCCAACAGTCTCTTACCGATGTAGCTGATAAGATGGGTATACTTGACGAGGTTCATGATTGGTTTGATGATCCCAACTTCCAACAGCGTATGCAGATGATGCAACAGTTCGGCCCACAGGGGCCAATGAAAGCAGGGATGGCTAGTCCGGGTGCAATGGCACAGAATGGTGGACCGGCCAACGCGAAGAAGGGTGGTTCTACTTCGCCCATGCAGGATAAGAAATCTAGCGAACAGTCAACGGCTAATGTAGCCCAGAGTTCTATGAAATAGGAGGTGCCCAGTGGCCAAGAGTAAAGCTGAGATTAACGCCATGACACAGTTGAGGATAGCGGCCAAAGCTAGTAGACCCGTTAAGAATGGGAAACCCGCCAACTGGGCGGGAAGGCTTAAGGCTAGGGTTAAAGTCGAAATGGCAAAGCGTGCCCAGAAGAAGGCGTACAAGAACCTTAGTGCGGCCGAAAAGCGTGACGAAGGTCTTAAGGCTACTCGTACCCGGTATATAGAAGCGGCTAAAACTGGGATTAAATCGGACGTTCAGAAGCGAAGACTGCGGGGTAAATAATGCCAGCTTATACTTTCGCCTGCAAAGGATGTGGGACCAGCAAGACAGAGGTAGCGCTAATGCGTGAATACGATAACCTGTGTGTAATATGCCATGAGTGTGGTAAACATATGGTGCGTGACATGCGGGCTGATTTGTTCAATACGCCAAACGATTCATATACGAAACCGTTACATTCAGATGCACTGGCAATCGCACCTAGCCAGAGAAAGGAGCATGAGCAAAAATTCCCATATATAAAGTTAGATAAGAAGTGTAGACCTATCTTTGATAACTATGGCAGTCACCAAAGGTATTTGAATGAAACCGGATTCAGAAAGAATCCTGGCAAGAGTAAACGTAGAGCAAAAAAGGTATCCTAATATCTTACCCCCAGTGACTAACAGCGGAAACACTGGGCAACTTATTAAAGGGAAAATACCATGGCAAGAAACGGTGAAGAAAGCGAAGTTAAACTTCGTGAAATGGATGAAGATGCACTTGATAAACCCGAATTGGTTAGCAGTGTCGCACAAGCACTAGCCGATATCGGCGGAAGCCCGGCAGAAGATGAACTCAACGCGGCACCTACCCGTAAGGACAGCAAAGTCGATGACCAGGATGACACCGACGCAGATGACACCGACGCAGATGACGTTGACGAGGATGATCAGCCTACCCCGGACGATGAAGAAGGTGGCGAGGAAGAAATCGAGTTACCTGAAATACCCGATGCTTATTATCGCAGTGCAGCACGATACGGTTGGAAACCTGAGGCCATTAAAGATATGGTGGATAACCTGGGTATTGACCACGTCGTTACGCTGCTGCAAAATGTACACCAAAAAGACAACAACATGACTAATGTTTTCTCTGACCTTGGCCGTAAGGCAAAAGCGTTGGACATGAATGGAAGTCAGGCACCACCTGATGTAACAGTTGACACAGGTGATACCGCACCAAAGATCGACATGGAAGCGTTGAAAGAGAAGTATGGGGATGACGACCCATTGGTGGTGTTGTTCGCTGAACAGGCACGTCAGCTAAATGGGATGAAGGAATCATTCCAGCAGTTGAACACCAATCTTGCTGTGACACAAAACCAAGTGTCTAAGCAGGAACAGGAACTTGAAGACAATACCCGCAAATCGGTAAATGGATTCTTTGGCGGCAAGGGCATGGAACCATTTGCAAAGTTTTACGGTGACCTTGAAGATCCTGCTAGTACGTGGGAAAAATTGTCTGTGGGGCAGAAGTCTAACCGTGACCTGGTATGTCAATATGCCGACCAGATTCTTGTCGGTGCCAAGATGCACGACGATGCCATGACACTAGGTGAAGCGATGGAACGCGCCCATATGATAGTAAGTGAACCGATTGCAGAATCAATCGTCAGGACTAAGATTATGAAGCAGGTACAGAAGCGAAGCAAGGCACGCGTCGTTCGTCCGTCCCGTGGAAAATCAAAGTCAAAAGCAAAGTCATTGGCCAGTGGTAAACCGGCTAACAAACAAGAACTTGTGGACAGAACAAATGAGCGTCTGTCCTCACTATTCAAAGGCTTGCGCAATTAAATTATCACGCAAGTCGCACTAGTCAGAAAGGAAATGAGTTATGGCTGTAAAAAATTCTCAATTGGAAGACCTTCTTCAGACAACTTTGGAAGACCTTCCTAGTCAGGAATTTGAGGTCATGTGGGACAATCCTGAGTATGAGTTCTGTCGGATCTATCAGAACGAACGGGTTGAGATTGATGGTGGAACCGCTATCAGTCGTCGGGTCATGCTTGATCACAATGGTGCTGCACGATATCGTCGGCTGTACGACACTGACGAGCCTTCTGTGGACGATGTCATGCGTACTATCACTGTGCCGTGGTGCCAGATCGGAACCAACTATTCCTGGGACAAGTTGGAAATCATGCGTAACGCCAACTCTGCAAAGGGTTTCATTCGTCTTATGGACTCGCGTCGAATTGACGGTCTGTGGTCCTTGGCCGACTTGATTGAGGAACGTGCGTGGAAGACTCCCACCAATGCAAGTGACGATCTGTATCCGTATGGGGTGCCTTACTACCTGAACATGCTTGACGCTGACGCGGTAACTGCCGGGTTTGAAGGCCAGACGATCCGTTATCAAGACGGTACGACTGGTACAACTTGTGCTGGCCTTGACGCCAGTGCAAATGCAAAGTGGAAAAGCTATGCTGCCCTCTACAGTGATGTGGACGCAAGCATGATCGACACTTTCCGTATTGCCTTCTTGCGCACCAAGTTCAAAGCACCGCTGATCTTGAATGATCCCGCTTCCGCACGTTCTGCCGCGAAGCGTTGTTACGCTGGCTATGAGATGGTTTCCAAGCTCATGCGTCTGGCTGACGAGAAGGACGACAATCACAGTGGCAAGGATATCATGTCCAACCTGCGTGTTGATGATGGTGGAAATTGCATGATCAATCGTCTTCCCGTGGTGTATGTGTCTGAGCTTGACGGCGTAACTGACCCCGTTACTGGTGATGCAACAGATCCCCTGTACTGCGTTGACTTCTCCAAGTTCATACCAGTTGTTCAGGATGGTTACTGGATGATCGAGTCTGAGCCTATGACTGACCGTCGTCAGCATACGACCTTCACCGTGTTCCTTGATGGTAGCCACAACAACCTGTGTTTGAATCGGCGTAAAGCTGGTTTTGTCATCCACAAAGCAATCACAGCCTAATCTAAATACTAAATCTGAATAGATTAGTATTTAATTAGTACATACAAAATTACAAGGAGTAAACACTATGAGTGCATTTGTACGATACGGTTCCGATGATGCTGTTGTTGCCCGTATGCCTAGCCCTTCCATCTGGAATGACTGTCCCGTTAACGACTATCTGGCTGACCCCTCCAAGGGTCGGCATGACTTTGACGACTTCACCCGTGGGGTTATAGCGCATAGCACAATTGTTCTTGGCCAGGAAAAGGGTTGGACATGTTTTGCTGAATCTGGCGACGTAGCCGACTGTGCATTGCAGGCCGACGATGATGGTGTTCTGTTGCTGCAACAGGATGGAACCGATGCCGATGTTGTGGCCCTGACCGATGGTGACAATGTAATGGGCGCATGGAAGACGCCGACTGCTGGCAATGCCAACAACAAAAAGGGTTGGTGGTTTGAAGCGCGTATCAAGGTTGTCTCTATTACTGACGCCGATAATGGTGCATTCGTTGGTCTTTGCGCACCTGGTGAGGCAAAGGACGCTGGTGGCGCTATGACTGCTGGCGGTGCCGGTCTTTCTGATGTTGACTATATTGGGTTCGCCCAATTGTCCGGTGATGCTGATGATCTTATCATCGCTTATAATGAGGCATCTGCTGGCACAGCACAGACTAGCACTGGTGTCATTACGCTTGAAGCTGACACATGGGTACGCGTCGGCTTCAAGGTAATTACTAAGGGTCAGGGCACCTACGTTCAGTTCTACAAGGACGGTGCTTATCTGGGTGCTGCAACTGACATCAACATTACTGGCACCAATGCCAACTTCCCCAGTGCTACTGACATGGCACGTCTTGTTTCTAGCGTAGGTGAGTCCGGCGTAGACGACGGTGATGGTATCTATGTTGACTGGGTTCGAGTCGCTACTGCACTGTAATCGACTGTCTTTCTGGGCGAAAGCCTAGCTAACGTGTACCTCTTGGTGGAACTAGGGGGTACACATTTTTGGAGTTTAATCATGGCTGAATCAAGTGCTACCTTTACATTCCGAGACTTGCTTCTGTTTGTCGCGGAATACTATGGCGTCGCATCCTACGACACAAATGGGATGCCATACATACCGGCTGATGACGCATTCAATCTTAGAGAATGTAAAAAGATAGTCAATGAAGCCATACGTATGTTCGTATCACGACCACCTAACAGCGGTAAATGGAGGTGGACACACAGAGTTGAAACCGTTACATTTGACCCAACTGGCCTAGGGGTAAGCAACATTGACAGTGACGCTGCGCGTTACATGCTATCTGCTGGATGTATGCAACCCGCTGGCAGGATAACATATACATCTGATTCAGGCCACGGCACCAACATTGAATGGTGCGACGTTACTCGTATCCTGCAAAGTAGGGAGCTTAGCGTAATAACCGGCTATCCGTCTCTTGCGGCTATACGACCGTACCAGCCAACGACGAACGTACTCACTTCCTCTAGGCGGTGGGAGATTATGTTCGATCCGGCACCAAGTTCGATCCAATCAGTTCAGTTCCCATATGTCATGCAATTTGACAAGATGCTGCTTGAGGGTGGAACTGCCGATTCAGCAGGTGCGACCACCCTGGTAGACGCTACAAGACTTGAGTCTGACGACTACTTTAACACGTGGGTGATACGCATAATTGCTGGTACAGGCGTGGGTAGCTATGCCCCTGTCACTGATTATGTTAAGTCAACAGGTACATACACTGTAGCTGACTGGCTAGACTCTGATGGTGTAGCGGGTGGCACTGATCCTGCTGCTGATAGTATTTACGTAGTTGAACCAGCGGCAAATCTGCATCCTGCCGGTGCCCAGTTTGACGAGGCTATAAAGATCGCATGTTTCGCGAAATGTGAGATGGAAGCTGAAGACACAGAACTCGGCAATAAGTACATAAAGTACTTTGATGAGGTTGCACTACCCGCCGCGTATACCATTGACGCAAACTCTGCGCCAAGGACACTTGGAAAGATGCACAATGGTAGACGTGACAACACCAACAGGCATATACGTGTCTGGGACAACGTTAACTTTAATATTTAGGAGTAATAGTATGGGTTTCTCTCACGGTTGGGCGCATAGATTTATGACCAAAGACCAGGCGGCACCAGTTAGTGGCGCCGTACAAATAGTATTCACTACTGAGGACGGCATCACAGAGTGTCGTGGCACTACGACCCCGACTGACGCCACAGTCGGGTACGCACCTGGCGGTACGTTCAAGGACACGACCAACGGAAAAGAATATATCAACAAGGGCACTAAAGCCAGTTGCTCATTTAAAGAGTCACTAACGGTTGATAGTGCCGTTTCAGCTATCGAGGCTGGTGGTGATCTATCCGGTACTGCCGCTGGTGCTGGACCTAGCCCATTGATCTGGGACAGTTCCAAATGGCTGGAAGCACAGCTAGACCCAACAGCGGGTGTGACTTATTTTGATGATTACATGGGTCCAATTGATGCCACTACTGGTGATGGATACGTTATCACTGCCGTAAACAGTGGTGCTATCTCTGGCTCTGCCACTGAGGATGGTGGGGCGTTGTTCCTGGATTCAGCGGGAAACAATGCCGCTGATGACGGTGTGCAGGCACAACTCACAAACTGTTTGGTAAAGCCTGTTGCCGGAAGAACTATCCGATTTGAAGCACGGTTAAAGGTAAATGATAACAGCGCTACCACGGGTCAATTTGCAATTGGCCTTGCTGGTGTGGACACTACCCTTATCGCTGCTGGCGTGCTGGATGACGTGGTTGACAAGGCATTGTGGTTCCATCACGGGGCATCTACCGCTGACAGAATGTCTGTATGCGCAGCCAGAACAACCGCAGAAGACATCGACGCTGATAAGGCCACAACTGTTGATGACACATACATCAAGTTGGGGTTTGTTATCGACGGTATTACTGATATCAAATGGTACGCTGACGGTGTACTGGTACACACTAGTTCTGAAGCTGCGAACATCCCCAATGCGGTAATGTGCCTGTCATTTGTATCGCAGACAGAAGGTGCCACAAAGGACGCAGAGATGTCGGTTGACTGGGTTCGCCTGATTCAAGAGGGTGCCAGAACTGCGTAACAGTAAATAGGGTGGTCCCCGGCTAATAACTGGGGACCACATATCTTTATGAAATTGACATTCCCGTTCAAGGGTTACCACAAGGGCAATGCTACTACGCAGCAACCTGCCGGAACGTCGCCGCACATTAATAATGTCAGATCATATGATTCTCTTGATGACAGAGCACGCGGTGGCAAACGTCCTGCTGCTAGGAAGTGGAGCACAACGCACGTTGGTGGTGGGACGGCAAGCCCTATTGTAGAAATGGTTTCAGTCACAGTGGTCGAATCTGTATAAGGGGAAAATATGATTGCGCTATCTGGGAATCGTGAAGTAAGCAAGTCTGTGTGGGCTTACCCGAACACTGGCGGTGCCTTAGCGAGTCCAATTGTTGAAATGGTTTCAGTCACAGTAGTAGATACACAGGCAAGCAGTGGCGGTGGAACTGGTCCTATAGACGAATAAGGAGTTATAATAATGGCAACTTCAACGTTTTCCGCTGATTGGTTTGAAGATGGGTCGTCGACTAAACCATCCGTAGGGACCGTGCTATGGTCCGACGACGGTGAAGGATCACCAGTAGACCCGTCTTATCAGGTGACGCTAGTGCAAGACAATGGATCTGACAACTACACTTACGTCTGCACAATACTTACGGGTTCGGGTGATCCTGAAGTAGATGATCTTCTGTTTGAAGACCCTAACGCGAATTACTTCGTGGTGGCCACCGCGTTGGTCCCGGTATCGTCCCCCATAAATCCAGGCGACAAGAAGTTCACAAGGAACATTGTTACATTCTGCAATGACAAGGTATACTATGGCCCGGACCCAGACAGTCTTGTAGAACTAACCGATGCCAATGGGGATATAGATTGCACCAAACCTTTGCGTGCAGCAGAGGCATATGGAAAAGTAATGATAGCCAACTACGACAATTTCCGCGTAGCTGACTTTGCCAATGTTAAGATAACTACGCTAGATATTGGGGCCAATATACCATATCATGGTGACATAATACGTGGTGGAACGTCAAGTGCCGCCATGGTGGTTGACTACATAAACGCCGCATCTGGCGCCACTACTATTTACGGCAACAGGATATCGACTGGAACCTTTGCGGCAGAGGCCATAACCGGCACTAATAAGAATGGCGACGCCGTGTCATTCACTGGTACAGAGGAAGTGGCTGGCCCGCATTGGTACGCGTGGACGCCATACGCCAACGACACAACTAACTTTGGCACCATGCCTAACTACGCTAGTATAGTTCTGCTTCATATAGGCAAGGTGTGGCTTATGGCAGACAACCAGTACCCGCACCAATGGTACGGAACAAGACAGAATAACCCATTCGATTTCCTGTATGCGCAGAATGACGCTGGATCTGCCGTTGCAGGTAATAACACTGACGCAGGTGAGGTGGGTGATATAATCATAGATGCAATATCCTATAGCGATGACTATATGATATTCGGTTGCGCCGGTGAGATACATGTAATGCTAGGGAATCCGTGTGCTGGTGGTCGTATCAACCTAATGAGGACAACGGGACTACTCGCATCACGTGCGTGGTGTTGGGACAATGATCAGAATTTATTCATGTTGGCCGACGAGGGTATGCTAATGATACCAAAGGGATTTGGATCGGCACAGAACATGACAAAGGAATCCTATCCAGACTTCATATCTGACATAGGATACAACCCTACCATACACAGGATTACCATGGAATATGATGACGCACAAAAAGGCATCGTTATCCAACGTGTAACTATATCCGATGGGACAAATGAAGGGTGGTTCTATGACCTAAGAACTGG
>Ga0307928_10001837_pt1 | contig 16160 bp, 18 predicted proteins | sample AceLakmetagen232_FD_201815 | JGI IMG/M metagenome (GOLD analysis project Ga0307928, IMG submission 201815) | Saline water microbial communities from Ace Lake, Antarctica - #232 | ecosystem: Environmental > Aquatic > Non-marine Saline and Alkaline > Saline | place: Antarctica: Ace Lake... | reverse complement strand
TCGAACGGACTTGATTCGGCCTCTTGGCTTTGCGGGTTTTCTGACATGGTGTTCACGTTTCTTTCTTGGTGTGCGGTGGGATCCAGAGCGGGGATGAGGAAAAAGGGCATTAACCTCAGAGCCCCGAGCCGAACCATAAAGAACGACAGCGCTTACGGAGTGCCGTCGTAGAATCCTGCTTCAAAGATGCACGCCTCACCGGATACGTTGACGTCCGCATCGGCAGCGAGCTGGAAACCAGACGGGCAGGGTTTGCCTGCGGCGGCTGGCATGTAGGAATAGTCCTCGCCCTCGGTCTTGACGAACTTGGACGTATTGCCTGTCTCAGCCGTTGCACCGTCAGTCTGAGCGATGATACCGGCAGCCGCGGCCAACTTGGAGTCGGAGACCGATTGCAGACCACTGCGTTTGATGCCGCCACCGATGGACGTGCCATCGAGCATCGAGATGTCGTACTCGATTGACTCGAGATTCGCGCTGTCGATGTTGGTGACCTTGACGTAGTCCGGAACGAACCCAACACCAATGGTGAGGATTGCGCCTGTAGCGTCGAATGAACCTGTTACTTTTCTCATGATATTCTACCTCTTCTTATGTTCTTGTTTCTGATTCAAATGCGAGTCTGGGAGCGGAGGGCTGAGCCGTTTCTGACCCAACCCCCAACCGGAAGCGGGTTAGGCTTACAGTACGCTTGCGAGCACCTCGTAACGGGCGATCCAGAGATCGTTCAGGATCACTGAAGTCTGCAGGGTCTTCCAGGAAGTGAACCCGCGCTGAGCCAGCGGATCGGAATCGCTGGGAGTCGGGTTCTTGACCATCGGCGTGATACCGTTCTTGCCCTTGAGCGGGACAATCCCGTACGCATTCTTGGCGATGCAGATAAGGGGATACACGTCACAGTTCGATCCGGTGGTCGACAGGAAGTTCGTCGGATCTGCTGCGCCGGCATCTTCCCAAGGAGTGAACAGGTCTGTCAGGATAAAGCGGAAGCTATCCACTTTCCCGACTTCGCCGGGCAGTGCCTTTGTGCTGTCGGCGTACTTCTCGGACGAAGTGAAGCCAGTCATTGCGCGAATGTCGTGTTCGAGGTCGGTGTGACCAAGGACGAAATAAGCGGCCTGGACCGGATCGGTTCCGTACTTGACGGACGCGCGAACAATCCGACTGATCTGTCTCGCGCGGCTGTTAGAGAAGAACCGCTTGATCTTCGAGAAGGTATTGCGAGTGCAAGTACCTGCCACCTCTACGCGAGTTGCGACGGCGCCGGCGCGGAACACTGTGGTCCCAGCCTTGAGCACTGCAATGCGGATGATCTCGACGGTCTCTGCGGCTTGCTCGCCCAGGACGTCCATCATCTCGTGCATTACCGGATCTTCATGGGTGTCTTGGATCACGTCAGAGAGCGGAACCCAGTCGCCGTACTCTTCGAGGGTACACTCAACGTCGGTGTACGTGATCTTGCTGCCCTTGGGCGTCACGCCTTCAGCCAGCGGAGAAGTCGCAGGAGCAAGAGATTCATATCTCCGGAACTTGCGAGTTTTGGTTTTATTCCGTCCCTGGGGATCGAACTGGCCGAAGCGCTCGACAACGAGCAGGGCCTGTCCGCGTTTGAGCAGGCGCTTTGCGGCGTAACCTGCTGTCCTTGGTGAGATGTCTCCGTAGATGTTAATTGACATTTTTCAATACCTCCGTGTGTGCCTTGTTGTACTGGCGCACTGGGGTATTAAAACTGAACCCTCTGGCAATCCTACTAAAACCGAAACGAGTGTCGCTCGGCTAATCTATTTTATATACACTCAAATCCGTTAAACTTGTTGCATTTCCTACACTTGATCTTGATGTGCTTGATCTCGCCTTCAGCGATCTTGGTTCCGCAGAATTCGCAGAAGAACTTACCGTTTGGTAAACCCCTCTCCTTCTTCCTTAGAAATTCGCCTGGTGCTCGGTCAGCCATTGTTATTCTTCCTCGTCGCTGCTTTCGTCATCAAAGCCCGCGCCGAAGTCGTCTTTGTCGCCTTTAGCTTTGTCAGGCGCCTTCTTTGCACCCTTGGGCTTTGCAGTGCTCTTGTGAAGGGCGTCTGCCTTCTCTTTCGCGGCGGCGACTTTGTCGTCAACTACTTCAGCGGCTGTCTTGGCCGTCGTCTCCTGGTACGCCTGTATGATCGTTACGCAGGAGTCCACGTTGCCGCCTTCAGTAAGCGCTTGGATGGCTGCCGACTGCTTGCCAACCCAAGTCTCGAACTCTGGTGAGTCAGCGATCTTGGTCGACCCCGGGTGCTTCAGCTCGCATGCGTGCAGGAGCCTGAGACGTCCCAGTTCAACGGCGGCTTCTGGATCAGCTACTGCATCTGCTACACCTGTCTTGGCTTCAGCAACAGGTTGAGCCGTTGGCATCCCTGAGAAGAGGTCCTGCAATATGTCTTGCAGTTCCGGTATCTCAGTTAACAGCACATCTGCTTTTGCCTTGAGATCGCCATCCATATTGGCAATGCGATTGGCAACGTAATTCTCGTCGATCGTTGCTGCTTTCGCTGCCTTCTCTGCTGCGGTATCGGCTTCTGCCTTCGCTTGCGCGGCGGCTAACCGTTTCTGGACTTCGGCTTCGATCGCTTCCTTGGTAGCCAGCGCGTCAGCTGTAACCTTTGCTTGGGCTACGGCGTCGGGCTTTGCTGCTGCCTCTGTCGCTAAACGCTCCATGCGCTCGACGGCAGTTTCTTGGTCGCCAGCTGTGCCGGTGTCACCAGCAACGCCAGTGTCGGCTTCTACGCCGGTGTCTCCACCAGCTGTACCAGTGTCGCCAATTTCGTCTTCGTCGGCGGCAACACCAGTATCTCCAGTATCTGCTGAGCCGGTGTCGCCTTCAGGTGCCGTTGCTTTGGGCTTTGTCTTTTCGTCCTCGGCGAATGCTTCGTCGAATTCGAAATCTGACTGTGCCTGTTCTTCTAGCGTGTTCGCACCAGTGTTTTCTGGTGCGTCTTCCTGAGTTGTGTTTTCGTCTGCCATGCCTTTGATGCCTTCCGTTAGAGCTTACTACTGGGGTATATCTCAATCCTCTGGGTTATGCTTGAATCGGATCACTTAAACCGGAGTTGGCAGTGTTGCCGGTGCCGGTAGGTCGTAGAAGTCGGCGGTTTGCGGACCGCTTCCATCTGTCATGTTGTCAGTGTTCGCCGTCCACGAGGTAGACTCTTTAGCGTTAATCGTGATGTAACCGAACTGAACGTTGTCAGCGTCAACTGATGGCAATGCGGCGATCGCGGCTGCTTCGTTAGCATAGACCTGATCGGCAGACACAACCTTGGTTGATACTGTTCCGCTTGCGTTGATCTGCACGAGGATCGCGCCCCAGAGTAAGCCAGCAGCTGTGCCGACATTAACCGTGTGTCCGAGCGTAAAGGTCAGGTTGTCAGTTGCCGCCTTCGAGAGGAACAGACCGTCAATCGCGAAGATCGCGACGGTAGTGGTCTTAAATTCGTCAGCGGTTGCCGAAATAGCCAACGTGCCGATAGCCTTCAGGCCGTCATCGAGGTAAGAGATAAGCCCGTTCACTTCGGTGGTCAAGTCTACGCCAGTGTCGCCTTGAACGCCCGTGTCACCCTGGGCGCCAGTTACGCCTGTGTCACCAGTCACGCCCGTGTCGCCTTGGGCGCCAGTTGCGCCGGTATCACCCTGAGCGCCAGTTGCGCCTGTGTCACCAGTCACGCCCGTGTCGCCTTGGGCGCCAGTTGCGCCGGTATCACCCTGAGCTCCAGTTACGCCAGTGTCGCCTTGAGTTCCAGCTGCGCCAGTGTCGCCAGTCACGCCCGTGTCACCCTGAACCGTAGAATCAGCGCCGGTATCACCTTGAACGCCCGTGTCACCCTGAACCGTAGAATCAGCGCCGGTATCACCTTGAACGCCCGTGTCACCCTGAACGGTTGAGTCTGCGCCGGTATCGCCTTGAACCGTAGAATCAGCGCCGGTATCGCCCTGAACGCCAGTATCGCCTTGAACGGTAGAGTCAGCGCCGGTATCACCCTGATCGCCGCCACCGGCTCCAGTATCACCCTGATCGCCAGTTGCGCCAGTATCGCCGTCGCCAACTCCTGTGACTGTGGCTTCTGTCATATCGACGGTGTCGGCAAAAACGACCGGCGCTTCAAATGTCTGCGGTTCTTTGTATTCGCGTGGGATTGCATCGTCCATGGTGTTACCTCATTGTTGTTCGCTGCTGTTTATGAGTTTTTTTATGTTTTCCGGTAAATCCAGAATCCACTTGAGACCTTTGGCCTCCATTAAGAGCTGAACGATTACCTTGTCGTCCACTGACCCGACCTTCTCTATGGCTTGGTTTTGGAGTTCGTCGACTCGCACTTGTGCCGCTTTGAGAAGTGCTGCTGATACCTGAACAACCTTGGCATCTTTGACCAGTAATTGTTCATCGCCTGTCAGGTAACGCAGTATGTTCATTGCTCTCCTAGTTGCTATCAAGGTGAAACGCGTTTTCTGAAAACCCAAGGAAAGCCAAACAGCTATCCTGCATTATTTTCGGATTCTGGCTTGAGAGCGTCGAGCTGCTTGAGCTTGAGTTCTTCTGTTGCAACCTGTGCATCAGTGATCGCTGCTTGTGCTTGAGCGTTGTTCTTGTTCGTTTCCGATTCGGTCTTGTCGACTTCCGCGACATCTACCGGATCTGGCTGTTGCGCTGCGATCTCGGCCTCTGACGTCAAGAACTGGTCTGGATCCACATCGCCCATCTTCGCGATCTCTTTAAATATCTCTGCCAGCTTGGCCTGACCTTCGGGCAATGCGGCCGCAACGTTGAGTAGCTCGCGAATAACGGCAAGGCGCTTGATCTTGTCCTGGAACGAAGTGAAGCCAGTAGCGAAGACCTCGTAAGATCCTTTGCCCTCTGCCCTGGGGTCGGACATGTTCCACTCGTAGAAGTATTGAGCGACCGGCTCGGTTATCCCGTTGTCCATGTTGCCCATAACGCGAGCGAGGTACTTACCCGACTTCTCCAGGCGCTGCTGCAGTTCGTATGCGGTATCTCCGCTGTCGCCGCCTGCGCCCTGCTGGATCTTGGGAACCATCGAATCGTCGTCGGCCCATTTCTCGGTAAGGTCTATCGCGGAAAGCAACGATTCGCCTACATCCTGAACAATGATCTGCTGTACGGCTTTGCGCACGTCGTCACATTCATCAGAGATGTCAACCAGGCTGCCAGGGACAAACGACTTCAGTTTCTTGGCAAGCAGGTTGCGCTTGAGTGCGAGCTGGACATTGGCCGAGAGCGCTTTGTTGTCGAAAAACAACCGGATGACGCCGTTACGCATCATCTGTACGTCTTCGGTGTTGTCTGCTACGCCGATGCCGCCTTGGCCTTCGAAGTTGTCTTCCCACTTGGCACAATAGAATGGCCGATGCTTCGCGTTTCCGATGACGGCCAGCCGTACAACGGTGTCGTCAATGACGCCAACCAACAGTTCGACCATCCTGCCTTCTTGCTCGTCGTCGTCGGCTTCTGCCAGTGACCACGGATCTGCTCCGCTCTTGTCCATGAAGTCTTTGAGGATTGAGCGAGGTATGCGTCCCCAGTATTCAAGGTAACGCACGGTTTGCTTCCGGTTCGGGATGTCTTGAATCGCGGGATTCAGTTCGCTGGTGGAGTCAGTCTCTTCAGGTTGCCTGCTCGAATGGGCTTTGAGCGCCTTCTTCAATTCGATATCGAGTACTCCAGGCTGGCCTTCCAGCGCCTCGACCAATTGGAACGGTGAGCGGATCTGGCGATGGATTACCGAATGAGTTTTCTTGAGGTCCGTTTCTTCGTAGTCCGTGAAGATGTCCCAGGGAGTGACGTAGTTCCATGACGGCGAGTCGAACTCTTCCTCTTCCAGATCGTATCGCGCCTGCTCCATTGACGGGGAAAGCGTGTCTTGAATGGGAACGTAACTCTGGCGAAGGTAAGGTTCTACTGATGTTTTTGCGTAGGTGATGCCATATACGGCGCCCGACATAAAGTGATTTATCATTGCCTTGTCTGCGTCGCACAAGGTGAACTGTCCCTCGATGACCTTACGCATAGTGTCGAGCCGTGATTCAAGTTGCTTCTGCACCTCTGCGTCGGTCTCGGTATCGTCAGTGATGCCAAGAGCCTGCATCTCTATTGGTGAAGCCTTCAGGTCGAACGGGATTTTCCCGCCAGCAAGGTATGCGTCCAGGCAGATCGATACGGCAGCGACAATCTTCTGCTTCGTTATCGCGTCGAATGCTTTCGATCGCCAGCCTTCGCATTCTTCGGCCTTCCAGAACCCGTTGTTAATCCGGCGATAGGCGTTGAGGTTCTTGTGCCATTTCGCCGTGAGGTCTGCCCGGTTCTCTTCCTTGTCTTTGTAGTCGGAGTTGACGTAACTGGCGAGGGATGTGACATCTGCTTCTGCATCTGGCATTGGTTTATTCCTTCAAATGCTGATTAGTGCGTATATGAACATATAAGCCCGCATAGTAGCAAACAGCAAAGAAAGCCAAACCGCGAATCACGCTATTTTTCCGGCAACCTCTTTTTCGAGAGGCCAGTCAGGAGGCATGACAAAGCGTGTAGCGCCGGGAACGGTCCTTGCTTTGGATCAGCCCAATGCTGCTTCATTTCCTCGTGCAATGGTGTTGCTTCTTTGATCACCAGTTGCTTCTGGGCTAGAGCGTCTGCAATGATAAGCTGTACATGGTCATCGTGTCCCCAGTGCGTCGGGATCAGCGATGGCCGCGGTTCAATCAGCGGACTCCTGCCAATACGCATCCGGAACGCCTTGTTGTACTCGTCGCACTGGAACCAGTAGTAACGGTACGCGTAGTAAGTCGCCCAGTTGTGAACGAACCAGGGCGCGATTCCTATATTCGCGATTCTGCCTTCCGCATCCAGTACGTGGTCAATGCTGGTGAACTCGCGTTGGTCCAGGATGTAAATCATCTTGGTGTCGACGTTGCGGGCTCCGAGAACAGCGCAGCCATTGAACACGTCGCCAATAAGCTCAGGCCAGCAAATGCCGCCTGCAACCTGATATGACCCGTTCGGCAGCAGTGACTTTTCTTGGTCGAACCAGAGCCGTGAGACGTCGCGTTCTTGGTCAACCGTCGCTTGGATCGGCGGGATCAGTGACTTCTTTGTCTCCATCCTCTGCATCCTCCTCGGCGATTGCACGTTTGTCGGCGATCTTCTGCAACTTGGCCAGCTCGTCCATGATCTGTTCATGCGTCATCTTCAGACCAGAAAGAACGACGTTGTCCGAGTTCAAGAACATGTAATGCAGAACTGGATGCGTGCTTTCTTCTGGTAGGTCCAGGACTTCCTCTTCCACTCTGTATGGATTCTCCCCGTCGCATGCGCGGTCCACGAGATCCTTGAAACTGGATGATTGGTCATTGAAGGTCTCACGCAGAATAGGCAACAGCCATTTGGCGAACATCGATGTCTTGATATGATCGATGCACTTCTCTGCGATGTCGGCCAGCGGATCCGCCCGAGGTTTCCTTGGCGGCGTTTCTGGTCCCTTGTGCGGGATGAAGTGTCGGTCTTTGTTCCGGATGTGTTTGGGCGCCTTGCCACTGATACCCCTGTCACCTTTGGGGCCTTTGGGTCCGGTTGCGCCTGTATTGTCTGTGTTGTTCATGGTGCTGTTGCCCTTTCTTTATTGTACGAATGCTTCGTCCATATTGTTTGTTGCTGATAAGCCAGATGTCATTGTGTTACGCCTCAAGGCCTCCTGGTATCCGTCTGACACCACGTCTACGATGTCGTCATGCACGCCAACCATAGGGAAGCTGCCGAGATGCGTCTCTGCCAGCACCTTGGTGACGGGGTTGCAACGGATGTAAACATTGCCTGCTTCAAAGATCGGCTCAATGTATCCCGCTCTAGTCACTTTATCGCCCACTGGATAGAATGGCGTGACGACGGCCTTGCCCTTGAGGATGTCGCGTAACGTGGTGTATGCGCTCTTCTGGGCGCCATTAGCTTCGACGCTCTGCGGGATGTTCTTGTCCCTCGTAGCGATCTCGATAATCTTGGCGTTGCGGCCAGTAGCTTCTTCTCGAAACGCGTGCAGATCGTCCACCAGAAGGATGTTACCCTCTGGCCTCTCGATAACTGCTACTCTACCGCCGGCAGTATAATCCGGATCGTCTGTGGCCACTTCTTTTTTGGAGTGCGCGATGTCCCAGTGACGTATCCAGTGTGGATCCTCGTCAAACGTCGGGAAGGATTGCCCAGGGTTAAGCCAGTTGACGTTATCCAGCTTCAGCATGTTGCCGCCGCGCAAGTACGGTTCGCCCTGCAGCAGAGAAGCGGCCGCATAATCCGAACGAACTCCGAACTGTGCCTTGTACCATTCGTCATTGAACCGAGCGGGGAACAGGAACTCACTGCCGGTGTTCTCGATATTCTCTTCGCCACGCGCACGGAAGTGAACCTTCTCAAACTTCGGGAAGTCTTCGACATACGCCTCGTCTCCAATGGTGCCGGCTGCTTCAATCATTCCAATGGTGTCTCCGACGTGCCAGCGGGTTTGGACTACGATGATGATGTGGACCGGCGCCAGACGCGAGAAGAAGTCGTCTCGGAAGCTGTCCCAGCGTGACTTGCGCAGTGTTGGGCTCTCTGCCTCTTCACGGTTCTTGAACGTGTCATCCAGGACTAGGACGTGGGCGCCTTTGCCGGTAGCGCCACCTCTCATGCCCAATGCCTGGATCTTGCCACGTCGATTGAATACGCGTCTCTTGGATGCAGCATTGGTCAGCGGATCCCAGCCAGGGAACTCCGGATACAGCTCCCTGTAGGCGTCGCTGTCCATGATTGCCTTAATGTCGCGGGAGAAGTCCTCGGACAGGTCACTAGCATAGCTCGCAAGCATGATCTCTAGGTCTGGGTCCCAACCAAGTAGGTCTGCGGGCCCATAACGCGAGGAGATGTCACTCTTTCCGTGTCGAAAAGGGATCGTAACTGTCAGTCGAGTGGAGATCCCGTTTTTGAAGTCGATCTTCGCCTTGTCGATCTTCGCGCAGAGAACCTTCGTATGGTAGCCAACGAGCAGGGGCTCCGACGGGTTGTTCCAAAGATGCCGCATTGACTCGAGCATCGAAGTACGGGCCCGCGCCAGTATGCAGGCTTTGTGGATGTCGTGAGGTGTGGCCTTGGGCTGGATCAAACGACTTCTCCGCTCGGCAGCTCCTGGCCGGTCAACCGAACAGCCATGGCTTCTATCACGGCGCGCTCTTCGTCCGTAGCCAGTCCAAGCATGTCAGCAATCACCTGAGCGGGACTACAGTTCGCGCTGTTGGTTACTTCGAGCTTGTCGTTGAACATGCCTTCGATACGGGCAAGGTTGGCGAGTGCAGCGGGCTTATCGTGTAACTTGATCGATACCTCGCTGATCGCATGGGGCTTGTCGTTGACGATCTCCTTGACCGTCTTCACTTTGAACTCTTTGATGCAAGAGCGCTCTGCAGGTGAGAGCGTCTTGAAGTCCGAAATCGTAATCTCGCCCTTTTCGTAGTCGATGATACCGGGAAGGTCAGTAAACGCGAGCTTTTCAAAGCCCATGATGACCCGTTCCCGGCGATCGGCAATGCGACCGGCACGCTTTTCCCATATCTTATTCAGCGCGACTACAACGTGCGGACGCTTGAACATGTCAGAGGCGCGCTGGTTGATCGTGAGTCTCGTCCAGCGCTTACCGTGTGGGTGTCCGACAAGGAAGGCTGCGCCCTTGGTTATGCCGGGAGTTTCGGAGTACGCCTTGATCGCCCCTTCTTCACCAGCCGAGAGGCCGTTAGCGGGGTTTTTTGCGCGATAAAAAGAATCTCTTGTAGCCATGTCTTACTGATAGCACGTAAAACAGGCAGATGGCAAGGGAAGGCAAAGCGGGGTCGTTAGCAACCGGAGTTAAGAGATCGGCCTCTTCCGACGAATACCGCCTCCATGTTCCAGCCCTTCTTAGGCTTTCTCGCATCACGAAATGGACGCTCGTGCTTCCCGTAAATCCCGTCCTCGTACCGGCTCCCGTCCTATGTTGACCGTTCAGCCAGCCGGGTGATGGATGTCTGCACGTCCTGTTCGATTGTTGTTGTCGGTTTGCGCTTATTCGCCATGTTATCCTCCTCTGCATAACGTAGCTCCGTGCGCGTCTTTACCCGTGCGTTTCGCAGAATGACCTCAATGGTCGTCGCCCTGCTCAGGTTTTCGCCTTGGTACACTGTGAAGTCATGGAACCCGTCGTAGTCAAGAATTGTGATTACGTGTGTCATATTGATCCTCCATACGCTTCTGTAATCCACCGTCCCTAGGCTTCGTAAGGCCGCGATGGGCCATTCCAGCTGCACCCTGCGTTTATCCAACTTGCGGGGGTTAATCGAAACAGAGTGCGGAAAAGGTAGTATTTAATCTTGCTCATGGTCGTCCTCACTAGGGGGTTCTTCAACACGATTAACGTTGTGCCCGCACGCCCTGCGCGGGTAGAGCGAGTCGCATCCCCTTCGATGCGCGCAACAGCAGCACGGGAACGAGAAGTAGCTCAGATCCTTCGCGTCGGCTGTCTCAAACATGTCATTGCTGACGGTGTGGTCTGCTAGCGACATTGGCCTATGACTTTATATTGATTATCGGCTTCACGTGGTGCACGATGTCTACGAGCTCATCCTGCATCCGCATGACTTCAAAGATGTCTTTATACGCCATGGGGGATTCATCCAAAGTGTCAGCCGTGACCTTTGCCGTTACTCCAGCCATAGAAGCCTGAAATGCCTCAAGATACAGAGTTTCCTTGGCCTGCTTCCTGCCCAAGACGCGGCCTGCTCCATGAGAGCTTGAACACAGGGAGTCGGGGTTTCCTTTGCCGCGCACGATAAACGACCCATCGCGCATGTTCCCAGGGATCACGCCCATCATTTGTTCTTCGGCATGTGTCGCGCCTTTGCGATGAATCCATAGCCCGTCCACCAGCTCCGCGTGATTGTGATTGCGATTGATAATGCTTGGGAAGTCCGCAGCTTTAAAAAGTACTCTACTCACAATATCCATTACTTGCTTGAGCAGCCTCGACCTGTTTTCGAGTGCGAACTCAAGCATCCAATTGAGATCATTGATGTAGTTCTTGCCTTCGTCGCTATCTACGGGCAACGGGAAGTGCCCCTCTGAAGCCTTTCCTGTTGGCGATGCCATACGCATGTACTCTGTGGCTATACCATGCCCAGGCCCACGAGAACCGGAATGTACAACAATCCAGACAGCATTGTTTTCGTCATAGCCGATCTCAATAAAGTGGCTCCCTCCTCCAAGGGTTCCGAGGGCGCGAAATCCCCTACGTCGCTCAAAGGCATCCCGTCCGACTTCCGAAAGCCGGGATGTATCCAGAAAGCTCTCTTTGGGATCTTGATGAACGACAAATCCCATTTTGACGGTTTCGTAGATCCGCTCAAAGATCACTTTGCGATTCACCTCTACATCATCCCTCAGAAATTTGGTTTTGACTGCTCCCATTCCGCACCCGATGTCATATCCGACATACGACGGAACCACCACATCTTCACACGCAACAACTGCGCCAATAGGTAAGGTGTACCCCATGTGAGCGTCAGGCATCAGCGCTCCCTTGACTACAAAATCTTGCTCCATTGCCAACATGAACTGATCAAGCGCGGTCTGTTCAATGCTCTCTGCGAATATATGGTAATTCATGTTTCTGGCCTTCTCTCTTTGGTTGACGGCGTCTCCTGGCTTTCGTTTACTACATAAAGGATACGGGGCTTTTTGGAAAAAGCTAGCGCGCTCTCACTTTTTCTCACATTTCCTCACAGGGCGGCTTGATTACTGTGCAACGCCCCCGTAAAGTTACTTCAACACAAACAATTTCAGGAGAAGCCGAATGAAACAAGTATGGATCGAAGACAGACTGCACAAGACGCTGAGCAATCGCGCAAAAAGAGAGAACCGCAAGCTGTACGAGCTCGTTGGGACTCTGTTGGATCTGGGGCGGAAGGAAGAGAAGCGGATCGCCGGTTCACCTTCAAAGAGTTCCTAGGCGTCGGCAGTAAAACCACAAGAAAAAAGGGCAATGCCTCGCGGGGGATCACGGTCTCTCGCGGGGCGTTCAAAAAGGGCAACATGGATAAGGTAAACAAAGCGACGAAACTCCCGGTCAACTCAATCGACGACCTCAAGGCTATTGGCCAGATACTGAGCACGTCAAAGATGCTCGGCGCGATCAACCCAGCGCAGGGATTCGTAATCGCCTGTATCTGCCACCAAACGGGCATCTCCTATAACGAGTACGGCGAGACCTACCATATCCTCGGCAGCACACCAAGTATGCGCGCTGATACGATGCTGGCCAACATGGTCACCCTGGGCGGCGAATACGAGATGCTGGAGCGCACCCCTACATGTGCGTCCATCCGTTGCAAGTACGGAATTACCGAAGGCACGTTCACTTTCACCGCCGAAGAGGCATACGCCGAGCCGATCGCCTACAAGGGCGGTCCTAAAGATCAAGCCAGGGAGCTGAAGAAGCCCTTCGCAAGCCGCAACCTTAAAGACAAGTATTCCACCCCGCGCAGTCTCATGCAGATGCTGTGGGCCCGTGTCTTGTCTGACGCTGTCCGCACTGTCTGCCCGAAAGCCAACAAGGGCACGTACACACCTGAAGAGGTTGAAGATTTCGACCACTCCGACGCCGCTCCGCAATCCAGCGAACCCACCAAGCCAACGCCCGTAGTGTTCACCGCCGATCGTTGCCCGATTCCCGGCAAGATGCTCGGCAAGCTCTGGAGCGACATGGACGGGACGTTTCTCAAAGCGGCATTGGATAATCTAGATAAGTACAAACTCACTGAAGAGCACAGAGCTGAAATCGAAAAAGCTGCAAAAGCAACAGAAGAAAGCAAATAGCCATCATGACAACAGAAGCACAAGAAGCACCGGTAACCATCTCCTTTATTGAGATCGAGAACACGAAGCGAATCAACCTAGTTTCGTTCCATCCATCTGCCACGGGACTCACGGTCCTTGGCGGCGGCAGTCGTCAGGGCAAGACCTCGGTACTGGACGCTATCGCATGGCTCCTGGGTGGAGAGAAGTTCCGTCCCAGCGATCCTAACCACCGTGGCGCGACATCCAACGCCAAGATCAAGGGAGGGCTGTCCAACGGGCTCACCGTCGAACGCAAGGGCAAGAACGGCGCTCTCACGGTTACAGATCCCACTGGCGCGAAGGGTGGCCAGTCCATCCTTAACAAAGTGTTGCAGGTGCTCGCGCTGAACCTCCCCGACTTCATGCGGCAGAGCGACAAGGGCAAGGCCAAGATCCTGCTCAAAATCATCGGCGTCGGCGACGAGTTGCAGAAGCTGGAAGAGTCTGAAACAGCACTGTACGCCGACCGGGAGGCCCACGGCAAAGTATCCAAAGCTGCCAAGGCCCACGCCAAAGAGATGCCGTTCCACGAGGATGCACCTGCTGAGCCAGTCAGCGCGCAGAAGCTCATCGAAGGACAGCAGGCGATCCTGCTCAAGAACGCTGAGAATAATAAAGCTCGCGAGCGTATTCCCGAAATTGAGGCAGAACTGACAGCTGCGCGGAGGCGTCTTGAGGAGACAGGGGAACGATCCAAGGAACGTATGGTGCGCATCGAAGCCCTGAAGGCAGAAGTCGCATCAGACATAAAAAGAGCGGAGGCGCAGGCCGCAGAGATCAAGAAACAGACCGCAGAACTAACCCAGGCACAGAAGTCCACAGCAGATTTGAAGGACGAGTCCACCGAAGAACTGGAAACTCAGCTCGCCGACACCGAAGCCATCAACGCCAAGGTGCGTGCCAACGCCGAGAAGGCCGAAGCCGACATCAAAGCAGAGAAGCTCAACGCGCAGTACACTGACTTCACTGACCAGCTGGTCGAAGTCCGTCGCTCCATCACCGCGTTGCTTGAAGGCGCAGAGCTGCCACTGCCTGACCTGATCATCAAGGGCGGCGAACTGGAGTACAAGGGCGACAAATGGGACGGCATGGCCGCGTCCGACCAGCTGAAGGTTGCCACGGCGATCGTGCGGAAGCTCACGCCCTCGTGCGGGTTCGTTCTCGTAGACAAGCTGGAAGGCATGGACCTCGACACCCTGAACGATTTTGCCGAATGGTGCAAGACTCAGGAGCTTCAGGTCATCGGCACCCGCGTGACCAAAGGCTCTGAGTCAACTCTGGTGATCGAGGACGGCAACGTTGTGGGCGCTGAAGAGGCATCCCCGGCGGAAGAGCCTGCCAAGGAAGAGAAGGCAGCTCCGGTCGAAGAGGCTGACGAGTACGATCTGTGCCCGATCCCCAGCAAGCACTTCGGCAAGCTCTGGAAAGACTTGCCCGTCGCAGTTCGCCAGTACGCTCTGGATCACCTGGACGACATCCCCCAGATGACCAAGGCGCACGTCAAGGCCGTCGAGCAGTCACTCAAGTAACGCCAAGCCACAAGAAAGGCAAGTGAAGTAAAATGATTACCGGATTTGACATCGAAACAATCCCGAACCCCGAAATGGCAGACAAGATGCCGCCGCCAAAGGTCGCACTGGGGAATCTCAAAGACCCCGTGAAGATCGCGGCGAAACAGGATGAGGCCCGCGACAAACAGATCGACAAGATGGGGCTGTGCGCAGCCACTGGTCGTGTACTGTGCGCCGGGTTCCACAACAGCGAGAACTCATTTTTCGAGATCATGCAAGAGAACACCGACGACGAGGAAATCCGAGTCGTGTCTATCGTGCTGGACTTCCTGGCGCGGGACGGCATCCGCCTCGTCACATGGAACGGGAAGGCGTTTGATATACCGTTCGTCTACAAGCGTGCTGCAATCCTGCGGATAGCCAATCCTGGCCTACCTCTGCCCGCATGGACAAAGCGCTACGACGAAACCTTGCACATGGATCTCATGAAGGTATGGGATCAGTATCAGCCCGGACAGTTCACCAGCTTGGATTACTTTTCGCGTCTGGTGCTCAACAACAGCAAACAGGACATCGACTACAAGGATTTCCCTGAGCTGATGCGCACTCCTGAAGGCCGTGACAAAATCGGAGCCTACTGCGTGCAGGACGCCGCGTTGCCCTACGAAGGATACCGCGTTCTCCAGGGACACCTGTTCTAAACCGTAAACCAACGATAAAAAAAATGTCAAAAACACACAAATACACATATTGGATTGGGGTAACTCATGAGGGAATCCCTATCGCAATGCGTGTTCAATTTGCATGGAAAGTAGGTCTAACCGTAGTCAATCGATGCTACTGGAAACACGACAACAAGAAAGAAAATGGTTCTTACATAATTGGTCACAACCGAAATGGGCTAAAGCAGATATGCTCTGATGAATACGATCAGGCTTTTGCCTTATAACAGTAACCGCAAAAAAGAAACACAAGAAGGAACGAAAATGAGATTCAACTCAGTAGGAACATTCGAAGTAACGATCATGGAGGCGCTAATCAGCGACCCCAAGTTCTCCGAAGAAGCAGGCGCATTCGACATCTGCCTCCGGGTACAGGACGCTGAAGAGCACGAAGACTGGTGGCGCGGCGAAGTGTCAGGCGACTATGGCGTCGGCAACTTTGCTGACCAAACTCGGGCGCAGAGCACCGCCAAGACGCTTAAAACGATCGGGTTCGAACACGGACTCGACCTGACCAAGCTCGACACACTGGTTGGGATGAAGACCACCGCAACCACCAAGACCAAGGACGACAAGTTCTTCAACATCTCTTACCTGGGCGGCGGCGACTCTCCGAAAGCAGTCGATCCTAATTCCATCGCAGAGAAGATGAAGTACATGGCGCAGTTCTTCCCCAAGGATGAAGGAGGAGCAGCGACCACAACGGCAGCAGCAGCTACCACAGTGGTAGACAAGGCGCCAGCGGATGCGAAGTCGGTCACGCCAGCGAGCGAAGACGACAACGACCCGTTCGCTGACTGAGTAAGTCACCAGTTGCCGACGGCGGGGATTCCCTCCTCCCCCCTCCCCCGCCCCCGTCGTCGATGACGCTTCCCTCACACTCTACAAAAGCCACACATGAAAACAATCGACATCATCATAGACCAGCAGGAAAAGACGCCCTGGTCGTTCCCGACAACTCACGCGACAACCCGAGTCGAACACATGAAG
>Ga0307928_10001835_pt1 | contig 16168 bp, 11 predicted proteins | sample AceLakmetagen232_FD_201815 | JGI IMG/M metagenome (GOLD analysis project Ga0307928, IMG submission 201815) | Saline water microbial communities from Ace Lake, Antarctica - #232 | ecosystem: Environmental > Aquatic > Non-marine Saline and Alkaline > Saline | place: Antarctica: Ace Lake... | reverse complement strand
AGTTCAACAAATTCAAAAGTTTTAACTTGGATCGAACAAGGATATTTAAAAGCAAAATATGTTGGAGACAATATCTCAGCATATGATGATAAAGAAATTGAATTATCAATGGAAAAAACATTTGGTGGCGGAATTAATTATAGTATAGTAAATGTACAAGATTTTGTTGACCCTTTAGTAGCATATAGTGCTGGAAAAGAAATTAGTGGAGTAAGATAGAAATACTATAAGAGTGTGATATTTATGATGAAAAAAATTACAATAGTGATTTGTTTAGTTTTATTACTAAGCATTACATTTAGTTATACTCCTGAAGATCTTATTTGGGATGGGTATGTTAAAATTGATCTTGACCAAGATACTTTTTTAGCAAATGAAGACATTACCGGAAATATAATTATTGTAAATGATGAAGATTACCCAATTGTTGGAGAACGACTTGTTTTTCAAATTGGAGAAGGAATTTATGAATACCCTTCACAATATGCGACAGATAATATTTTTGTTGAAGAAATTATGAGTGATGTTTGGGTGTTACCTAATTCAATAAAATCTGTCCCTTTTTCAATTAGCGGACAAAAAAGTGGAAACTACCACCTTGATTTTTATTCATGGATTGTTAAGTCTAAATTTATTGGATCAAACGCAATATTTTACGGAGCAAAAAGTGAAGAGTTAATCATTAGCGGAGAACAAACAATTAATAGAGCTCAAATTCAAAGACAATTAACTAATTTTGGCCCAGACAAAACTGTTGGACCTCAAGGATTCCCAGTTAATGCAAATGAATCATTTAATGGAACTGTTGTTATTAGCAATCCTACTAATCAACCAAAATCAAATTTAGAATTAGTTATTAGCATGTGTGATTGGTCAAGTGCATTTTGTGAAAATGCAGAAGAAAAAACATTTAATGTTCCAACAATTAGTCCAAATGAAACTGTTGAAATTAATGTTGACTTAGTAGCACCAAGTATTCCTTCAGCTTATGAAATAAACTTAGTACTAAAAGGAAATGAAATTGAATCCATCTATAAAAGTAGATTAATAGTTGCTGGACCAACTGCTAAAGTAAGAAAAGTTTATGTTGATGGGTTAGCAAATAAAAAATATTCACTTAATGTTTTATATGCTGGAAGTCCAGATCATTTTAATAATCCAGTATTTGAAAATTTTGATATGCAAATGGAAATTTATAACAATGATGATTTAATTGAAGAATCAAGTGAAACAATTAGTTCAATTGCAACTGGAGAAATCGTTTCAAAAGTAATGAATATTAAAAGTACAATTTTTACAAAAGCTTGTATTAGATTTGTGAAAAATAACACGGTTCTTGAAGAAGAATGTTTTACTGTACCTATTGAAGAATTACAAAAAGCATATGATGCTGCTTTCCCTGAACTAGTAAAAGTTAATTGGAATTATAATGAAACAACAGAAAGCTTGAATTTAGAACTTTACAAAGAAAGAACAGATGGACTTGATTTAAGAATTCGCGTTATGAATTCTTCAAAAATATTAACTGAAGAAACAATTAACACTACTGAATCAAGAAAAGAACTTGTGTTATATGTTCCAAAAGAAAATTTAGTACTTACTATTGATGATTTTTATGCAAAAGAACAAGTAGTTGTAAAACTTGAACTTGATCCTTCTGAGTTTGACCTTGTGCAAGAAGAAGGCGAAACTGCTCTTAGCGAATGTACTAATGGAGTAGTGTGCGAAGCAGGAACTGTTTGTGATAGTCAAACTATTACTTCAACCACAGGAGCTTGTTGTACTACTAGTTGTGTTGCAGAAATTGTTTCAGAAGGAGAGCTAATGCTTTTTGGAGTTCCATTTATATTTTGGATTGCAATAATTATACTTATTGGATCAATTGCAGTACTTGGCAACACAATTAATGTTGTAAAAAAAGGGGGTAGAAAATGAATAAAATAATTTTGATTACATTTTTATTAATACTATTTACAAGTTTTGTTAGTGCTGACGATGTAGTACACTGTTGGAATCCAAGTGGAGGAAGCAATAATCCCAGTCATGTTTGGGATGGTTGTAGAGTACCATTACCCGCAGGGAGTAATATAATAAATGATAATCCTTATGATAGTGTTGTTTTACCAGGGGCTAAACTAACAATAAGCAATTTTGGTAGTTATAATTTTCATTGCGACAATGGAGCTAACGAATCAAGAGATGCATTTTATGTTCTTGATTTTGATGAAAGCGAAATGTACAAAACTATTCCAAGTCTAACAAACGGTCCAGGAACTTCAAAAAGTACAGGATATGCGCGTTGTGAAGGAAGTCCAGTACGCCAAGGGTCAGATTTAGGATATGGTCCAAATAGCTCAATTAGTTACACTTTTACTGATATTGAACAATGGACTGGCGGACACTATTATAACGCATATTTATCAAGACCAGTAGTTGCTGGAACATACGGGACTTTAAACTCAAAATATAGAGAAGATTTCTTTTTTGTACCTTCGCCTTCATTGTTATTGTTTGGTGAAGCTGATAGTAAATACAAATATTATGAAGATGAAGGAACCTATGGCACAACAGTATTTTTCACAGTAGTAAATAAATTTCCACTTAAAATAAGACTTAAATATTTAGATTTAATTTGTCCAACTGGGCTTACTTGTAGTGAAATAGACTCAGTATACACTGCTGGAGATTGGTTAGTGGGCGAAAATGATGGAATTTTAATAATTCCAATTGATGTTAATTTTCCAAAAAGCGATATTGGCGCAGAATATAGTTTACAAATGGATGCAAATTTTGATGTTCCTGCACTAGAAGCGGATCCTCAATGTAACACAATTTATCCAACTCATTCAATTCCATTTAGTTTAAACACAAGACTAATTGACATGCAAAATATCCAAATTGAATTGATTGCTGCAGCAGAACAATCACAATGTATTGGACTTGATGGAGTAGTTGGACAAACAGGATCTGGTTTTGCACCTAAAGTAAATATTGGGTTTGGAGGAACTGCCGAAGCTAATAATTTAATTTCAATAGATGAATGTGACGTTAAAACAATAAATGGAGAAGACAATACTGATGGTGTTTATTGTTCTCAAAAAGAATTTTTAGTTGAAATGGGTAGAAAAATTGCAAAAATATATGATGCGACAAAGAACCAAGATGATGATACAATTAGAGAGTATGGTTCTGGAATTCAAATTTATATGCGTACTCAAGATTTAAGTCAAGATACTGTTCAAGCTACAATTGATGAAATGACTGCATTTGCTGATTTTAACCCTGCAAATACTGGGTTACAACCAAGTAATTCAGCTGGTGGATTTAATACAAGTACAAAGTCTGATCAAATTGAAAGATTGAGTAGTTTGTTTGAAAGTGTAACTTTCAAAAATAATGAAAATAAACTTGACACTAGTACTCTTTTCCCAAAAGGAATTTACACTGCAAACATTAGCTTAGTTCGGATTAGTCCTGACACTCAAAGCACTTTATTTAGTTCAGTAGATAATTCATTTAATCCAAATTATAAAGTTGAAATTGAATTCGCAAATCCATTATCCCCATCAACAAACGGAATTGATTGGTTCTTTTATGATTATGCAAATTATGAAATTGATGACAGCATAATTACTATTGATACTGATGCGACAACATACACTACAAATGTTTTAGAAAGAGGAACTGCATTTAAATTTACTCACGAGCCAGGGGACCCAGACCTTAGCAATAATATTTTATACCAAACTTATGCGACTCCATTTTACATTAGAGTGTCAGATGTAAATGCAAAAAAAATTACTTTAACTCCACCAAATGGACAAGATACTTTTAGTTACTGGACAGGATTTGCAAGTAACAAAGGTGCAGGTTGTGACAACATATTTGATGGAGAATATGACAGCGACACAGTGCCTTACTATAAAGCTGATGCGCACCCAAACAATACTGATCCAAGATATAGTTTAACTGATGCAGATATTTTCTTACAAGATGGAATAATGTATCTTGAAACAATTCTTTACTCGCCAACTTATACAAGCCCAGATCTTGAAATTAGTACTCCATTTAATATTTATACAGAAAATGATGTGTGTGATGGAAATAAAGATGTTCCTTGTCAATTAACAATTAGTGAAAGTACAAATACTACTTTGCATAAAGCAACAAACTTAGGCGAAGTATTTAGTAAGATTGAAAGTGGAGAAATGTGTGTTCACTTTGGTCAAGTTGGAGCAAATACTGAATGGAATATATTTTGGAACGAACAAGCTATACTTCAAGATCTAAGTGCTCAAAAAGCAACTATAACTGATGCTAATATGTGTGCGTTAAGAGAAATACTTGACACACCTTAACTAAAAAGTTTGAACAATAAAAGCAATGTAAATTAAGAACAAAGCTAAAACCATTATTAGAACATAAACCCATTTACTTGAGAGAATTGAAACTTTATTTACTTTTAAGGGCTTTACTATTTCTTCAGTTTTAGTTTGGGAAGGTTCGTCTCGTTCTGCTAAAAATTTTCTTGTTTCAATAGCTAAACCTTTTGTATATTCGACCCATTGTTTAGGATCTTTTAAATCATGAAGTGTTTCAACAGTTATTTCCATAAATCCTTTTTCTCGTTCTGCTACTTCACTTATTCCATAAATAATACCAGCAGATCCATCAACTGTTATCGCGTGAGTTTTTCCGCCAACAGTTATGAATGATTCAAACATTGGAATCATTATTTGTTTTACATTTGAAATTACTACATTGTCTTTATTTATTTTAAAAAATTCAGCAGTTTTTATTTTTAGAATGTGTTCTTGTGTTGCTTTTGTTAGAGGTGATTTTTTTAGTTCATGTTCAATCTCAGGCGCCTGGCCTGTTAACTCAGCGTCTTTTTCTAAAATAAGTTCTACTTTTTCTTCTTCCACTAAAAGAGAAAAACCATTTAATGCAAGTAACCCATCTTTTGAAGATTGAACAAACACTTCCCCTTCGTTTTCTGCTTCAGTATGATAATGATAATTGTATAAATAGTAGGGTACTAGAACTAACTTTAGTTCTCCCCCCTCAAAATCCTTCCAGTTTTTTTGATTAAGAACTTCCTCAATTTTTGAAAGCGCTTCTTTTGCGGATAAGGATAGAGGCAACATCTTATTGCCTAAATACAACATATCACTGTCCTTTTTTCTTAATTATCTTAACTTTTGAAGGTGTAATTAATACTCTTCCTTGAGAAATTCTTGCAATATCTCCGTCAATTGCTTTAACTTCTACTTTTATCACACCAATAAGTTCTTTTAATTTCACTGCATTTCTTTTTGAAAGATCTGAAATGTTCATTAGAACAATATTTCCTTGTTTTGCTTCGTTAATAATAGCTTCAACATCTGAATCAACTACTAAATCCATTGGTTTAACGAATGCGTCAGCGTCATCATATGATTCTTCTTCAACATCATCTAAGTTGTTCAAAAAATCTTCAATATCCACTCCATCTTCTTTTGTCATTACTTTGTTAAATAATCCCATATTCATTCACCTCGCAATTACGCGCTTTATAATACATTTTTTCTAACAAAATATATAAAAAGCCCTACGGGTGAATTAATCCAAAGTTTGGTTTTCAAACCCTAAAGATATTAATTCTTACGTGCTCTATTATTATCGGAAGAAAAGTAGGGGAAGCTTGGGTGCCACTAAAGGGTGATGAATTGGAGAACATATTCGAACAACAATTAACACAAAACACTGTTTTTATGGACAAAGACATTATTTCTTCACACCACATTCCAAAAAACTTACCTTTTCGTGAAAAACAAATTAGTACAATAACTCAAGGGCTCGCTTCAGTTTCAAGTGGAGCTAAACCTAATAACTTTTTTATTTATGGAAAAACAGGAACTGGAAAAACTTCAACCGTAAGACATGTTCTTGAACAACTTGATGAGTTTGTTGCAAAAAGAGAATTACCTGTGAGTAGTTGTTATGTTAATTGTAGAAGTCATCCTTCAAAGTATAAAGTTTTACTTAAGTCTCTTCGTGGATTTAGTCCTGAAAAAGATTTTTTAGGATACAGTGCAAGTTACGTTTATGAAAAATTATTATCACATGCTAATGAGAATAATGCACATTTAATTTTAGTACTTGATGAAATTGATAAAATAAAAGATGTGGATGAATTAATGTATTCTCTTTCACGTGGAAATGATGAGCTTGACCATGGATCAATTACAATAATTGGAATTAGTAATAATTTAACTTTTAAAGAAAAACTTGATCCCAGAACAAAAAGTTCACTATGTGAGCGAGAAATGGTATTTGATCCATACAATGCTACTGAACTTCGTGAAATATTAAGTGAAAGATGTAAGAAAGCGTTTAAAGCAGATTCAGTAACGGAGGGTGCTATTTCACTTGCAGCTGCTTTGGCCGCTCAAGAATCAGGTGACGCACGAACTGCAGTAATGCTTATGCAAAGAGCTGGAGAAATTGCAGACATGGAACAAACTTTAATTGTTGATGATATAAAAGTTGAAAGAGCAAAAGCAAGTGTTGAAGAAGAAATTATTATTTCAATGGTTTCAACTTTACCACAACAACAACAACTTGTATTATACGCAATTAGTCAACTGTCTCTATCAACGCATGGATTTACAAAAGTAAATGGAGAAGTTGAAATAGGCGTAATGTTTAGTGGAGAAATTTTTGAAGCATATTTACAGCTTGCAAAAAAATTTGATGTTAGAACTATAACCTCGAGATGGTTTCGCCAATATATTAATGAACTTGAAATGTACGGACTTATTTTAGTTACTAGTTCTGGAAAAGGAGTTAAAGGTCAAACTCGACTTATCAAACTTGGTTTTGATGCTAAAAAAATAAAAGCTGCTCTTGAAAAAGAATTAGTAAAAGCATTTTAATAATAAGGTGTGGCCAATATGAAAACGCACGGAATTGTAATTGATAAAAGTGTAAAAGATAACGAGCTGTTTAAATCTTTAAAAATTCTCGGAAAAATAACCTCTTCTTCCAACCAATGGATATTACATAAAATTGATTTTTCTCAACAAACAAAAGAATTAGAAAAAAAATTGCAAACTTCTCTTAAAGAAAAATTTTATTTCCATTATTACAACGATAAAAAAATTGTTGTTGTTTTTCCAAAAAAAGTTTTTGAAGCAAATCATAATACAAATAGTTGGAAAGAATTTATTGAATATGGTTTGAGCATAGGAATTCCAAAAGAACAACTTAACCTAAAACCATCTAATTTTGAAGAAGAAACATATTAATTTTAGTTTAAACAAAATCAAATAATCCTTTTTGTTGTACTTTTTCATTATTAAAAACTGAATCAATTTCTTTTTCTACCATATCAAGTCTTTGAATTAAATAATCAGATAAGTGTTCTTCCCGAGCTAACTTTTGTGCAATCTTTAAGTACTTTCTAACTGAACCTTGATGAATTGTTAAAATTACATTATCCCGTCCACACTTATAACATTTTCCGCTAAGTGGAATTCTTCTGTATTTTTCATTACAATGTGTGCATCTAAAACTTTGTCTTGAAAAGGCTCTTGCATTTCCTATAATGTCTGGCATAAAGTGAGAACCCATTACTCTTTCTAAACAATCCTTTGGATCGACTGCTGCAATTTTTTTCTGTAAAGCATTTTGTCGATTTATTTTTTCTTCCATTGATTTTAATTGAACATATCTGCTTTTTTTTGGCCCTTCATCAAATATTTCTGTTTCATGAGTAAAACCAATATTTGTGTACTGCTCTTTTGTATCAATCACATCATTTACAATTTTTATATCATCAATAAATGCATCACAAGTAGTTGATGCTTTTTCATAAAAACTAAGAGGATATTTGAATACTATTTCCATGTTGTATACTTCATCATCTACTTCTCGAGGATTTACTACAGTTGAAAATACGATAGGAGCATCCATTTTTCCACCATTACGGTTTGCTAAATATTTAAGTGAAAAATTAAGTAGTCCGTCCATTAGCATTAGTACTGAATCTTGATCCCCATCAACGTTTCTTCTTTTTGCACAAACCCAATATGGGTGTCCAAATCCTAAACGTGCTTTTGTGTATCCAATTACTCTTGAAGTTACTCCGGCTGAAGTGTGTGGAGCTAGTCCTAAAAGTAGTGCTCCAATTAAATCTTCTTTTGTTTTTGCATTATAAAATTTTTCTTTACCATAAAATTTTTCAAGTTCATCGTCAACAAAATGACTAACTTCAAGCATCCAACTTCCACAGTCATCATTTACAATTATATCTTGTGGGAAAAGTTCAATTAATTGTTCAGTAGAAGTTATTTCTTTTCCGTGATAATCGGTTTCATAACCTAGTTCTTTTATTTTTTCTATTGTTAGATTAATTTCTTTTGGTTTGAAATGAGTCATTGTTGCATTTAGTAATTCATACCTACTTGTTCCATCACGAAATATGTGCACGTTATGTCTTGCTCTTAAAATTCCTTTTTCTAGTGGTTCAGCTTCTTTTGCATCAGAGATCATCCCTTTTACTCCTTTGATAAGAGAAGGCAAAGGAACTCTAAGGTTTGCTTTTGCACGTGCAAGGTCAGTTCGCACATCAACTTCATGCATTCCTCTTGCCATTGTTTCTTTTCCACATTTTGGGCATCGTTCTGCTGCAAAGCTTTCTTCACAACCTCTACAAAAACGCATTAACTTTGTTCTTGTTCCACATTCATGACATACTGGAGAAAAAGTTTTTTTCTTACACTTAGTGCAAAAATATTCTGCTATTTCGAGTTTTACTTTTCCTTTTTCATTATTATTCATGTCAATTGCTTTGTTTATACTTTTTGTGCTTCCGCCTTTAAGGCCAATTGGAAATAATACGTGAGGGTTACCTTTCATTTCGCGTCTTTTTGCTTGTTCTGGTCTACCCATTCTTGCTCCAATAAATGAACCGGCTTTATCCCTAATCGAGATTCCTGAAATTTCGCAAAGATATTTTAACACGTCTTCTTCTTTACTTTTCTTTTTGTCAATTAGTGAAAATGTTTTAATTATTGTTTTTGCATAATCGTCAATTATTATTTTTTCTTTTTCTATTTTGTGAGGCAAACCAATTCTTTCAAGAAATATTTTTGCTTCAAAATCTTTTGTAAGTATAATTTTATCTTCTTTTAATTCTGCAGACAACAAGAAGTTATGTAGCATTATTATTTCTTTATTATTAAGCCCTAAATAATAATGTAAATATTTTGGGTGGAGTGAAACCCCAACTTTTTCACACAAAAGCATTGCTTCATCTTCAGAAACTTTTCGTGGATCAGTAAGAACGTGTTCAAGTTTTAATTCTTTTAAAAGTGCAGGTTTTTTCTCAACTAATTGTTCAAGTTCAAGTACCCACCATTCTTCACAATAACCTGGTGGAATTAATGGGTGTGCGCTTTTTCTAAAATCCCCATAAGATGCTAAAAGATCTCCAATGTAAAGTATTTTTTCAAGATTTGGTTTTATGCTTTCAGCTTTTTCTACTGAATCAACGTGTAGTACTTCTCCATCTTTAAGTAAAACTATTGGCCCATCAATGGTATTACATGGAAAAAATTGTGTTGCTTTTCCTGGACGTTCAATTTTACCATGTGTCCCAACTGCAATAAATTCATCAAACATAATCATCCCTGCTGGATTAATTGCTTTTGCCATAATCCCTGTATTTCGACCTCGACCATACCTAAGTCTAAATCCTCCCCACCGACTTGGGTAAGCAAGTATTGGCCTGCCTGCTGCTAAACCGTCAAGTATTTTTTTGTTAGGTTTTATTTCAATTTTTGTTTGAGTTTTTTCTACTTTTACAATTTTTTCAAGAAATGTCCAATCAAGATTTGCAAGTTTTTTTGCTTTGTCCATTACCCACATTGCTTTAAGTGCTAAACCTTCTGAAACAACTAATCCTACTCCGCCCCTAATTCTATTTGTTGGGATTCTTGCAAGATCCCTGTGAACACTTACTTCTTCAAGTTCAGTTGGAGTCCCATTAACACACACTGGACAATTTTTTACTATAATTCTAATTTCGTCGTCAGGAATTTTGTATTGACGAGAAATTATTTCTGTTTGATAAATTCCAATTTCTTCAACATATCTCTCAACTTCATCCTCAGTTGGTTTGTATTTGTCAAGTCCTAAAAGTTGTCTGCCATAATCTCCAAGAATAAGAGGAATTACAGTTGAGCTTCCTCCTGCTGCTCTAATTGGACCTGCAAAATAAATGTCAACATATTTACTTCCGTCAGGATTTTTATTAATTTCAATCTTTGGTAATCCATCAAGTGGCGCAACAACAACTCCTTCTGTTTCAATTAAAAGACATGCTTTAATTGCAATTTCAAGTCTTTTCGCGTCGTCAGGAATGTTACTCCATTTTTGTTCCATTATTTCACGAAACAATTGAAAATATGTTTTTCTTCTATCTCCGCCACAAGTTGGTAAAACTTCACGATATCTTTTTGCAAGTCCAGGTAAACCAATTAGTGTTTCACTACGATCTGCTAGATCAACTGCCGGCACCATTTCAATTTTTTCACTAGTATCTTTACCGGTTGCTTTTGCAGCTTCTGCAACTTTATATTGTTTTAAAACTTCTTTTTGAATTCTTCCAATATATTTTTTTACAACTGGTGCAGCAGGAACTTTAACTTCAAGATTCAACACTAGTCACCTCTTTTTCTATATTGTTTCGCATAAAATAAGTTTCTGAAATTTGTCTTGTTTTAAGATTAATCATTGGGAAAACTCCTGGAGTTGGATGATGCCCAATCTTTTTTTGAAAATCTGTTTGTGCTTCCCATGTTCCACCATTAACTATTGTAGTTCCGCGGTAAGTTGAGTAACCATTGTGGTGCATGTCTCCAATAAATACAAAGTCTGGAACTTCTTTGATTACCATGTAATCTTTTTCTTCAGGAACGTAAGGGTTTCGTCCCCCATACTTTGGCATAAGATCTCTTTTCTTAAGAAGTTCAACCATTCCTTCTTGAGGTCGATTCATGTCAAGAAAACTAACACTACTAATTAGATCATGAATACTTGCACCATGGTATACTAAATTTTTTAGTCCTTCTGTTTCTACCCAAGAAGGTGAAGAAAGAAAATGAAAGTTTTTTTGTGCATAAAGTCTTGGCATAAATTCTTTTGGAACAGCAGGTTGTGGTTCAGCGCGTCTTACTGCATCGTGCTGACCAGGACAAATAAATACTTGAATATATTCTGGGACTTGTAACATTACATCTTCAAAAGCTTCATACTGTTTGAATATATCTTTTATAAGAAGTTCATCAACTTGCCCAGGGTAAACTCCAATCCCTGAAACGTTATCTCCAACAACAAATAAGTATTGCATTCTTCCAACTTTTTCAAGTCGTTTTCCAGTTAGGTTTTTTCCGTTTAAAAAATCAAGCCATTTTTCAACTGGCTTTTGTAAATACTTATCACTTCCAATATGAAAGTCGGATGTACACCCTGTGTAAATTTCTTCATCAATTAATTTTGCTGAGCCAATTGGAACATCGGGCCAATAAAATTCTTTTAAAATTAAAAAATCGTCTCCAATTTTTACTCCTTTAAATCCAACAACATTATCTTCTAAAACATGTTCTGCTTTTTTCATTAATTCTTTTTCTTTTTCCATTACAAGAACAACACATTTAGAATTCATGTCTTCTATTTCAAAAGCAACATGATTATTTTTTGTTGTCCATTTTTTATTTATCATTCCAATAATATCTACGTTTTCATTTTTTGCTACTCCCTTAAGATCTTTTATATTAATTGGCGAAAGATTGTGTCTTTCTTTTAGCATTGTTGAAATTAATTTATACTTACTTCTAAAGAGTCTTAAAAAATCTTCTTTTTTTCCTTCACAGTGACTTTTACCAGTAACATCATACTCATCCATTACTCGAAAATTCGGGGTTCGGTGTTTTACATATGCATCAAATCTAGTTTTTCTTATTTCTACTTCAGGTTTTGTTCCTGAAAATTTTGATTTTAATAAGTCTTTTGATAAAGAGTCTTTGTTAATAATTGGGTTATCTGTTTTACTATGTATTTCTATGAATTCTTTCCAATCTGTTCTTTTTGAAAGTTCTTCAAGAGCATCTTTTGAAATTATAATTCCTTTTTCGTCTGCAAAACTAGTTACTTCGTTTGTTTGAACCAAATATATCACGCTTACTGGTTCCGCGAATTTATTTCATCTTTTCTTTTTCTTCTTCAATCATCGAGATAATTTGCCAAATGTCAGTCCTTGTATGTTCTGGCATATTAACATCGTTGCTTATGTCGTCAAGAATATATATGGCCTCGCTTAGTGTGGTAACGTTATTTGCTTTTACTTTTTCAATAGCCTCATCAACTTTTGCTCGAATGTTTCTTGGGACCATTCTATCGTCCAAAATTGAATCCATTATTTCTAATATATCGTCCATACCAATCAGCCCTTGCGAACAAATAAATTAAGATTCGCGTAACCCTAATAGAAAATTATATGTAAACGTTTTTAAAGAAAAACTATTTACTCCATTAAGTCTTTTTTAAGATTATCATAACCTTTGCCTTCAATTAGCAAGTAATAATCACTAAACAGCGCTTTTACTTTTTCAAGCTCCTCTTCTCGTACTAGATCAGCCTTATTTATTACAACAATAAATCCTTTTTCAGTGAATAACTTTTTTAGTTCTGCAAGTAAGTTTTGTTGTTCGGTAAGAGCATATGTTGGATCTACTACAAAAATAATTATTCCTTTTAAATGTTGAAATGCATTAATTGCTTTTAACTCAATTTTATTTCGCATGTGAAGCTCTCGGTCAAGTAAACCAGGAGTGTCAATTATTTGAATTGGTAAATGTTTTTTTATGAAATATCCTACATTAAGTCCTTGTGTTGTGAACGGAAACGGTGCTACTTTTGGTCGTGACTCAGTTATTTTTCCAAGCAAAGTACTTTTTCCAACATTAGGCAATCCTGCAAGTAAGTAAACATCTTCTTTTGTATTAATTGAAGGTAATTCTCGAAGTCTTGTTACTGCTTCGTTATAAACAATTATTTTTTTATCTAGTCCTTTGATTAGTGAAGAAACTCTTCCAAAATATCTGTTCGAAACTCGTTTTGCACGATCACGACTTCCTTTTTCAAATCTTAATTCTTTAAGTGCAACAATACTTTCGCGTCTAACTGTTTTTAGTATTTTTGAAACTGAAGTGATACTTGAAAGTGCTTTTTTTGTTTCATCAAGATCTATTACAGAAGTAAATAAGTCTTGGTAAAAAGGATCAAGCTTGTTTACGCTTGGAAATTCTTTAACAACTCCACTTATTGTGTCAATTAAGTATTCTCCAGATTTATCAATCTTCCCTATTTCTTTTCCTTTCATCGTGTAAAACGGAGTTGCTTGTTTTTTGTATGTTTTAGCAGCTTTTCTTCCTCTACTAAATGCTGTATCTAGCAACTTTTCTGAATTCTCAAGTCGTTTTAATCTCATTTTATCACTTGTTTTATTTAGCACAAAGCAAATTTTGCTTTTGCATAACATATTTAAGGTTAAGTGGGCTTTTTAATTTATACTAAAGCATAATTTTTAACAGTGAGCAATATGGAAAACTTTTTTGGACCAAATTATAAGAAATATATCATCATACCTGCTATTATAGCAATCATAATGATCATCATAAGTTTTGTAGCGCCTGGCTTTTCACAAGGGATTGATTTAACTGGTGGAAATTTAATTATTATTCGTTCTCAAACAGAGCTTTCAGAACAAGACATTACTAGTATTTTAAACGAAGAATTTGATCTTGCTGAACTTAAAGTTTCAACTATAGCGTCACCTACTGGGTACGGAGCATGGATTGAATATAGTAAAGATCCACTTGCTGCTCAAGCTGAAGAAATGATTAACAATTCTATTAAAACAATTGAAGATGAACCTACTTCAACTGCATATTCAATAGAAGCAATTACTTTACTTGGAAAAGAAGTAGAAGAATATGGTAATGCAAAACTTGCTTTACTTTCCGCTCAAGATGCTCTAGCTTCTTATAAAGAAGATTTTTCATCAAGATTCCAATCAGCACTTACAACAAAACTTGGACTTGGAGAAGATGTTGAATTCCAGAAAAAAGAAATTTCTCAAACACTTGGACAAGAATCACAATTTGCAGCTGCACAAATATTTATTTTTGGAATGGTACTAATCGCAGTAGTTATTTTCCTTGCATTTAGACAATTTGTACCTTCTATTGCAATTATTCTTGCAATGGTATTTGATATCCTAGCAGGACTTACTGGAATGGCACTAATGAACATCCCACTTTCGCTAACTACAATCCCCGCACTCTTAATGCTTGTTGGGTACTCAGTAGACACTGACATTATGTTAACAACAAGATTACTAAAAGATAAAACTGGTTCAGCAAGAGCTCGTGCAGCAAGTTCAATGAAAACTGGACTTACTATGACTGGAACTACTTTAGCAGCACTCTCGGCAATGATTATTATTTCTTATTTCAATCAAATTGAAGTTATTTATTACATCGCAACAATCCTTTTATTTGGATTAATTGGAGATGTTATTTCAACTTGGTTAATGAACGCACCAATACTAATTTGGTTTGTTGAGAGGGTGAAAAAATGAATCCTTTAATTAAAAACTGGCAATTGACACTTTTATTAATTTTTGTTATCTTAGCCGCACTAATGGTATTCAATCCATTACAACCAGATAGAGATGGATATTACCCAAGTACAAATATAAAACTTGGAATTGATTTTGAAGGTGGAACTATTATGCAACTTGAGTTGCAAGAAGATGTTACCCCTGATGAGATCGCAAAAATTGGAAATATTATTTCAAAAAGAGCAGACCCAAATGGATCCTTAAACATTAGTGTTACCCCGATTGGAAAAAGGTTTATTGTAATTCGTATGCCTGAGTCGGACCCAGTGAAACTTGAACTTATTGAATCTCGTATAAGACAACAAGGAAAATTTGAAGCAACATTAAATGGAGAAGTTTTATTTACTGGGGACGAAATCCAAAAAGTTCTTAGAACAGATAATTCTTATGGATTATTCCAAGCAGGACCAAATGTTGTTCAGTGGAGACTTCCTTTTATTTTAAATGAAAAAGCTTCTCGTAGTTTTACAACTAAAACTTTCCACCAATGTAATGAAACTTTTACTCCGCAAGGAGCAGTTACTTATGAATGTGAAAAAACATATTTTTTCCTTGATAAACCTGAAGCATTAATAGTAATTGGTGAAGACCAATATGATTCTGATAAAGAATTTTTTAGCGCAGGAGATTTATTCCAAAACATACCAGCAAACACTGATGTTGAAGAATTAATTGAAGATTCTAACTTATATGTTATTGTTACAGATTCTCCACTTGATAAAAATGTTTTAGTTAGTGCACTTAACACAACAAATGTTGCTTTTGTTTCACCCGATGTTGGAAACGAAGTAATTATTGAACTTGAAGAAGCAGGGTTTACTGTTACAAAATCTGAATTTGATTCACCATGGCTTTGGAATGTTCTTGGAGCACGACAAGTAATTAGTCTTACTGAAAATATTACAAATGAAGATTTACTTGACCCTTCACAAGCAGAATTAATTAGTACTCTTGTAATTAGTGGTAGCCGTGATAATGGAGAAACTGCAAGAACGGATCTTGAAGAATTAACTATTCTTTTAGAATCAGGATCTCTTCCAACTCCAGTTAAAAGTATTTCAAAAGAAACTATTTCACCATCTTTAGGAGAATCATTTAAGAGCCTAATATTAATGATGGGTGTTATTGCATTTATTATTGTTGCACTAATTGTTACAATACGTTACAGAACTGCAAAACTAGCAATCCCAATTTTTATTATTGGTGCAAGTGAAGTGTTAATTAATTTTGGTTTTATTGCATGGTGGGGATGGCCTCTTGACCTTGCTGCCTTTGCTGGATTAATTGCCGCTATTGGAACTGGAGTAGATTCAGAAATTGTTATTACAGATGAAGTAATGGGTAGAAAAGGTAAGGCAAGCATGTCATTAATTAAAAGAATTAAAACTGCGTTATTTATTGTTGTTGTAGCTGCACTAACTATTATTGCAGTTATGGGTC
>Ga0307928_10001834_pt1 | contig 16169 bp, 29 predicted proteins | sample AceLakmetagen232_FD_201815 | JGI IMG/M metagenome (GOLD analysis project Ga0307928, IMG submission 201815) | Saline water microbial communities from Ace Lake, Antarctica - #232 | ecosystem: Environmental > Aquatic > Non-marine Saline and Alkaline > Saline | place: Antarctica: Ace Lake... | reverse complement strand
CAAATATAGAAGGTGATAAAATATGGATGAAAAAGAAAGAAAAAAGTTAAGAGAAGAGTTAAGAAAGAAAGTTACTTACGTTGAGGATTTAATCGAAGAACTTTCAGACCCAGAACTTAAAAGATTGGCAGAAGAATATGAGGGGGACTAGATAAAAATGCTACAAAAAAACAAGAACAAAAAAACAATCTATCTATATGATAGTGATGTAGAGCAACTAGAAAAGTATGCGAAAGAAAAGGAGCAATCAGAAAGCGGAGTTGTTAGATGGGCTTTAAAAGTTGCAGGTGTTGTAAAAGGAGAAGGCAAGGTAACACTAAAAGAACAGGAGCAGAAAGAAAGCAGACCTAAAGAGAATAGCCAACTATCTCAAGATATGGAAGTAATAAAAAAATATATGAGGGAGCAACCAAACACCGAAACAGACGAAAAGGGATTAAGGGGAGTAATATCAGATAAGGCAAGAAAGTATAAGGCAAGAAACAAACTAATAGAACTAGGAGAAATTCAAGTCAGCGAAAAAGGAAAGTATATGTTACTAAAGAATTTAGAAGCTAAATAAAAAAGTCTTAGCTCCTAGTTAAAGAAGCTAAGGCGGAGTAAACCAAAATGGCTACCAACCAAAATAGTAAACCCCAGAGAGCAGATAATTCTCTGGATTATAAAAACCTTACGGAACATAAAACCGTAGAACAGAAGTTTTTTGATTGTATTAAAACAATCACACAGGAAAAATGGGCTAGGCATATAGACAGCATTACAGGACAGGTTAAAAGAATAGACCTAGCCCCTCAGATAACTTTAAGTGGTGTTGCCTTATGAGTTCTTTCATAGTAGGCGACAAAACAATAAACCGATTTTTGACGTGGGTTTATGGTGTGAATAGTCAGAGCATAGTTAGAAGCTCCATATATAATAAGTTTAAAGAGTTGGGCTATTCGTTAGACTATGACAACAAAGACAATGAGAAAGAGTTTCAAAGATTAGGCGAGGATATGTTAAAGCTAAACTATAGAGCTGTAAACTCAAGATACAACCACGACACCAAAGCAACATCATTTAAATTTAGTGATGTAAAGGTCAAAGACGTTCAGGTCTTAAAGTCTTTACAATGCTATCTATATCAATGTGCGGAAGAAGGAACCGTAAAGGATAAGCTCTATAAGGCTTTGAGATTAATCGAGGGATGGCTTAAAGATTTAATCATAAACAAATATACGGATTATGATAAATTAGAGTGGGCTTAAAATGTCCCTCGCAGATATTCAGGCTCAGGGGTTGGGGTTAGACCCTCAGCTCCTAGACCACAGCCTAACAACAGAAGAACAGTTTACACAGTTACAGGAATATAAACAGCTCCTAGACCCAGACAATAAACCTTATTCAAAAGAAGAACAAGACTATTATGAAAGGCAACAGGAACGAGCTTATAAGCGGTATGCACAGAAGAACTATAACAAGAACAGGAATAAAGAATCAAGACCAGTAAAGATTAATGATACTTACTTTTATAATTCAACGAACTTTAATTTATTATCCTTATGGGATAAAGACCAATCCGAGCCAATAAGAAAAAGAAATTTTAAGAAGCAACCATTCAAAAGGTTTAATCTAATCATAAAAAAGAAATCAAATTCATTCGATTTAAATAAAGCATTAAGAGAATCGAAACCGATTAATCAAACTTATTTGACTTCCTAGAAGATAGGAATAAGTGACAGCTCTTAACTCTGAGTTTAAGAGTGTATTAAAACCTAGCTTTTACTTTTTAAGTTTTATAATCATAAAGTTAATAAGGTTAAAGGTGATACTATGGCAGAAGTAAAAGAAGAATGGGCTAAGTTTATTATGGGTCAGGCATTGGCAGAGATTAAGACCAAAGGGGATATACCTAAGATAATCAGAAAGGTTGAATCTACAGCTCTGGGATTCAGACCCGATTTGATGAGAACATTTAAAGGGTTGGTAGAACTCAAACGAAAGGCGTTCTTTGGGGGTTAAACAATTAAGGGGTATATTAGATACTCATTTATTTTTTCTTGAAGTTAATAGAGCTTAAAATAACTGTCAATTAACCTAATCAATTACCTAATAGAATACCTATCTAAATACCTACATATTATTTTAACATATTTAATAGACGAGAAAATAGTTTACCTAATAGAATACCTATCTAAATACCTAATAAGATAACTTATAAAATACCTCGCTGATACTACTACTACTACTACCCCCTTAACTAAAATAAATAAATATGTATGGTATAAAAAAACTCCAAATAAAACATTAAAAAACATTAATATATATATTACAATATATATATTATATAATATAAAACAGCCGATATATAGGTTTTCACGTCTAAAAGAAAAGTAATAATTGGTTATTGTTGTTTGTTGTTGTTGTTGTATGTAACACCATTATTATTATTGTTGTGGGTGTAGTAGTAGTAGTTGTATTTCAGAGGTATTTAATTAGGTATTCTGTTAGGTAGAATAAAACTTATAATCTTATGCTTCAATTTCTTTAATATAACATATTATATCCTCTAACATATATAATGGATTTACGAAGTATTTAAATATCGGTAGTGTTTTACAATAAAACAGATAACTATGGCAATAAAACCTTTACTAAATTTCAGGGGAGAGCAAAAACTATGGGATAGATATATGCTCAAACTTCGAGAGAAGAAAATAAGAGTATGGGCTAGGATGAAGCCATTAATTGAATCAGACTTAAAACAACTAAATAAACCATAATAACTAGAGTAGATAATTAGGGGAGCCAGAACGCCCCACCAATAACTAAAAGATTTGAAATCGCCCGAAAGGGAGAATAACTCGTTCTTAGATAGAAATAAATTTGAAAATCTTTGTTTTTTGTTTTGATAGGTTTTCTAAAAAAGAGGGGATTTCAAATGGACAAGAACAAGAATAATAATGGATATTGGGTTGGTAAAAAAGCCAAAATAGAAATTCTAAAGGATGGAAGGAAGTTAATTTTTACCGCAGAAATTCTAGAATCAGATGGGCACAGCATTTCTTTTTTAGACAGAGAGGGATTATTTTATTCCTTTAACAAAGAATTAATCAAAGAAATGGTAGAACTTAAAGGGGGGGATTCAAAATGACCGAACCCCAATTTATAAACATAGAAACAGAATTACAAAAAAAAGAATCCGTTTCAATTCTAGGTGGAGGAATCAATATCCCCTACGGAACCATAACTTTAATTTATGGGAATCCCAGAGCAGGTAAAACAGTCCTTGCTTCAGACATAGGAAAAAAGGTTTTAGAAAAAAATCAAAATATTTTAATCTTGGATTTTGAGAAAAGATTTCTCCGTTCTCCTATGGGGGAGTTCTTAGAAAAGAATAATAAAAAAGATAATTGCTATATTATTCAAACAAGAGAGGGAGAGTTATTTCTTTCTAAGGAAAAATTTAAAGAGATAGTGAAAGAGAAAAAAATAAAATTAGTTATTGTGGATTCCATAATAAAAGGATTTGGAGAAATCGAACACCACAAAACAAGGGCTAAACTAATCAGAAAAAATATGGTTCTTTTTCAAGATTTGTCTAGGGAACTAGAATTAATCTTTATTGTTATTTCCCAAATTTATACACACAATAAAGATAGTGATGTGATTGGGGGGAAGGCAATTTTATATTATTCTGATATGATTTTGAAACTTAGAAAAGGTAGAGCAAATAAAAGGATAATTGAAAAAATAGGAATGGAAGAAGATAGGGAACTAAGCTTTGATATTTTGAGAAGCGGAGAGATTAGGGGAGGTAATGAGGGGGTTGATTAAAATGATTCCAGAAGAAAAACATAGAGAGTTAGGAATAACATTAAGCAATCTTAATGTAGATTTGATTAAAGAATTAGGGAACCTAACAGAGCTAGAAAGAAACAAGAAAACTGAATCAAGGGCGTTAAGATGTCTAAATAGATTAATGTTTTATTTGGATGATATTTCATTTAGAGATTTCAAACTAAAGGAGCAGTTGTATTATGGAAAACAAGATAGAAAGGCAGACCAATGATTAGGAGATCACCATCAAGTCAGGAAGAATCAGAAGAAAAAGAGGAAGAATCAGAAGAAAAAGAGGAAGAATCAGAATGAAATGTTTGGCTGTTAATTGTGAAAAAATACCAGAAGTATTTGGTAACTGGGGAATATTCAAATTACATTATTGTAAAAATCATAAGAAGATTTTGAAAATGTTTTGTAACAAACCAAAAACTAAAACAATCTCAAAAAATGATAATGTATTATAGCCTTTAGTTTTTCACTAGGATTTCCGAACTGGAAGGGAAAAATAATCAAATAATAAGCATACAACAAACAATAATAAACACCAATAAGTCCCGAATAAGGTCGAACTAATAGGGGGCTAAGGAGAAATGAATATGGAACAAACAATAAGAAACAACACATTTAAGGAAAATAATTTACTTTCAAGAAAAAAATTAACTTTGTTGGTATCAAAATATGGGATAATTGGGACAACAAGGATATTAAAAAAGAAGGACGAAAAGATATGTTATTCAGCAGTTTACGATACAGTAATCAAATTAAATATCCCTCACTTATCCCAAAAAGAAGCAGTAAAAAAATTCAAAAGAAAGGCAAGAAGAACCACAACAGATATTTTAAATGTTGTTGATGAGCTTGTAAGGAGGAAATAAGATGGAAGATTTAGGGGAAGAATTTGAATTAACTTTAGAAAAAGAAGAGATAGAAACAACAACAAAAACAAAACCCATTCCAAAACTAAACTATCAAAAAACAGTGAAACATAGCTACGCCTGTAAAGTATTGGCAGATAACAACTTCAAAATAATTATGGATGGAAAACAAATTCTATCTCAAGGGTACCCATTCAATGCTGAACCATTAACAACATTCATAAACATAGGTGAGCAGTTTGCCAGAGATTTTATATCTGAAGAAATCGAAGTAATAACTAACTACCATCATCTAAACAAATTAGGATGGAAAATTTCAGCAATACAAGCACCTGGAGAGTTTTTTCAATATCAGCAGGTTAAATATTTTTTAACACCACTACATTCAACTAATCCAGATTATATGAAAATGCCAGAAAAACATTATGTAGATTTAGATAAAAAAAATCAGTTAATTAGGTTTGTTGGACAAAATGTTTCTAAACTAGGATTTACCGAATGGATACACTTAGATGGAAATAAAAACCAAATAAAATTAGAAGAAAAAAAACTAAGCCCATTCGATTTAAAGGGGGTACGAAAAGCATCGGTGAAGTATTTTCAAGATAGAATACCAGATGAATTAAAAAACAAACAAGAACAAGAAACAAAACAAATTCCAGAGGTAGTTATAGGTTTTACAGAGATGGGTGAGGTTTGCTGTATGCCATTTAAACCAAAAGACGCACCTGTAATAGCAATCTCAGGGGCTAGAGGATGTGGAAAATCTATTTTAGAAAATACATTAGAGTGTGGTTTCTATGGGAAATATGATTATGACATTTTCAATATAAATGACATAAAGGGAGATACACAAACAAGATGTGTAAAATGGGATGAGACTGACCCTTTCTACAAAGATTTACAAAGATTTAACGAACCGACTTTCCCTATGCCGTATGTGTATTTACATCCTGTTATCAATGATTTAACTGAAGAGGATATATTATATGAGAATGAAGTTGGATTTAAGATTTCCCTACCATTTAAAGATTTAATAACAGATCCAAATCTGATAAAATATAATAAACAATGGAATCTAAGTGAAGAATCAAAGAAATATATTCACAATTCAATTTATGATGATGATGGAAAAGAAAGGAAAAATGGGTTACTATCGGCTAAGAGTTTGTCAGATGTTAATAATGTTTTGGATGAATTTTTACCTCAGAAAATGGCAAATTTGAAATTATCTATCTTTAATGTCATTAAAAATATATGGAATAAGAATATTTTAGACATTACATCAGGAATAAAAGATAGATGGACTTTACAGGATCAAGAAAAAGAAGTCATATATCCTTCGTGGGATGTTTGCTTGAAGGCTAGATTAGTCCCTTCATTCATAACCTCATATATCAGAAACGAACCATATTTTGCCATCTGGATAAAACACATTTTAGAGGATGTATTCAAATTTGTTAAAACTTCTGGGTATAATAGGTATTTGATGTTATGTGGTGATGAATTAGTTTCTATTTTAAGGGAGAAATCAACAAGGGCTATAATCGACCAAGTTATTAGGGAGGGTAGAACAGATAGAATCGGTTTTATACAAGTTGTTCAGTTTAGAAAAGATATTCCACCATCTATAATTGCAAACGTAACACACAATTTTATTTTTAAAACAAATACTACAACAGATTTAACTTTAATCAGAAAGGATATATCTGATATTGATGATACACAGATAAATGAGATAGGGAAGTTAAAAACTTTTCAATGTTTTTGCTTTGGAGATTTTATATTGTATGATTCAAATGGCAACAGATATTCAAACAAAGGAGAACCAGTTAAGATTGTTAAGGTTAAACCTCCAAATGCACAGCATTGGGGCGGTAGATAAAAAACTGAGGAAAGATGATTAAAGTCAAGGTTCTACACAGAGGAATTAAACCAGACCAGTGGGTAACGAGACAATCAGATTATAAGATAGTTTTTGTCAATTCAAAAATGGAACTACCCATAGAACAATGGATTAATGTTGAAATATTTAAAGAATGTGCAAGATGTTCTTTTGGTGATGTAGTAGATAAAATAGAACGAGCACATATATATTAAGATGATTAAAATAAAAAAAATTCAAACACAAACAGCGAAAGACTTTGTTAGACATCATCATTACGCAATAATCTCACCACCAATAAATAAACTGTCTTTAGGATTATATAAAGATGATAAACTTGTTGGAATATCTATGTGGGGTTATGGGGTAAGACCCAAACACACCATAAAAAAGATGTTCCCTAGTTTAGAAGTTGAAAACTACCTAGAACTAAACAGACTATGCTTATTAGACGAAATGCCAAGAAATTCAGAAAGTCAATTCATAAAAAACAATGTAAAATTCATCAAAAAACATTTTCCAAAGGTTAAATTATTATTCAGTTGGGCTGATGGATTAAGAGGAAAGCCAGGTTATGTTTATCAGGCTTCTAATTTTCTATATGGCGGTAAAATACTTTCTGAATTTTACGCTACTAAGGAAGGTGAAGTAGTCCATCCAAGGTTATTAATTACTCGTTTCGGTAGGAGAGATATGAAATTCGCACTATCAAAGGGGCTTATAAAAATAAAGGGTTATCAATTAAGATACTGCAAATTCCTATGTTCCCACAAAGAAAGAAAGGCATTGATAAAAGAAAGCCCTTTTGACTGGAATATTGAATATATCAAAAATAAAGATTTAAAATGGATCATTGTTGCGGAGGAGGGGTCAAGAGAGACCTATCAGGCTCCCAGTCTGAAGGGGTCGGGGCAGTTCCGACACTCCGCATTTAACCAATCTGATAACTGTACTCAAAAATTCCTTCGGAGTTTTTGCTCTAATCCAATTTTATGAGATAGATAGGGGGATGAAAATGGAAAATATATTAATCGGGGATGAAATCGAAGCCGAGATTGTTGGAAATGGTACACAAGGTAATGATAGAATAGCTAAAACCCAACTAGGATTAATGGTTATAATTCAAATTTTAGGGTGCACAGAACTAGAAACAGGGAAGTGGGTTAATGTGAGAATCACAAAAATGGCAAAAAAATATGCTCTTGGAGAATTGGTTGAAAATTAATATCAAATGAGATTTCCACAAAGTTTCAGAATAGGGAAGATACAAAAAAATCAAATGGCAGAAGTAATGACAAAACTAAACTTAAAAAAAACACAATTCTATGAACTAGCCATAACATTAACTCATAACCACTTACCTACTTTAGAAAAAGAAAAAGAGCTTTGCGTTTCAACTTCTCGACTATAACCCCTTAAATATGTTTTTTTCTCGCCTATAGGTTGAAATGCAAGGTTTATATACATCTATTTGTAAACTATGTGTAAAGGATTTCAAAATCATTTACAAATTATTAATTAATATTAATTAACTTTAATTAAAATGACCGAAATAAAAAATCTTTATATCCCAGAAGGCGAGAATCAGGCAGTTTTTCGAGTAAGAATTTCAGACATAGACCCAGAAAGCAGAGAAACAAAAGAAGGGGTTTCTTTCCAGATTTATAGGAGTGAAATTCCATTCTCAAGTAAAGAAGAAGTTAGAGCATTTTTCGAAAAGAAAATTAACGAGGAAAAATGAAAAGAATATTGTTGTGTTTGTTGTTGCTTTTATTAGTTGGATGTTCACAAATTGCTCCCTCAAATAATCATACTGAAAATTGTATATCTAAAGGATTCAACACAGCTACCGCCCATACTAAAGAACAATGTAACGCCCTTTCAATCAATTCATCATATTTAGATAATAAAGAAGTATGTTGTATTAAGTTGGATTGAGTTAAAAAGAGGATGATAAAAATGAAAAAAATAATTTCAGCATTGGGACTTTTTATATTTTTAATGAGCATTGTTTCTGCTTATGATATTTCAGAGACAGCATCAGATGGAACAGATAACATAGTGGTAACTTTCCTTGACGAAGAAAAACTAGATTTATTAAGTTTAATACCAGAGATAGGTGCAATAATCCCACCATACCTTAGTCCAGATGTATTAGTTAGTTTTAAAGGAGAAATGTTAAGAACCAGGCATATTAGTGATTTATTGGGAGCACCAAATGAACTAGAAATAACCATAGCCCAATTCTCTCAAAATTCACCTAACTTTATGGGGAGTACAATAAGAACTTTTAAAATATCATTACCTCAATACATTCAGGATAAAATCAGAGTTGAAAGTAATGTAATCTTTTCTGCTACAATGACAACACCTAAAAATTCTGGAAAATACAGATATAGGTCAATAGCAAAAAGAAATGGGGTTCCAATCCCTGCTATAAATATAGATTATGATAGTTTTACAATCACATCCAACGCACCTGTAGTCTGTCCTTCTGCTGATGTAGAAACAAACTTTTATGATGTTAGTCGTGGAGAAATAAAAGAGGTAGTTCAAACTCAATATATTGGGACAGATTGTCACGAAAACACAATCAAAACTTATAATATTCTTTGTGATTTAGGTTATGAAGAATCAGGTTCAAAACTATCAGCTAAGTGTGTAAAGATACCAGAAGATGACCCAGCACCAGAAGAAAAAACACCAGAAGAAATATTGGAAGATAAAGTGAACGAAGCCTGTAGTCCTAATGAGTTCTGTTGTCAGTATAGTGTTTTTGGAGCAAAAGGATATAGTTGTAAAACTGATTGTTATAGAGTAAACGAAAAAAAGGTGGATGATGGTCTTTGTTTAGGAGATACACCATCAACACCAACTACAGAAGAAGAAGTACAGGAAATCTTAGACAAAACAGATGAAGCAGTAGCAAAAGGAGAACTATCCTTATGTTCTTTACCTAATGGGGCTTTTTGTGAACCACCAAGACTAGCTGGAACTGATGACTCTGGGCAAAGTTCTATGTGTAGAACTGGATGGTGTAGGGATATTCGAGGTATATTAGGAATAGATTTTAGTAAAGGGGGAATCTGTGCCCCTGTTGGTCAGTTAGCAAATGGCAAAATAGACCCTCAAAGAGAAGCTCATTCTACTTGTATAGCAAAAGCTAAATCAGAAAGCAAGACACCAGAAACCCCTGCCTTCGTTGAAAATCTAGGGAAGCAATTTAATTTATTTCCAAAAACATTAAGCCCTACTGCTATGGGTTGGGTTATTGTATTTGTTGGTTCTTTAGCAACCCTATTTATATTAAGCAAAATATTCGGTGGTAAAGGGGGTAAATAAGGTGGGAAAGACGTGGGATAGGTCAAAACAAATTTATGGAAAAGCAAATGCTGGGCTTATAATAGGATTCCTAGTTGCATTAGCTTATACCGTTTTTACAACAAAAAATTTAGCTTTAAGTGGTAGCATAGGTGGAAGTATTGTAAAGATGAACGTAGTAACAGGCTCAACAATACCAATAATCAGCCCTTTAATTGATGGTTTTAGTTCAGCAACAATAGGCTCTAACTTTATTGTTAGATTTATTGTATGGGGATTATTCTTCGGATTGATGTTTCAAGGAGCTTATGGACTCTTTGGAAGGGGGCGATAAAAATGGTAGCATTTATGGCGATAGTATCATTTCTAATAATGGCTCTATGGTTAGGTGGTTTCGGTGGAACACTAATTTTTGCCCTTATGAATGGTAAACTTATAGCTTGGATTATCGGTGGAATTATAGGCATAATATTAATAAACAAATTAAAGTAATAATCAATGAAAAAAGAAAAAATATGTTGGGGATTAATTATAATCAGTATTCTATTTTTAAGTGGATGTAAGGAATTGGATCTAAGCCAACTATCAGATAGTGATCTAGATAGGTTAGCAGAAAGAGTCATAATCTGTAATGAGCCATATATAAGGCACGGAAGCGATTGCTGTTTAGATCAAAACGAGAATGGTATCTGCGATAAAGATGATGAAGTTGAGATATTGGAAGAAGAAACAACAGAAGAGCTGATTATAGATGATGAAATTGAAGAAGAATCATCTAAATATCCTGCCCCTAATAATATAGACCTATCTGACTTTCCAAAACCTTTCATAGAAAATAACGAGTTTAACGGTTTTTTGGTTATTGGAGATAAGGCTGTTGATGAATCGGTTATTGCTATTTCAGACATATCTATGGCTTTGCAGTTTTCCCCTGATGGAACCGAACAGATAGAAATTACTGCAACTAAGCTTTCTAGTGAAATTACAGATTTATCAAAACAGAACATCATCTTAGTTGGTTATTCTGATTGTGAGAAAGAATCGAATTTCCATTTACAGACCTTATTAGGAGATATTGATTGCAGAGATTATTTCCAAGAAGGTAAAGGTATATTGGAATTGTTTGATACAGGAAACAATAAAGTAGCTTTGATAGTTTCAGGGGGCACACCTGGAGATACTAGGGCGATTAGTTCCAAATTGGCTAACTATGGAGATTATGATTTTTCTGGGACAAAGATTGAAATGACTACTTAATGCCTGTAAATAATTTTAGGGGTAGAGGGCTTCTAATACCTTAATTTTAGGGGTTATAGAGCCTATGTCGGCAAAATGTTTAGAAAAGTAATGGTGCCTAATAGGTTATAGTTCTTAGGCAGGTAAAAAGCCTCTATTATATATAGTCTTTCTTATCGTAGGATACAAAACCTTCCTAAAAACCTTACTTCTTACTGATTTGGGGCAATAGGCAGTATTCTTATAGGGTGTTTAATACACTCTGGGATTTGTCTTTTTGTATAGTTAAGGCTTTTTCTCGTCTATAAAAAGGCATATGTCTTATAATTGTCGTAAGACATTAAGACTAAAACGAAAGATTTATATATAAGTATGTCTTATAAGACAATAAGACGAGGTTTAAAATGGTATGGTATGAAACATATGGATTTGAAAAAAACCCTTTTTCAATAGAGCCAACAGACTTTATTATAGGGGAACAGGAGCAACAGAAGAAGCTATTGGATTATGTTTATAGCGGAGATTTTTGTTTGCTAACAGGAGAAACAGGAACAGGAAAAACATCTTTAGTAAAAAAATTAATCAACAAAGAATTAAAATCCTTTAAATGCGTTTTTGTTGATTGTGACAGTTTAGCAGGTGAAGGCAACATAGAAATTAATCTTTTTGAAAAGAGATTTCTTAAAAAGAGTTTCTTTGATTTTTTAATAAGAAAAGAGATAATCATTTTTTTAGATGAAATGCAATCAGCTCCAATTGATTTTCTAAAGCAAGTTAAGAGTTCAAAACAGGCAAATAAAATTAAGTCTGTTGTTGGGATACAAATAGAAAATAAAGTTGAATATGGGAGCTTTAAAGATAGGATTGGGAATAAGGTAATTGAAATGCAGTTATTAAATGAGGTTGAGTTGAGGCAATTAATAAAATATAGGCTAAACGATAATCCTAAATTATTTGATGACGAAGCGATACAAAAGATAATAAACATAGTTGGAAAAATACCCAGAAGAGTTTTAGATGGTTGTAAGGAAATTTGTATTTATTATCAATCCGAAAAAGACGCAGAAAGCAGGATAACAAAAGAAGAGATAACAAGGTGGGGAGAAGAGAGAAAGGTCAAACAAATAAAACCAGAACTAGAAAAAGAAGAAATTAAAGTGGTTGTAGAAAAGAAAGAAGAAGGAAAAACAGAAATAGAAGAAAACAGAGAAAGATTTAAAATAAAATTTAAAGGAACAAAGGGGGATGTCTTAACTCTTCTAGCTGTTAAGGATTCAACACTAAAAGTGATATACGATAAGCTAGGCAAAAGCCCACAAAATATTACTAAGGTATTGGATAGATTGATGAAAAAAGACGGAATAGTTGAAATCAAAAAGGATGTAAAACCAAAAGTTTATGGTCTTACAGATGAGTATAGAAAAAAAATAGTTATTGATTAAAATGCCAGAAAAAGAAACACATAGAAAAAGAATCGATAATTGGGCTAAAATAGGAAAAGAGCTAGGATTTAAAGTCTATAAGGAATATCCTATATCAGATGGAAATATAGATTGTGTTTGGGAGAATGAAGAACAAAAAATCTTTATAGAAATAGAATTAAACAATTATCAAAAGCAAGTATTCAAAAATTTATTTAAGGGGTTATATCTAAAACCCTCTTTGATAATCTTCGATTGTAAGAATGGGGCAACTGCAAATAAAGTTAGGGGATTAATTAAAAGAAATAATATCAACGCAAGAGTAATTAACAGACAAAGGATATTTTTAGATTATATTAAGCAAAACATTTTTTCAAATAAAAGAATTGTGAAAATTGGTTACTTATATGCTGTAATCCGTAATTTAGAGGTTATTAGACAGAATATAGGGAAACGAATTAAAATAGACGAATTTAACAATATAGATGGTAATTTATATCACGATTTGGCTAAACAGGGGTTTTTAGAAATAAAAGGAAAAAGGAAATATGTTAAGGTATCTAAACAAATTCCAGAATATTTTTATTATCTATCAAAGAAAAATCAAAAATATCTGGTTGATGAATTAATTAATTACAGACCATTCATCCCAGAACTAACAGGTGATTGAAAAAATGCAAAATAAAAATCCAACATACCCAAAAAACATAGAGGAGATTAAAGATATATTTTTTAATCTGTTTAGGAATAAATCCTGTATTAAATTTGAAGAAGATTATACAGGGGTATGCAGAGCATACACATAGAAAGTTTTATATAGAAAAACTCCTAGAAATGAGTTAAGGGAGTGATTTTAATAAAAGGGGTTGAGAATGGAAAAAATAGAATATGGTAATCTTATCGCAATATATAGACCAGAAGTTATAACACCCGATTTAGATGTTGGTGGTTGGCATATTACTAATAAAAAAGACCTTAAAGAGATAGCTTGTTTTGGTGGGAGAGATACAGCTTTACATTTTATAAAGACCCACAAACTTAATGAGAGATATGTAAGGTTGTGTTGGAGATTAAACCACACAATAAGAAATCACATAAGGGATTCTTTAAGAAAAAAAAAAGAGGGTAAAAGTTGGGAAAAAATAGTCGGTTATACTCTTCCTCAATTAATGGAACATTTAGAATCACAATTTGATAAAAAGATGTCTTGGAATAATTATGGTTCTTATTGGCATATAGACCATATAAAGCCTGTTAGCGTATTCAGTTTTTCTTCATATAAAGATAGAGAGTTTCAGGAATGTTGGGCTTTAACTAATCTACAACCATTAGAAAGAATTGAGAATATTAGGAAAGGGAATAAATTAGAATGGACATAAAAGAAGTAATAATCAATAGTTTAGAAGAAAGAAAAGACCTTTTTTCTACTATAGAACTAATCAAGAACCACATAGAACAAAAGAAAGAGAGCCTTGATTTTGATGTTTCTGAGATGGAATGGTTAAGATATAAGGTTGAGTTTTTACCTATCGTTTTGGAGAGCCCTGTCTGTTGTGGGGTTATCTATTGGTTGAATAAAGATGCAGGAACTAACCCATATGTTATAGCCAAACGATTAGGGGTTTATTATAGGGCTACTGATTATTGGATTAAGAAACTTCAAAAAAATGGTTTAATTGTCTGCTCTCCTAGAATGGTTGGGATGGGAAACAGCAATAGATATTATTTAAACAAAAAACTAAAAAATGTATCTGCCCTGATTATAGAACTCATACATAAAAATTTTGGAGATAATCTAATAAAAATTATGCACAAGAACTATAACAAGCAGTTTGATTATATTAAAAAGTGGCGTTCTAAGAATCCCAAAAAAGTTAGGGCTAGTTGGAAGATACAAAATTCTAAAAGGTATTAGGTAAGGTATATTAACAGTAATAGAACAGTAACATAACAGTAATATAATACGACGGTAAAACCCTTTTTTCTTTGGTTGTTGTATTACTGTGTTTTACAGTATATATTATATATTGTGATATAAGTATTAATAATAATATATTAGTAGTAGTAAAAACTACAAACTAAAAAAAAATTAAAACACAGTAACATAACAAATTGTTAGTAGAACCAGACCTATATACTCAATCACCAATAAATTTATATACTCTTAATCCATACTAATCCATAGGCAAAAGAATTGCTGTAAAGCTCTTAAAATGGTAAAGAAAGAAAAATATGTTAATTGGAAGGGAATAAGTATCCCAGAGGTCTATTTCGAGCAAATAGTCGGCTATTTGAAGCACTCTAAAAGATTCAGTTCTGTTTCAGAGTTTGTTAGAGTTTTTATGGATAAAAAATTAAAAAGATTTTTGGAGGAAATTGAAAAATGAAAAAAGAAAATCAAACAAGTTTAATCAAAGATAACAAGGTTGAAAAGAAAGAACTTAAAAAAGTTATCAAAGAATCAGGGATTAAGATTTCTGGAAAAGCACTCTCTAAATTTGAGAACAACTTACAGAATGTTATTGATAAGGCTCTTTCTGATATTGGAAGGATTTTAAAGGTAGCAAATAGAAAGACCGCTACACCTAACGATATAGATATGGTTTTCTTAATCAGGGAAAGGGGAAAAGCTAAACCACCCAAACCAAAAGAAGAAAAGAAAGAAGCCCCAAAAGAAGAGCCGATAAAGAAAGAAGAGCTAATCAAAGAGATAGAAGATAGGCTTATGGGAAGGTTTGAGAAAATGTTAAAGGTAGCAATACCTCAACCTGCAACAACAGAAGCCCCAAAAGAAGACCCACAAAAGGAAACTAAGATAACAGGAATTAAAGAAATAACAAAAAGCGGAGCTGTATCTTTAATGAAGGTTAAGATTGTAGGCATAGGAAATAAAAAAGAATTACCAGATAAACAAATATCTCAATCCTTTACAGTAAGGGATGAGAGTTTAGGAGAGAAAGATTCTGGGGCGTGGTTAGATTTAATCGGAGAGGATATTAAAAAATACGGAGAAAAAGGAAAAGAGCTAAAATTAAAATGGTGTTATGCTAAAAAAAGAGGGGCTAATATATGGTTAAAGAAAGGAACTAATGGAGAGGTTGAGAAGATTGAATAAAAACTATTATGACCAAAATATAGAAGAGATTTTTAATGGTGTTGATAATCCAAACTTCAAGCAGTTTAAAGTTATTTATGAGGGTGGGTTAGTTTGCCAGAATAAAGAGATTATCAGCTCTCCAAAAAAACTATCGAGATTATTGAATGGAGAACCCAAAGCGGTTTATAATACAGTAGCTTATTTTCTGAATCCTGTTAATATACACGGAAGAAAGAAAAGACCAGGTTATGCCATAGCAGATAATCTTTTCTTATGGTCTGATTTGTTCTTTGATTTTGATAGTGAAAAAGATTTGAAGATAGCACAAGGAGATACTATTAAGGTCTTAGATTATATGAAGAATGAGAAAAATTATGTTTTGGTAAAGATTCAGTTTTCAGCAACAAAAGGATTTCATCTAATCTACACACCAATAGAAAGAATCAAAGAACCAAATCCATTAAAGCGAATGGAGCTGTATATGAAAGAGCACGGAAGAATAGCAGAAGAGA
>Ga0307928_10001833_pt1 | contig 16169 bp, 20 predicted proteins | sample AceLakmetagen232_FD_201815 | JGI IMG/M metagenome (GOLD analysis project Ga0307928, IMG submission 201815) | Saline water microbial communities from Ace Lake, Antarctica - #232 | ecosystem: Environmental > Aquatic > Non-marine Saline and Alkaline > Saline | place: Antarctica: Ace Lake... | reverse complement strand
ATTTAAAAGAACTTGGTTACAAAATCAAATGCACAGACAAAACAAAACTCACAAAATCGGAAATAGAAGAAAAATTAAATATAAAAGCAGGGAGTTTAGAAATTAAGGAATAAATATAAATAAATAATAATGAATAAATTTATGGAAAAAACAATCATAGCAATATTTATAGGATGGATAATATTTCTTATTTGTAGTATTACTTTTATAGGCTGGATAATAATTAAAATATTGCAATACTTTACTATAATTTAGAATAAATAAATAATAACAAAAAAATTTATGTCAGAAGACATTTTTAACGAAGAAAACAAAGTATCTAGTTCTTTTTTTAAACATAAAGAAGTTGGAGATAAAATCCAAGGTACTTATGTAGGTCATAGTGAAAAATCAGACAATTATAAACCTGGAAAAATGCAACAGATCTACGAATTATTACAAGAAGATGGTAGTATTGCTTTAATTGGCGGTAAGGTAGGAATCGACAGACAGATGAAAAATGTCAAATTGGGTCAAATTGTAGGAATGGAATTTGTTAAAATCATTCCACCAAAATCAGTTGGATTAAATCCAACTCACGTTATTCAAGTATTCGTTAATACAAATGTAGTAAATGAAGAGTGGTTAAAAGATCATAATGAACTAAAGCCAGTAGAAGATACAGTTGAAGTTGAAGATAAAGATAAAATCATAGTTGAAGATATTAATGAAGCAGCAGATAAGGCAGAAGCAAAAAAAGATAAAGAAGCAATGGAAGCCGTTGCTGGAGCTCCAGATAAAGAAACTAAAAAATTGAATAAAATTGGAGAACTAGCTAAAAAGAAACTTGGTGTTGATAAAGTTGAGGAAGTAGAAAAGGCTGTTATGACTGAAACAAAACTTGCTTTTTTACCAGATAATTACGATAAAATTATAGAACTTTTAGAAGCTAAATAAATATTATGATTGGTATCATTTCGGACTTTCATCTTAAAGAACAGCTTTCTTATAATGAGTATATTGATGATGGTCGTGAACAAGAAGAACAAAATATTCTGGATTTTATCGTGAATTCTTTTAAAGATTGTAAAAGTATAGTATTTATTGGTGATATTTTTGATAGCAGAACTCCATCATCAACTGTCATAAAAAAGTTTGTAAATTTTATAGAACAATTTAATAAGAAAAAATTATATATTGTAGCTGGAAATCACGACAAGCTTTATTGTGGTAAAAAATCTTCTTTAGATTTTCTTAAAGAGGTAAAAGGAAAAAACTGGCATATTATTACAGATGAAATTACTAACATTGATGATTTTACTTTTGTACCATATTTTTCACGGCAACAACTTGAAGTTGAAACCAACGAAAAAGCAGAGAAATTATTAATGGAAAGATTGAAACCAAACAAGATATTATTTGTACATCATGCTATATCTGGTAGTAAAACAAATTCTGTAATGACTGATTTATTTAATGAAATAGTTTTACCCAAAAAAGAGTTAGAAAAAAAATTTAAACTTGTTGTAGGAGGACACATACACAATCCTTCAATCTCAAACAATACCATTATAACTGGTTCAATTTTTACTAACGATGTAAATGAAACCGAAAAATATATTTGGAAATTGAATACAGACACATTAGAAAACGAACAAATAAAACTACCTTGCAGACCTATTTACAAATTAGAAAATCCAACAGACAAAGAAATAGAGGAATTACCAAAGAATGCTATTGTAAAAACCGTTATTACCAAGAAACTTTCTGCAATTAAAATGGGTGAACTGAAAGATAAGCTTAAAAAGTTTGATGCTTATATATTAGTTGAACAAATCAAAGGAGAGCGTAAGAAACTCCACTATAGCGAAGGCGAGTCACTCCTAGAGATGTCAATTAATAAATTACTAGAAATATATAGTAAGGAGAAAGGAATTAGTTTATCTAAATTATTAAATGGATTTGAATTAATCAAATAAAGAAATGAAATATCTAAAATACTTAAGTTATTTATTACGTCACAAATATTATGTAACTATTGAATGCTTTAAGATTGGACTTTATTGGCAAGGAATTGTACATGACTTAAGTAAATTAAGACCAAGTGAATTTTTTCCTTATGTTAATTTTTTTTATAGTAACGAAAAAGAAGAAAATGATAGTAGACAAAATAGATATGGAAAACCAGATATAGAAGATATAAAATTCGATACCGCTTGGCTGAAACATATACATCGTAATCCACACCATTGGCAACACTGGATACTACAAAAAGATGATGGAGAAAATAAGTGTTTACCAATGCCAAATAAATATAAAAAAGAAATGATAGCTGATTGGCGCGGAGCTGGAAAGGCTCAGGGACATGGTAATAATATAATAGAATGGTATACAGAAAATAGACTTAAAATGATATTTCATCCAACCACAAGAATGTTAATTGAAGAAGAATTAAAAATTAATATAATTATATGAAAGTATTTTCTTATATATCAATATTTTTATTACTTTGGGCAATTATATATTTTTTAATAAATTAATATAATAAAACTATGAAATTTAAAGAATATTATAAGATAGCTAAATTTGGTGATATTATTGAAGCTGTTTGTCCTGTTCATTTAAACTTTGTGTTATATGTTAGTCCATATAGTCCAAGAATTACAACAATATGGGTTGATGAAGTTGATGGAAAGTATATAGCACGAGATAATTGGGCTACAGCAATAGATAATAAAAATTTAGATATTAAAATAATTAAAAGTAATAAATTAATAAAAAACAGTATGGGCATCACAAACACAATCAAAAAATTAACAAGAAAAGAGCCAAACAAAACATTTGTAAAAGCTGGATTTATGGATGAATATGAAAATATTACAGAAGATGGTAAAGAAGCATTAACTTATTTACTTTGGAAAGAAAAAGAAATTGAAATTAAAGAATTAGCTGATAAAATAAACGAAGAAAATAATAAATAAAACATGCTTATGTTATCAATAGGATTAGATTTATCATTAGTTGGAACTGGAGTAGTAGTTCTTGATGGTGAAGAAGTTATTAAAAAACAACTAATAAGATCTAAAAAAAATGGTGGAAAGCCAATTGATGAATTGAATAGAATAAAAAAGATAGTACAAGAAATTGAGATAATAGTTAATGAATATAAACCGACAATAGCTATTATAGAAAATTTAGCATTTATGGCAAGAAATACTACTGCTCTAACCCAACTTGCTGGCCTTAGTTATTTTTGTAGAGCAATGCTTTATGATTTAGATATAAAATTTTATATGTGTGCTCCAACGAGCCTTAAGAAATTTTGTACTGGCAAGGGAAATGCTAAAAAAGATATTGTTATTTTATCTGTGTTTAAAAAATGGGGATTTAGTTCGGATAATTCTGATATTGCTGATGCGTATGTTTTGGCTAGAATCGGAGAATCAATTATTAATAATAATGTTAAATTAACAAAAACACAAATTGAAGTAATTATGTTACTTAAACATCAATTATTATGAATACCATTTCAGAATGGTCTAATAAATTAAATATTGATAGACGTGTTATTAGTCAAAGATTATTTAAAGGATGGACAACAGAAAAAACATTATCAACTTCAGTAATATAAAGATTTTAATTAAATAAATATATAAACATATGATTGAACCACCAAAAATAGTTAAAACAATCATCCCCGACAAGTGTCCTCACTGTGCTAAGGATATTTATATTGGCTATCAAACAATGATTCCAAGCCTAACTAGAATTTCTACTCCTAAAGAAGTTGAAGAAGCTAAAGAAGAATTAAGAAAGAGAATGGATCAAGTTAAATTTAAAGATGATAAATCAAAAGAAATTATTTTAGAATGGATAGATAGTGAAAATACTCTTATCGATCAATCTGATATTGAAGAAATTTTAAAACAAATTATTTTAGACCAAAAGGATGAAACCAAACCAAATAAAAATTAGAACCCAGTTAGGTGAATTGAATATTGATACTGACAAGATAAAAAGACTTAAACAGGGAAAATGTAAAAGTTGCAGTAAAATTATTTATTTTTTTAAAGCTGCTAAAATAAGAGATATGATAGTTTCTAAAATAAATGATGAAGAATATGTCAGTCATAGACTTGTTTGTCCTGTAGCCCAACAAATACGACAAAAGATTAATTTAAAAAACATTATAAAATTACGTAGAAAAAATATATAGTATGTTAATATTAAAAGAATTACAACTTTTAAACTTTCTCAGTCATTCCAAAACAATCATCAAGTTTAAAAAAAACCAACAAATTTTGTTGGATGGAAAGAGTGGCTCTGGAAAAAGTTCAATCACTGAATCACTCATATGGGTACTTTATAATAGAGGTCGTTCAGATAGTAAATCTCTAATCAAAAAAGGAGCTACCAAAACTTCTGTCACAGTTATTTTAGTGGATAACGAAGATCCAAAAATATCTTATTCAATTACTCGAAACATCACCAATAAAGGCAAACATGATTTTGATATCTTGCAGAAGGAAGGCAAAGTATTCAAACCATTAAAAGTAAGCGGACTTAAAAATACTCAAGAATATCTTGAACAGAAAATATTACATTCATCATATCTTTTATTCGTCAATAGCATATGTTATCCCCAAAATAATATTGAAAGTTTTGTATTTCAAACAGCTGAAAAGAAAAAAGACATACTTCTTGAGATAATCGGCGCTGCTCAATATGACGAATATTTAAAAAAAGCAAAGGAAAAATTTTCTGAACAAAAACTTCTAAAGACTGTAGCAGAAACATCAATAGACTCTACAAATTATTTCATAAATAATGATAAAAAACCTGCCTCACATCTAAAGGAATATGAGAATGAAGACAAAAAACTTCAAGAAGAAATAAAAATAGTGGAAAGTAAAATAAAAGAACTGGAAGAAAAAAAAATAGAGTATGTTGAAAAGAAAGCATTGTTAGAAGGTAAGAAAGATAAATCACTTGAATTAACTAAAACCATAATTGAAAAAAAAGAAAAACTAGAAGAGTTAAATGAAAAATATATTGAATTATCCAACATTGATATTACTTTGTTAGAAAAAAAAGTTGAACAATTAAATAAAGTTAAAGAACAACTCAAAGAAATTGAAACAGAACGAGATGAATATATAAAATGGAATACAGAAACTACTAAGCTAATTCAACAGGCTCCAGTTAATACGGGCTATGATAAAACCATTGAAAAGCTGAATGAAAAGATTATAGGCATTATGAATGAGGAAATTGAAATATGTCCTGAAATTAAAAAGAAATGTCCTATTTTAGAAGATAAACAGCGAGAGTTGATAGAAAGTACCCAAAAGGAGCTAAAAGACGCCACAACTGCGCATAACGCCTATCAAGAAGCTTCTAAGGAACATATAGTCAGGTTAGACGCTATGGGCACAAAACAACCCGTGAGTAATAATTTATTAGATAATCTAAGATCTTCTATAATAAATTTAGAACCATTTAAAAAACAACTGATAGAGGCTAAAAGTAAAGAAGAAATTATAAAGCAGATAGGAAAAGAATTAGGAAAAATTAAAAGTGAAATTAATGTTTTATTGGAAGGAAAAGTTAAACAAGATAGGGAAATAAGTGAAGAAATGGAAGAAGTTAAAAAATCCGTAAAAATAAATGATGATATAATAATCTATACAGACCAGAAAAATGAATTACAAATAAAACAAACTCATAATGATGGATTGCTAACTGGCGCGCAATTAGCCGAAAAAAGAATTAAAGAGTTAGAAGAAAAATTGAAAGAGTTAAAAAAAGAATTCGGCAAAGTATCTGGCAATATAGATTCGCTTGAATTAATAAAAGGCGCTTTTGGACCAAATGGCATCAGAGCAATTATGATTGATTATGTGATACCTCAGTTAGAAGATAAAATTAATGACATTTTAGCTAAGTTATCTGACTTTAGAGTAAGGTTAGATACGCAGAAGAGTGGGATTGACAAAGAGATTGTGTTGGAGGGGATGTTTATCAATGTTATAAACGAACAGGGTGAGGAATCAGACTTTTCCAATTTTAGCGGAGGGGAAAGAATAAAGATAATTACCGCAGTGAGTGAAGCCCTATCAGAAATTCAGCAAATGGGATTTCGTATTATAGATGAACTTTTTGTAGGTCTTGATGACGAAAGTATTGATAGTTTTGTTCAGGTGATGCTGACATTGCAAGAGAGATTTTCACAGTTAATTTGTATTAGTCATATAGATAGAATTAAAGAGTTGTTCGAAGATAAAATAATGGTTACTAAAGTAAATGGTAATTCATTAATAAATTAAAAGAAAAATAAATATATGTCTGATACAACATTCGACTATCCAAAAGAAACTAAAAAAAAAATCAGTAAAGCTATGAAAGGTAGAATTCCTTGGAATAAGGGAAAAAAATATAAAATAAAAAAGCCATATAATAGATTAATTAATGGTAGTTAATATGAAAAAACCGACAGATAAACAAATTGAAGAATTTCTTCAGCATTCTAATTGGATCGAAAATGAAAGATCAGATAAAGCTTTGATTCAAGCTAAAAGGGCATGGGATTATGCTTGGAGAAATAAAGATAAGATAAATATTGAATATATTCTTGATATCCATAAGATTTTGATGATTAAATCAAGACCAGATATAGCTGGTAAAATTAGAAATTGTGATGTCTGGATTGGTGGTAATAGAAAAGAATTTATTAGTGAAGCATTAATAAGAGATGAATTAGAACATAAATTAAATCTAATAGAAGATTATAAAAATATTGCTAATGATTTAAAAGAAGAATTTGTTAAGGATATTCATGTAAAATTTGAAGATATACATCCGTTTGAAGATGGAAATGGAAGGGTTGGAAGAATTTTATGGCAAATTCATCGTCTTAGGTTGGGCTTACCAATTCATATAATCCATGAAGGCGAGGAACAGCAAGAATATTATAAATGGTTTGAATAATAAATAACAAATAAAATTATGCCAGATGTAAACAAAACATACAAAGAAGAGTATAATGTTTTTATTGAAAATTATAAAAGCGGTATTTCAACAGCTGAAAATGTAGGTGAGTTGATTGCTAGGATGGCTCAATACTTTTGTGAAGCTAATATGGAATTTGTAAGCGCCCTAAATTCATTTAATACTAAAGCGGCAGAGATTGAAGATAGAATAGATGATAATGGTAAAGCTATTAGTAGCACCAAAGCTAAAGTGGCATCTGCAGCTACTGATGAGAGTAGGAGATTAGAGATAGCAAAAATAAACATAAATAATATTGAATGTATTATTAATAGTTTAAAGAGTTTACAAAAGGGGGTTCTTAATGAATATTCACATGTGAAAAATATGTAATAAATAATTTCTACTAAAATGCTTGTCGAATGTGTAAACTGTGGAAAAAGGTTTATTCCAAAAACATACAGACACAAATATTGTAGTCGTAAATGTTATATTTTAGGTTGGCGTGGTAGGTTAAAGAAAACTAAATATCCAATATTTAAATGTCCAGAATGTGGAAAAGAAAACACGTTGAATTTCTATCCTCTCCTTTCTTCTGCTATATGGCGTGAGTTTAAATGTAGTGAATGTGGATATTGGCCGATGTCTGGATTAGGTAGTATAAAAGAGAAGAAATAAAAATTGACAATAGTTGTTAACTTATGTATACTAAAAGTATTAATTAACTTGCGAAATCTGATGACCCCGTTTTCTCGCAAGTTAGCGGGGTTTTCTGATTTTATAGAAAGAAATTTTATATGAGTGAACAAATAAAAAAATGCAGTCAATGTGGGAAGGAAAAAAGGATAAATTGTTTTCAGTTTAGAAATGATAATCAAAAATATCGAAATGAATGTAAAAATTGTTTTTATAATTCAAGAAAAAAATATGCTGAAAATCATAAAAAAGAAATAAAACAATATCAGAAAATATGGCATAAAAATCATAAAAAAGAAATAAAACAATATAGGAAAGAATATTACCAACAAAATAAAGAAGAATTAAAGAAAAAAGGAAAAGAGTATACAAAAAATAATAGGAAAGAGATTAGTGAACGAAGAAAATTAAATAAAAAACATGTCTATAGTAGAATACGTGCAGATGCATTACGTAGAAATTATAATTTTAATTTAACATTTGAAGAATATATACAACTTGCATGGGAAAAAAAATGTTTTTATTGTGGAGGAAAAACAGTTAATGGTATAGATAGAATTAACAATAATAAAGGTTATGTAGTTGGAAATATAGTTCCTTGTTGCCATTATTGCAACTGGATGAAATTAGATAAATCCACTAAAGATTTTATTCTTCATATAATTAAAATAATAAAACATTTACTAATTAAAAAATATGAATAAAAAAAACCAAACAAAACAAATTGTATGGCTATATACTAAAGTTATACTGGGATGGGGTATATTTTTTTATTTAGCTTGTACACAAAAAGGAATTTATCTTAGATATGTAGCTATTTATATATTTATTATTATTGCTTACTCTTTAGGAAAATATATTGGTGAACAACAATTGGCAAGAAAATTAAAAGAATTAGAAAAAGAATAGTATTTAACTATTCTTTTTCTGCTATTAATTTTTTTATTTGTTTAGCAACCTCTTTAGTCAATATTTTCTTTTTCACATAATCATTCCAAAACTCTGCTTTTTCTTCATCAGTTTCTAACCTGTCTAACTTCCTTAAAATTATTTCTGCTCTATCTCCATTTTCTACTCCTAAACTTTTTATTTTTTTATCGGCTGGTGTTAAACTATCTTTTTTTTCTAACAAAATTTTATTTATTTCTTTTGCTAATGTGGGATCTGATTTAATAATTTCATCAAACTTTTCTTTAGCTTGTGCTGGATTAGATTCTTGTAATGCTTTTAAATTTTCAGTTTCAATTTCAGCCCTATCCTTAAATTCTGTTCTTTCTTTTGTAGATACTGCACTTATAGCCTGAGCCTCACGATATTCCTGTAATTGTTCTTCAAATTCTGGAGATATTGGACTAATAGAAGCTGGACTTATTAAGTCTACTCTTTGTCTCCTCGATGGTTCTCCAGTAGGTGTTGTATATGGTTCTATATCTTTACTAACAAATGGTAATCCAGTAGATAATTGTTCAACTATTCCCTGTAAAGAAGTTCCTAGTTTTGGTTGACGATAAATAGGATCAATTAATTGTGCTGTCCATCTTTGCAATGAAGATAACGGTATCATTTGACTAGGTATTTGAGTTAATGTTCTAAGCCATGCTCCAGGTTCACCAGATAATACATCTGTTAAATTTTTCATTCCCTGAACATAACTTTGATCGCTAAAAAATTGTACTATTCCAGAAAATACATCAAGTGTTTTCTTTAAAGTATCTTCAGTTGCTGCTTTTGGATTTTCTCTCATATACCAATTGATAGCTGCTGCCATTGCTATTGGATATGCTAATGGTCCTAATTTAGAATAAGAAACCCATCTATTTCCTATTTGAATTGAATATGGTTTACGACCAGAAGCATAAAATAACTCTTTCTCAGCTTCTCCTGTAGGTGCTTTCCATGTTAATCTTCCTTGCATTGCTAAATTTCCAGCTCCAAGCATAACAGTTGAACCAATCATTGCTTTTGCTAGTTGTTCTGTTTTATTTATATTTTTAGGTAAAGTTGCTAAACCTAAAGGACTAAACTCAATTCCTTGCTTTAAAATATTCATCGGAGTTTGGACAAACGGAATAAACCATTTAACACCTGGAACTTTTCTAAATTTATAAATAGCATTAGTCATTTTATCAATAGAAGATAATAAATAACCCTGACCAGTTTTATCACTTGGATCAATAGCTTTTCTAAATACATAATAAGCCGCACTATCATCAGCTTGTTGAGCAATTTTTGCCAATACATCATCAGTTAACGGCTTACCCTGTTTTAAAAATCTTAATGATAATGCTTCTTTTTCACCGCCTTTTAGTAAAGACCTAAAAAATACATCACCCGCTTCAAGAGCAAGAGGTACAATTTGAAATTTACTCAACCATTTATTTCCTGTAGGAATTTGACCAATATCTGGACGATAGATTTTACGCCTACCAGCCATTACATCCATCACTCCTTTTACAGCTTCATCAATAGAATTAAATGCTCCTCGATAATATGCTGGTACTTCTGATACATATGCTTGCCTTGCTTTTCCAGTTAAGGTTGATCCAATAATATCAATTGCTCCTGTATAAAGTTTGGTTGCTGGAGCCAAAAATGTTGTTTGAAGAAGATTTGTAAAAGCATTTACAATATGAGTTCTTGGTGAAGAAAGTAAATTAATATAACGATATTCATCTACTAATTCTGGTAAAGTAGGCTTAACAAATTTTCTATAAAATTTAGTTAATTCTTTTAGATTGTCAAAATCTACTCCTTTAGCAGCTTTTATAATATCATCAATATCATTTCCATTTTTAAGAAGTTGTTTTATAATATTTGCTTTTGAAGTAGCTAATTCTGGAATAGCACTAATTTTTAATGATTCTAATTGGCGACCCAAATTAGTTCCTTCATCACTCAATCTTTTAAGGGTTTCTACAAACTCAGGAGATACTCCCTCTCCTTTAGATAATGCCGCTAAATGCTGTTTTGTTTTTAATATAGTTGCTTCTCTTATTTTGGTTGATTCTCTGGTAGTTATTCTACGCAATATATCGGATTGTCTAGCAGCTTCTGTAATTTCTTTATGAGTAAGTGGAGCACCTTTAACTCTTTCAAGTTCTGGTCTAATAGATTCAGCAAAATCTCTCACTTTTTTTTGTGATTCTTTTCCTACCAAAAGTTTCTCTTCATTAATAAGTTTACTTGGAGTCGATTTAGATACTTTTGCTGTTTCCGTATCAGCTATATTTTTAACCTTAGAAATAGTTGGTTTAGTTTCTTCAATTGCTCCCGTAATTGCTTTGAATCTTTCTGATGGTTTAACTAATTTTTGAGTAACTTGTTGAAAAAATTTTGCCGTAGGATTTACCTCTCCAGTATTTACTGGAGAAAATCTTATCTTTATTGTTTTATCACCTCTATCTAATTTATTAAAAAATCTTTGACTACCATCAAGAATATTTATTTTTCCATTTTTAATTTCAGCGGTCACTGGTAAATCTATTGTACGTGATTCTATCTTTCCTAGTTTACCTATAATTTGCTTTCTTGTTGATATTGGATTAACACTTTCAATCGGTACTTCTATTGTAGAATTTAAAAAATCAAATTCATTTTTAGATTTTTTAGCAACATCAGCTACTGGTTCAAGTTTTTTGGGAATTTCTTTTCCAACTTTAGTAACACCAGGTTTGATTTTTTTGCCAAATCCAGTTAATACTTTTTTAACATCATCTACTTTATTTATATTAATTAGATTATCAGCAAGAGGTTTTAATGTTTCATCACTTTCCTTAAATATTCCTTTTAATATTCTTAAAATTTCATCTACATTACTTAACTTAGCTATTTTTATAGATTGTTTAGCAATCTGTTTTTTGCCTCCTCCAACAGGAAATAAATCTAAACCAGTCAACCCACCAATAATAATAGGAGCAAGTGCTAAAGATGCTCCAGTAGATATATCTTCATCAATATTCAAATAATTTACAAGAATATTTTCACTAGTTTCTTGTGCCCTTTTTGTCCTTTCAAATATTCCAACAATGGGTTCCTCACCAAAAACAAACTTTTCAAATTTACTTTCTGGTGTAAAAATTGGTTCAACTTTTTTTCCTTTAGCTAAACTTAATATTGCTGCAGCTGTCTCTAAACCAATAGAGGTTATAGCTCTCTGTGGTTGTTGTAAAATTGTTTTTCCAAATTCTCCAACTTGTCTTATTTTTTTAAGTCCCATCTGCTCTTCTTTAATTCTAGTCCATATAGAGGGCTTTTTTTCTTCTTCTTTTTCTTCTTCATCTAACATTCTTCTCAAATCTTTATATTTTTTATATGAACTTACTTTAATTTCTGGCTGTTTTGGTAATGGTGTAACTTTAAGTTTAGGCAACTCATATAGTTTTTCAGCAACTTTAAGAGAAGGTGGCTGTACTAATGAAGCTGCCGTAATATTCGAGGGTATCTGATTTATTATATCAATATATGGATTAAAAGGCGTAGTTTTTCTAGCCAATTGTCCATAACTTAATGGAGGAGCCATTTTATTTAAAAATTATTTTTTATCCAAAAGGATTATTTAAATCATCATCTTCTTTTCCTAACCACATCAATTTATCTGGATAGCTTAACATATACCAATCATACTCCTTTACACCTGGATTATCAGCAAAATAATTCTGTTGAGATTTTACTTTTTGAGTAGCAGTCATTTTACCAACACCTCCACCTAAATTTTCTAAAATAGCTATTATTGCATCATCTTCTGACTCAACAACTTCATTCCTTAATATATCAATTCTTAATTCTTCCTCTTCCATATTAGAAACCGATTGATACATCTCAGTCAACACTTCAAATAATTGATTATAATTTTCTTCTGTCTTCGCGCCTTCTGTCTCATACATCTCATTAAATTGATTCAAAGCAGTTTCATAACTATTATTAGCCCTAGTTAATTTATCATTATGAAATGTTATTGAAGAATTTACATAATCTATGTAACGTTTCTGAGTTCTTCCTTTCATTGTATAAAGATAATTTACATAACGATTCATTCTGCCTCTTGTTTCAGGATCTGACAAATCCATTTCTGCCATTTTATCCAATGTTCCATCAATCATAGTATCAAGTTGTTTTACATGCTCATCTCTTGCTGCAACATAATCCAATAAGTTAGTTTCAATACTTAAACCTCTTGTTTCTAAATCTTGTACATTTTTTCTTAATTCTTCCACTCCAGTATCCTCTTTTAATCTATCTCTTACTTCTGTTAATTGATCAACTAATGAAGATGATTTATCTAAATCTTCTTGCATATATTGATATGCAAATGTTTTTGGCCCTACTTTAGATTTCAATGAATCGTATAAAGTTTTCCATTTAATTTTACCAGCCTGATCCAGACCACCGTACCAACGGTCATAGTAACTATCAGCTCCTTCTTCTCCCATTGTATCAATTTCTGTTCCAGTAGGAGTAGCCAATAAAGCATTATCTCTTTCAAGAGCTAATCTTTGATCCTCTGGCATATCAGTAACATCAACATCAGTAATTGCCTCAGGTTCTACCTTAGGTGGAGGAGCTTTGAATATATAAGTTGGTGGTGGTACCATTGCTTGACCAGGTTCCATTGGCGATACTGCTTGACCAGCAGTAGGAGAAACACCCATTCCAGAAGGTGTTGGTGAAACCGATAATGCTGGACTAGCCGATGGTGAAGGAGCTACTGATACACTGCCAGGTTGTGGCTGTCCAGAAACACTTATATTTGGATAACTAGTTGGCGGTGGAGCCACTGTATCAATTCCTTGTTGCCACGGCCATGCTCCATTACCGCCCTGTCCATCATTATAATAACTATAACCACCACCAGCCCTATTTAAAGACTTTAAAATAGCATTTGCTTTCTCTCTTTTAGTGCTTCCCGCAGGAGAATTCAAAGCATCATTAATAATAGCAGCCAAATTTTTATTGCCCATTATTGTTGATAGTGCTGTCGATTTAGATTTTGTTTGATTGTCTATTGGCATATATTTAAGATTACTGAATAGTTTCTAAATAAGCAGAGGGTTGAAAATATCTTTTAGCACTATTATATATGCGATAATCAAGATGTGACGGATCTCCACCACTTCTTGAATATGATCCGCCAGTTTTTCCCATCAATCCTATCTGCTGACCAGCTTCAACTTTAGTTCCTACTTGCATTGGCATCCAATCTTCATGTAAATGTGAGTAACGATGATAATTTCCTTTATCATCTTGAATTATTAAATAATTACCAAAACTAGGTTGACTTGGAGTCCATTTCTGTCCTGCTCTCGCACCAGTTACAGTACCACCAGTAAAAGCAGGAATAGGAGTTCCTCTTGGTGCAGCCACATCCACGCCAGGATGACGACCCTCAAATTTTGTACTAGACATATAAGGAGTCGTTATAGTCCCTAAACCCGTAAGTTTCTCTGACACTGGCGCTTTACTAGCCCCAGTCAATCCACTATCTATTCCTTTATATCTGCCAACATCAACTGCTTTTCTTCTTCTTGGCCTAGGCAATGTTTTACCCAAATCAAAAGCTGACTTTAAAGTCTCTCCAAATGTTACATTTTGTGGGTATTGTGGTCCTGGCATATTATATTTCTCCTATATGTTTCCAATATTTAAAATTAATAATTCTACTAATTTCATCTTGGCCAACATGAAAATAATAAGATAATTGTTTTTGTGTTATATCAATATTCTTATACCATTTTCTTATTTTTAAAACTTGATCATTAGTTAATTTTGATGAAACATGGTCTTCTCCTTTTTTGGTTCTATTTTTTTTATCCCTATCTTTATTATTATCGACTCTAGTTCCTAAAAATAAATGATCTGGATTAATGCATTTTTTATTATCACATTTATGTAAAACACATAAATTATTTCTTATTTTACCATATTTTAATTCATAAGAAATTCTATGTGCATAATAATATTTATAATTTATTCTTAATTTACCATATCCATTATTATATAATGATCCAGTCCAAATCCAACACTTATCAGTTTTATTAACTTTATCCCAGAATCTCTTAATACTAAATGCCATATACTTGAATGTTATTTAATTTTTTTATGGTTTATATCTCCATCCACCAGTTGGTTCTCCTTCTAATTTATATTTATCTATCATTTTCTTTTTTAACTCTTCATCTTTTACATGCCCAAATCTACTATCATATGCTGAATAATCAACTGTTGGTTGCTGTGTAGGAGTAGGTGCAGGAGTTTGTGTAGGAGTTGGTGTAGGCGTAGGAGTTGATGTAACATCTCTTGGCGCTTCTCCAACTCCAGCTTTTGTAAATGGTCTATATGCTTTTTCTCTTTCTAATGCTTCTTTAAATCTATATCCATATCCTCCTGTAATAGCACCTGTTTCTGGATCACGAACCGTTTCACCTTCTTGAAATCTTCGTTTTTCCTCTTCAATACCCATTCTATTTGCAAACGCAGTTTGATAAATTTGGCTTCTATAAGCTCCACTAGTAGGTTCAATTATAGAATCACGATAACGTTTAAGTTCATCTTCAGATGAATCAGGAAACATTGATTTTAAATTTTCAAGATTAAACCATTGCGCAGTTTCTGCTGATGGCACTAATCCCCATTGTTCTGCTTTACTTATTTGTGTTCCATCTTCTAATGTTACCATCTCATTCATTAAAGTGGCAATTTCTTGAGGACTAGCTGATTTAAGATAATATTGTCGTTTTTGTTCTTCTTCTAATGTCATTCTTTCTGTTCGAGACCTTTCATCAGCTTTTCTAACATCAGTTAAATATTTATCTTTTGCTTCTTGATATAAACCAGTTCCTGCTAATCCCCTTTGTCCAAATCCTGAACTTAATTGTTGAAGTTGTCCCCATGCCTCATTTGCATTATCACTTAATTTAAAACCATAAATTTTTTCAAATTCATCTTGTAATACTTTCCATTCATAATCAGCAGCAGCCTTATCTTGTTCTGTTTTAGCTTCTGTTTGTTTTAATTGAACATCATAAAATGCAGCTTGAATTTTTTCTAATTCTACCCTTCCTTCAGGAGTTGTCCAATCAATTGGTTTTACTAATGTTTTAAAAGCCTCTCCAGATATTTGAAAAATAGGATAATCAAATAATTCCATATCTATTTCTCCTATATATTTTGGAGGAGTAAATTCTGGATCATTTCGAACCCATGCTCCATCACCAACATAAAAATCTTCTGCATTTATTTGTTCATCAATTACTTTTTGTCCTTGTAGATCTGTTCTACCATCTTTAACTAATTGTTTTCTTTTTAAATCTTTCCAAATATCTATTGGCGAATAACCGCCATATGAAAGTGCACTAAAATATAAAGCTAATTGATCTCTATCATTATTTACTTCATCTATTATTGATGAAGATACTCCGCTATTTGGATCACTTTTTAGGGCATTTAAAAATGGTTCTAATATTTGCCATCCTTTATCAAGAGATTCATCATCAGCTTCTTTTCCATATCTC
>Ga0307928_10001832_pt1 | contig 16177 bp, 34 predicted proteins | sample AceLakmetagen232_FD_201815 | JGI IMG/M metagenome (GOLD analysis project Ga0307928, IMG submission 201815) | Saline water microbial communities from Ace Lake, Antarctica - #232 | ecosystem: Environmental > Aquatic > Non-marine Saline and Alkaline > Saline | place: Antarctica: Ace Lake... | reverse complement strand
AAATCACAAAAGGGAGGTAAGAAATAATGGGAACTAAAGAGTTTATAAGATTTATTTTAGGGATTATTGTTATTGTTAATGGAGTTTTATTATCTTCATATTATTTAGTTATATCTGAACCTAAGACATTGATTGATAATCTAATTGGAATTTTATTTATTACACTTAGTGTGGGGTCTGGTTGTTTTTGGGGTTCTGAAATAATATTCGCCAAATTACAAAAGGGAGGTAAGAAATGAGAATTAAGTGTTTAATCTTTGGTCATAAATTAAAGATTACTAAGAATAAATCATACAAAGGAGAAGCATTAGAATGTATAAGATGTGGAAGACAATTTTCAGGATGGAAAAATAGTCGTATTGATGAAGCGTTATTGTATAATGATGGAAAGAGATTTATACTTTCTACTATTAAAGATGATGAACTATACGCTTCTTCACAAAAAAGCGAGGAGAAAGAATGATAGAGAAGAAGTTTAATTCAGAGGGGCAAGAACAAAGAATTAATAATTTTGATAAGATAATTAAGATTGGGGATAGGTTTTTACAAGTTAGATTAATAGAAACAAAGAAATGGAGAGAAAGGTTTTCAGAGAAAGGGAATTTCACAAAACCAATGCCAAGAGCAAAGTTTATTCAACCAGAAAATAATCCTTATTATCTCGTTCAAAGAAGCGACTTAATTAAATTAAAAAGGAGGGCAAAATGAAAAAGGTTTTTACAATAAAGACTAAAGACGAATCAGTTTTTGGAGAATTAGAATATAATGTCTTTTCAAGAAATATAAAAGAAGCAATTATAAAAATTCAAAAAGCATTACCAAGAAAACATTATATAATAAGAGCAGAGTTTCTATGTAATGTTGATGAAGATGAAGACTTAGAAGAATATATTAAAGAACAAGAATTGGACGCAAAAGAGATATTAAGAGAACAGGAGGTGAAAAAATGTTAAAATATATTGTATTTAAAATAAGTAAAAGGAAAAATAAGGCAGGAAAAAAACTTAATGAATTAGTAAAAGATGGTTATGAAGTAACTCGTACTTATGGTAAAAATAATCGTTGGATAATAATGGAAAAAGAAATGATTGAAGAAGAACCAAAGATAGAGGAACTAAAGATAGAAGAACCAAAAACAGAGGAATTAGAAACAGAAGAACCAAAGATAGAGGAACACCCAATAGTTATTAAGTAAGATTAAATAAATAACTAGGAAAAAAGGAAATGAAATGTTACTACTAAAAGATTTTAATAACATTTAAAAAGGTTGGAATGTTTATCTTACAAGATTACAAATAACAAAATGGCTACAAAGAAAAACAGCGAGGATATGAAATGTTTAGGTGAGAAAAAGCTAATGTATGGATTATACAAAATACTTATCCTTACTTTAATACTTTCAATTGGTATAGAAACAATTAATGCTTTAGAAGGAAATTCTTTTGGTATTGGAATACTAGCTTATCTTTTGATTATTTTATTATACTTCCAACTAAATTAAAATGACAAAACAAAAACTAACCCTCCACCAAACTAGCGACGAAGGAAGACTTCAAGGAACTAGAAAAGATGGAAAGATATATTCTGTTAGAGAACATAGAATGTCCTGGTTGCTCCCTGATGCAGCAGAGAAGGTTATGAAAGCATTAAAATCTAAAAGAGCTAAACTAACTTTCCAATTACTTCTTCAAACAGGAGCAAGGATAAATGAAATTAGATTCATAGAAGAAAGAGATATTGATTATGAAAGAAACACATTAAGATTAAGAGTTACAAAAACAAAAGCAAAGAAAGGTGAAACAAAAGGAAAGCCAAGAACAATTCCAATTAGTTCAAAGTTTGCAAAAGAGTTAAAGAAATATTTTAGGGAGGTTGGAGAATGAAAGAAAGTATTTGGGAAGCAGTTAATTTATTTAACATAATGATTTGTTTGATAATAACTGCAAGTTTAATATTAAATAATTACCAGTTAGGAATTATTCCTTTAGCATTATGGATGATCTGTGTTGCAATGTTCTGTTCTATTATGAGTTCAAGAAGTGTGAAGTCGGAGGTTAGAGAATGAAACCAATTAAAACACTATCAACACCAGCATTCAACACAGCTTTAAAAAAAGCATTGAAAGAAATTAAACATTCAGAATGGTATATGTTTTCTGCACATTCAATTAGAAAGACACATGGGAACTGGTTGAAGGTTATGGGAAATTTAGGTTTAATGAATATTGATGCTTCAGAGATTTGTCTTCGGTTAGGGCATGATATGAATACTTATTTGAAAGATTATGGTTCTTCTGCTGTTTTGAATAATTCAGATGTTATGATTGTAAAAAGAATACTTGGAGATTTATATCAACGATGAAACTCAATATGAGAAATACAATTAGAAGGGAGGAAAAAGAAATATGAATAAGAAATATATAACACCTTTAATGGTTATTTTAGGGATTGGTTTGGTTGTAGCAGTAGGAACATATTATGCTTTAGCAACAATTACATTTACTATAAATCAGCCAATTAGTGTTACAGGAAATTTAGAGCAAACAGAAAATTGCGATGCTGGGGATATTTGTTATGGAGATAAAATAACTATTTCAAATAGTGCAACTTCAAATAAAGTGGTTACAGTTACAAATGATAATGCTGATGATAATGTTAATGTTGGTTATATGGGAGAACTTAGACTTGTAAATAAGAATTTAGCTGATTGGAATGAAGAATCAGCAGATGGACAAGCAGAAATTTATTACACAGTTTTAGATGATACTTTCTCTTGGAGATATAAGTCAAGTAGTGTTATTGATAGAGAGGCTTACACATTAATCTATTATATGGATGATGATTCAAATATTGGTACTGCAGATAGATTGCTTACCTTAGGAAGTGGAGATGCAACTATTACTACTAAATTGCCTTTATATGCAGATTGGAATAGAGACGCTAATCCAAATTATTGCTCAGGTGCAAATGGATTTGATAGTTACGCACATTGTTATGGTGCAAAACTATGGTTAGTTCCAAACGAGGCAATTGATGGAAATACAGTTGATTGGACTCAAGCAAATGAATTCCTATTTGAAACTGATTTAATTTGGTATAGTAATTCAGCAGATACTTTAACAGTTCCTGCAAATAGCTTTATTGAATTTTATCCACAGTTTGAAGTAAATGAATATGCAACTGGTGGATTAAACATAATAAAAATAACTGTAGCATAAACAAAATAATTTATTATTTTTTAATTTTTTAATTTTTCGAATGGTTGAAGAACCTTAAACTTACACAAACAAAATGAAAACAATAATAACAATACTAACAGCAATCCTTTTACTTAGTTGTATCTCGGCAATAAATGTTCAAGCAGGAGGATCTTATTCTTTTATTCTTAATGAACAATATTCTTATTATAAAGTAACTGGAAACCAAACAGAAGTTGATTTGACTATAACACAAATTGGAAATAATGTAACAATTGATTTTGGAAAATATACTAATGATACTTTTACAATAACTTTCTATAATTGGAAAGATGAAGTAGTTATAGAACAACAACGAGGTGGAGGAGGAAGCAGTTACACAAAAAAGAAATTTGTTATAAATGAAACTATAGATAATGAAATAAAATCAAATGATTTACCTCCTATAGAAAAAATTGAGGATGAAAGTGATTTAGAAGTATGGACAAATGCAATTGAAGAAAAAAGTTCTATCCTCATAGTAGTTATAGTTATTCTCCTTTCAATATTAGTATTTATGTTATTAAAAAATGTCGCTAAAAATTTCAATAAAAACAAGAAGGTTGAGAAATTTAACGAAGAAATTTTAAATAATAAACAAGGAGAGAACGATTAAAATTTCATCTAATTACCAATTAGACGAAGTATTTTCTCTTAAACATTCCACATGATAACTTCACAAACAATAGCTTCAATAATAATAATTATTTTAATTATTGGTTTCTTTCTCTTTTTAATTATTCAAGGTAGAAAAGAAATTGAAAGATTAAAAAGTAGAGAATATAGAAATTCATTAAGAAAAGGAAAAGGAGGTAAAAAATAAAATGGGATTTAAAGAAAAAAAGAAAATAGAAGAAGTTTCAGAAGAAGCACCAACTGCAGAAGAACTTGTTGATGAAGAACTTAAAAAAGACAAACCTAGTAAGGGAGTAACTGTTAATGATGTTTTAATGGATCACGAACAGAGATTAGTCCAGATGGAAGCTAAGTGGTTTAGACTAGGTGGAATATAATGCTTGGCTTTTGTAAGTCCTTTGCCATAATAATAGTTATTGCAATTATTTTTTCGTTTGGTTTAAGGACGCCTTGGATTGGAGTGCAAATAGTAATGGTATATGCAGTAGTAAAAATAATATGGAATTTAATAACAAAGTAAAAAGGAGGTTAAATAAAAAATGAAAGAAGAAAAATACAGAATGGTAATGATGTTATTATTATCTTTAGGAATAATTTTATTTATCATAGCCATAATCGTTTTAGCAAAAAATATTGAAGAAATAAAAAATGATCCTATGTTATATGGGATGGATAAACATGAATTTGTTTTTTGTACTTGTTTAATGGAAGATGGACAATTTACAATGTTAATGGAAGATGGACAATCTACAATGATAGAACTTAGTAAGTTCAAAAATAATGAGGGATAAAAAAATAGGAGATAAAAATTGGGGCAAGGAGAGATAATAGAGTTTTTAAAAACTTGTGAAGAACCTGTAACTAGAAAACAGATAGCTGAAGCTATAGAGTTTACACCACAGAGAGTATCTACTCTTTTAAAAGCTTTATTAAAATATAATGAAGTTGGATTTATAGAGTATCCACAAAAGGAAGCATCAGAAAAAGCTGGTTATATTTTAATGAGAAGAACTAGATTCTTTTTTATAGTTAAGTAAAAAAGAAAGGGACGGAGGTTGGAATTATTCAATTAAAATTAATTTTACCCTTTTTCCATCCATTGATGTAGGAAATTTTATAGTACGATAATTTTTTATTTCATAAATTTTATTTAATGCTTCTTTTAAAGAGATAGGAGGATTTTTACGATTTTCCATATTCTCTCTACCTGAAACCCATCTTAAATTATTTGATTTATTATTCTTAATATTTCTATTTATATGATCAACTTGTATTCTTATTTTTGGAAGATCATTTTGGCAAAAAGCATTAGCTACTAATCTATGAACAAAATAGTTTTTTCTATACTTAGTTCTCTTTCTTGAACCGATACTTATTTGCCAATATCCAGTCTTATGAAGATTTTGTTTAAGTATCTTGATTCTTCCATTAATAACACTTCTAACTTTTCCATAATTACTAACTTCATATTCTAAGTGTTTTTCTATTTTTTTCCAAATTTCCATTTTAAAAATTGGGAGGGCAGAATGGAAAACCAAACTGCCCCTCACCTAAGTGAGTAGAAGTTTTAGAATACTGAATCAAACTTCATTTCTGGAAATTGCATATCCTCAAAATTCATTTCAGAAAACTCAATGTCAAAAAGATCTAATGAATTTCTATTAGATTCAATTCCTGATAAATCCATATATTCTTGTTGTTGTTCCATTTTGTTTCTCCCTCAACCTTATTACTAAGGTCAATATTTAGTTACTATAATCAATAGAAGCATCCTTTTAAATGTTTATATTATATAATAGTAGTAACAAACTTCGGCTTTGAGAAAATTGTTTGGTGAGAAGAAGTAAATTTATAATCTACTAGCAACTATTAATACTAAGAGAGGTTAAATATGAACTTTACTGAAGTTATGAATGATTCTATGCAAGGATACCTAGAAGGCATCCTTATTGGAGTTGGGATATTCTTAATAGGAATATCAATTTGGATAAGTTATATACTATTAAGCAAGCCCCGAAAAACATAGTGGCTAAACTCAAATAAAGAACCCAGAGATATTTACTTCTTTCATCGCCTCCTTCTATTACTTTCCGTTCAGAATCCTTCTCTTTCCCGTTATTCGCAGACTTCTCGTTCATTTTTTTAGTTATCTTTTTAAATTGAAGACTTTTCGTGCAACGCCACAAACTTCCTAAATATCTGTCTCTATATTAGTAGCTTCTTCTAGTTGTTCTCCTAATGTTTTGTAGTCTTTTGGTGGTTCAATTGGTTGTCCCTCATTCATTATAGGTTCTGCAACAAACTTCCAGATACAAAATCCTCCTACTAGTATAACACCTAGCAACCAGGTTGGTATTCCAAATATCATCTTGCCTTGCCTCCTTCTCCATTGTTTTTCTTTGTGTATTCCATCTTTTATTCTTTTCTGGATTGTCCACACTACATAGGGGTAATTATAGTATAGTGTTTCATAATGATTGAAGACTTGATTTTTCGCCCCCATGGGTAGTTAAATAATTCTTTTTTCTTCTGTAAAACTCTGCTTTTGACATTCCGAACCCCTTAGCAATCGTTTCATTTGGAATATCTAGATTATTTTCTTTAAACTTCATCATAAAGTTAGTTTTTAATTCAGATTCATTAAGCTTTTTTGGTTTATTGTATTCAGGATTAATAGCTTCGTGCATGGATTTATTCTTTAGTTTAAAATAATCTTCTTCAAATGGTAAATGAAAATCTATAAACTTCCCATTGAAAGAATGTTTAACTTTCTTTCCAAGCTTTGGGTCTTTCTTAGATATATCATATAATTGCCTCATTCTTTTGTTCTTATAACATTGAAATAATCCTCTTGCTAATGTTTTCCTTTTAACACCAACTCTAATTAAGAACATTGAATGTTCAACTATTATCTGTCTAGAAATACTTAAGAATGAAGGCATAACAAATATTAAAGTTAATCTTTTCTGTCCAATTACATCTATAATCTTATGAAGTTGTTTAGATTTTTTACTCATAGCATCTTTACTTCCAGCGACTAGAGAACCTTCATCAAATATTAAAACATCTTCTTCTTTTGCTTTCTCTATTTTATCTGGTGCCTCTTCTAATCCTGAAACAAAATTATTTATTGTCATATTTGGATTTAATAAATATGCAATTGTAAAAGCAAGAGTAGATTTCCCAGCTCGTCTTCTTCCATCAATATCAATAATGTTATCCCAACCTTTACTCTTCATATTAATCATAACTTTAACTAATTCCCAAAGTCTTTCATGGATTTGAACTACTATCTTATTATTATATTCTGTTAGTTTATATTCTTCTGAACCAACAACAAATTGTTTCCATTTGTATTTACTCTTTGGTGAATAACCTAATTTTATTAGTGTCATATTAATATAAATCCTCTTCCATTGATGGAGGCATAAAGTAACCTTCATCTTGAAGTAAAGTTTGAATTGCAGACATTATATCATCAATTTTAAAGTCTAAATCTTGGTTAAATTCATCAAGTGTTCTTGTTGGTTTTCCATTACAAACATATTGAATTTTAATAGGTCTTAAAATTCTTAACTTTTCTTTTAACTTCTCCATTTCTTTTTTACCATCAACTTTTGTAATTAAAGGAATTGATTGTGAATGAAATTGTAAAGCCATCTGGTATTTCATTCTTTGTTCTCCCATACATGAAAACTTTTTTATTTCTATCAACATTTTATTTAATCTTTCAAGAGAAGATAATGCCATATTGAATGCAGCTGTTCCTGAACTTACTTCATCACTTGTCATTTTAATAATTGAATTACTTATTTTATAAACACTAACAATTTAGATAATATTTATTAATGTATCTTTTCTTATTTGAGGTAATGAAATCAAAGAAATTAATTAATCTTTGTTTGTTAGGAATAATTTTAATTCTTTTATTTATTTCACTTCCAGTTCCAGTTGAAAATATGGAAGGGGCAAGAGATAAAGATAATTATATTCATGGTGGTTTTTATTGGACTTCTATTTCAGAACAGGTTAGTTATGGAAATTTAATTCCATTATCACTTTTATTAATTCCTGGTTTAGGATTAATTGGAAATAATTATAGGAGGAAAAAATAAATGGTATGGTATAGTCCAAAATCTTGGTTTTCAAAACCAAAACAAACAGGAACAGTATTTCTAAAACCAAGTGAATCAGTAAAAGTTCCAAAAGGAGTAACAGTTAGTGTTCCATCTACAGGACAATCAACTGTTTCAACTGGTAAGAAAGTTACAGCTACTCCTTCAAGAAGTTCTGGAGGAGGTGGACGAGTTTCAGGTGCTGTTCCTGCAGGAACAACTGCTGCAGAAAAAAAAGCATTTAGAGAAACTGGAACACCAGTTCCTACAAAAGTAACTCCCCCTTCAGTAACAACAACTCCATCTGCAACAACAATTCAATCACAAATAAAAAGCATTGATTTACCTCCTACAGATACAGGAGAATTTGTTAAGTTAGGTTTTGGAGAAGCACTAATTGCATCAGGAAAGAAGTTTGGTCAGAGATTTGGAAGTCCAACAAGTGAAAGACCAGATGATATTTTATCTCCATTTGATTTAACTAAAAAACCAGGATTTTCAAAAGAAGCTTTTGTTACAGATACAGGTTCAATAAGATCTGCTGAAAGATTAACAGAAAGACAGAAGAGATTATTAGAGGAAAGTGGAACAGAAGTTACAACACTTGGAGAATTAAGAAAAGTTGCAGATGTTAAAGTTAAAGAAAGAGGAGATATTGTTGCTGGGGAACAGAGAGGAATATTAGAAGGAAGAAGACAAGCATTTCAACAAAAAATAGATACAGGAGAATTATCTTTAGAAGAAGCACAACAAGGTTTCTCTTCAGATGTTTCTGGTGCTAATGTTATTTTTCAACAAGCACAACAAGATATATTCAAAACAGAAGTTTCTTCTAAAGGACTTACAAATTTAGGAGCAAGAGATAGAAGTGGAGTTAGAGCTTTAGTAGATCTTGGTTTATTTTCAAATCCATTAACTTCTTTTGTAGCAGCAGCATCTTCTTCAAAAAGTGATCTATTAAAGAAGTAACTGAAGGAGGTTCTTCTATTGGCGGAGCATTAAGACAAAAACCAAGTGGTAGAACTGCAACTTTTATTGCTGGGGGAGTTATCGGTGGAGGTTTATCATTAAAAGGTGCAGGTAAGGCAGTTGTTGAAGCAGACATAGAAGGATCATTATTCCAAGCAGGATTAAAACAAGAAGGGGTGAGAATACCATTAGGTGCAAGAGGAGCTCTTGATATTACTTCTGGTCAAGCTACTTCTGGAGGAGTTACTTCATTACAAAGAAGTGTAACTTTATCAAAATTAGATACTGCTGGAAAGGAAGTTGTAAGCAAAGGAACTTCAGAACAAATCTCTATTGGTAAAACATACTTTTCACAAAAACCATTTATGGTTGGAGGTAGTCAGGAAATAAAAGCAACGACAGAATTTATCCCAAGTGTAGAAGGACTTTCTATTGGAATTCCTAAGATTTTTACTAGACCAACAGCAGAGTTTAATTTTTTATTAAAAAAAGGAGACTTAGTTGGTAAAGGAACTTTAATTAAAGGAGGGAAATTTGAACCACAAAAACCTGTATTAAATATTGGGGTAAAGAAAGGAGATATGTTATTTGGAACTGGGGGACAAATTAAAATGGTGGGACTTGATTTTATTGATGTTGAAGGTGCTTCACTTTTGGAAAAGATAAGTATTAAAGGAACACAAGAATTTAAATCTACTTTAAAAATTATTAAACCAAAAACAACAGATAAGTTATTTGGTTCTAAAATTACTGGTGGAAAGAAAACACCATTTAGTGATTCATTTGAAGCACAAACTTCTCAAGTTCAATCAAGTACATTTTCTCTACCTCCAATAAGATTACCCACTCAAAAGATAAAACAACAAACAGATTCATTACTTGGAATTCCTAGAAGTGTTGGTGGTCTTGGATTAACAGATATGCAAATAACTAAAGGACAAGGATTTGCTCCATCAGGAATAATTGAGACTACTGAATTTAGAGATATATTAACCCCTCCAAAAAGTTCTAGTCTAATTCAAAAGTCTTTTCTTGAACCTGGAATAGTTAAAAGTAGAAGTGGTGTTGCAACAGGATTAATAGATAGAGCTATAACAAAACCAGTTAGTTCCATAACTCAAGTTCCTATTTTAAAGAGTAGTGAAAGATTAATTGAGAAACAACTAACTGAACAAACTTTAATACAAAAACCTTTAATAGATGAATCTTTTATTACTCCTCCTCCTTCAAGACCAGCTCAATTTGAACCTTTAGGAGATTTTGGTTTTATACCTCCTTTTGCATTACCAAAATTCTTAGGTGGTGGTGGAGATAGAAAAGTAAAGAAGAAAAGAGCTAAATCTAAAGTTCCTATTAGACCAAGTTTCACAGGAATAGTTTTAGGTATAGAAGAAGCAGCAACACCAACTTCATTTGCAGGAATTGATTTGGGAATTCTTCCAGGACAAATTAGAGGATTAGAAACAGGTTTTGAATTTCCTAAGAAAAAGAAGAAAACTAAAAAGAAGAAAAAATGACATTAACTTTAGAACAAAAAGAAAAGTTTTTTAGAAATAGAAAGAAAATACAAAAAGTTGTATTAGATGAAGTTAAAAAAGATAAAGCAATTATCTTTGGTCAAAGGAGTGTTAATGAAAAATTACCAAACCATTTAGATGTTCATACACAAGATTATGATATTTTTACTCCAGATAATCCTAGAAAACTAGCTAGAAAGATTGAAAGGAAATTAGATAAGAAGTTTAAAGGAAACTTCTTTGTTTCTAAACCAGCAATACATGGAGGAACTCATAAAGTTAAAACTATTATAGGGGATAGAGAAGTTGCAGATGTTTCAAAAAAACCTAAGAAAATAGAAACATTTAAGAAAAAAGGAATTAAGTATGCAAGTTTAACATTTCAACAATCAAAAATAAAAGAAAGTCTTTCTGATCCTAAATCAAAGTTTAGACATGCAAAGGATAAAGAAACAAGAAGTAGAATACAAATATATAATAAAAATAAATCTAAAAAAAAATCTAGGAAAAGAAAGAATTTTCTTTCTCCTCAATTTGAAGTAAATCCTTTTACTAATTTTTAATTGTTAGTATTTATTAATGAAATAATTCTATTTAAATTATGGATGAACAACAATTTGCAGACAAACAATTAGATACACAAATTGCCAACGACCCTAATTCTGAGATTGCAAACCAAATAAGAGAAGAAAAAGCAACTAATATTCTACAACAAATTAATCCAGATAATTTATTAACAGATATTGAACATAGAATTAGAGGAGAGAAGAAAGATTTAAATGGAATGACTTGGAGTGTAATATCTAAAGATGGTAAAGTTGTATCTGAAAAATTAATCGCTAACTTCATTTCATTCTTAGGTTGTATATTAAATCAAAATACTTCTATGAGTAATTTTAAAGAAGGAGAGATTAATAATATGATGGGAATGATAACTGATTGGGTTCAGGATGATTTAGTTGTTAATGCAAAAGAATATGGAATTGAGGGGCAGTACACAGAATATAATAGGATTGCTCATATAGTTTGTTCTACTTGTTTTACAGTATTTAAAAGAGCACAGAATGGACGAGAGTCAGCAAGAATATTTAAGATGATGAAAATGAATGAGAATATTAATCCAGAAACAAAAAGTAAATTAAAGGATTTAAAGTTTTGGTAAAATGAAAATAGATAAAGAACAATTTAATAAGTTAAAGCAATTAGATAGGATTGAGTTTAGACAAAGGCAAGATAGGATTAAATCATGGCTTAGTGGTAGTTTGGGATTACCTTTTCTTTTAGGATCAGTTTTTTCTATGGCTTTTATTCTTTTATTAATACCACAAGGATATAATGTATGGGGTATTGAATTTGTAAAAGATGTTTCAGAAGTTTATGGATTCTTTATTGGTTTAATGTTGGCTTTTACAATTGGAGGATATACATGTGATTTAATTAGATATTTTATTAGGAGAAAAAATTTAATTGGATTAGATAAAGAATACTTTACAGATAAGACAGAGGTTAAAAAATAATGGATCTTGGTTCTACTTTTTCTAGTTTAGTTCCAAGTGGAAGTGTTGTTGGATTAGTAATATTATTAATAGTAATTGGGGTTGTTGTATTAGCAATAGTTGGATTGATTGGTTTTATTGCTTGGAATAGAAAGAGATGGTATTTGAAAGTTGAAATTAAACTACCAAGAAGTGATGGAAAGATAGTTAATGGAGAATGGGGTAAAGGATTCTTTAGTTCAAAGCAAGGAGTAGTTTTTATTAAGAGACCAGGAATGTTTCAAAACAAGATTCCATTAAAGATATTTGATCCTAAAAGATATTTACAAGGTTCAGATATGATAACAGTTATTCAATTATCTCCAACAGATTACAGACCAGTTCTACCTAAAAGTTTCTTAGAATTTGAAGTAGAACATACTGATGATAAGACTGGTGAAAAGAATATGGTTAAAGAAACAGTTATGAATATGGAATGTGATACTGGTGCAAGTAAAGCATGGCAAACTGCATTTGATGCTGCTGCAAAGAAAGCTTATAGCTTACAATCTTTTATGACACAATTCCAAACACCAATTGCAATTGCTATAGTTCTTGTGGCGGTTTTCATCGGCATCGCGGCGCTCTGGACGCAGTTGCCGAATTAATAGTAGGTATAGCTTATGTTGTACATATAGTTAAATTTATATAGTCTATTTTTCTATTAGTTATATGTTTAGAAATAAACAGATTAAATGTTGTGGAGTATGTTGCAGTGCAATTTTGTTGGGTACTGTCATGTATTGTCCTGTGGGGTTTAATAAGCTAAGCTAAGGACTCACACTCATTTATTCAATGGGAAAAACTTATACTGATATGGTGTGATGTGTTGTAATTTGCTATTGGGTGGTTTAAGGTTCTGTGGTTTCAGGTCTTGTCCTGTGGTGTAAGGTAAACTAAGGATTAAAAATGAATAGGGGATTATATAAAACAAATATAGAAGAGATGATGGCTAAGTCTTTACAAGAAAATAATATTGAATCTTCATATAATTTTCCAATCCGTTCTAAGCATGGATACATATTAGATTTTGCAGTTGTTGATTTAAAAATAGATATTGAATGCGATGGTGAAGCGTGGCATAAATTAGGAAACTCAAGAGACCATAAAAGGAATTGTGTTCTAAGAAATATGGGTTGGACAATATTAAGATTTAGAGGAAAGGAAATATTAGAAAACAGTGATGTTTGTATAGCAAAAATAAAATATACAATTAGAAGGAGGTCAAAAGAATATGGTAAAGTATAAAGTTAAGGTTGAAGGTAAGGCACCTTTGTTAATGAATAAGTTTTCTGTAGAAGAGAAGACAACTTCAAGAGCAAAGAAAGTTTATATTTCTGAAGATGAAGCAGAGAAGAAAACTTATAGAACTGAAGATGGTAAGTTGTTTCTTCCATCAACACATTTCAAAGCTTCAATGGTTAAAGCTGCAACAGACTTTAAGATGACTGGAAGAAAGAGTTATAAGGAATATATCAAAGCAGGATTATTTATCGACGAGGCAGAGATTATTTTAGATCAACAGAAATATGAAATCTTCGCTTGTCCAGTAGTAATTCAACGAGCAAGAGTAATGAGTTGGAGACCAATGTTTAAAGAATGGTCTTGTGAATTTACATTAGAACTTGCAGATGAAATGTTGAACATAACTGATGTAAAACAAATACTTGAAGCAGCAGGAAGATTTAAAGGTGTAGGAGACTTCAGACCTGAACATGGAAGATTCATTGTTAAATCATTTAACAAGATAAAAGAATAATACTCAATGTATTTCATTGATGAAATTTTATGGGGTTGTGTGGGGTTTTGTCTTGTTCTGTAATGTTTTGTATTGTTTTGTGGTATATTGTAAGGTAAGGTAAGGAATCATGCTCAATCATATATGAGAACTTTAGGTGTTGTAATGTCAAGTTCTGTATGTTGCTGTAAGGTAGAGTTTTGTGATTAGTGGTTAAGTATAATGAAGTTTGGTAAACTAAGATAAGGTTTTGTTAATATTTATTAATAGATACTCTCTCAAATAACAATGGAAATAAGATATGTAACTCATAGCATTGCAAATAGATTTTCAGATTACATAGAAATAAATCAACATCTTAAAGATTATCCAAAACTATTAAAACCAATTTTACAACATGAACTTTCACATACAAATAAAGATTTCTCATGGAAAGATTTTAAATTAGACTTCTTTTCTACTAATGATATTGATTCTTGGGAAATGTTTAAGTTCATAATTAAGCATCCAAGTAGTTGGCTTCAATTATCACCTGTTATCTATTCAAAGAAGAAAGGTTTTATATATGATATTAATTTAATAATCTTATATTTAATAATGATAACAATATTCACATCAACAATATATCTAGGAGTTAAATACTTATGAACTGCATCATTTGTAAAAAGAAAATAATAGAGAAGAAAGAAAGATGGGTAAGACTTACTGATTTTAATAAAGGGAAAATTGAAGGAGAACAATTCTATCACTTGGAATGTTGGAAAGATAGATTTAAGATAAGTAATTCTTTAAGGAAACAAGAAATGTATAAACAAACTAGTGATGCTATTAATAAAATTGCAGGGATAATAAATCCAAAACTTTTAAATCAAAAGAAAGTTTATGAAATTCACTCTTAATAAAGATTAACAATTTAGATAATATTTATTAACATACTTTCTATCATAGTTTTAATGGTAAGGAAAATTGTTACTCTATCAGCAGATATTAAATTCTTTTATAATATTTTTGAAAAGGAAAGAAAGAAAACCCAAGAGATGATTGGTATAGATAATTTATCCCAAAGAAACTTTACAAAGATGATTAAAGGATTCAAACTTAAACAACCTAAACAAGATTTATCTAAAGTTAATACTAGGATAAGGAGGAAGAATGTTAGAATTTAAGAAAGGGGATCTTCCAGATATATTAATATTTGTAATAACAATTTTTGTATTTGCAATTGGATTATTAATATTTGCTTATGTTATTCCACAAATATCTTTAGGATTAGAAACAGCAGGAATGAATAGTAGTGTAGGTGGACAGAGTGCAATTGATGAACTAACTGAACTTGGAACTAATGGAATGCAAAAGGGATTTCTATTTCTATTTACAGGTTTCATTATGGGATTAATGATTAGTTCATTCCTAATAAGAACACATCCAATATTTGTATTTATGTATATTATCTTCTTAGGTTTAACTTTATTCTTAGGAACTTATATAGGAAATGCGTTTGAACAAGTTGCAACTTCTCCAGCTTTAGCAGCAACAACAGAAACACAAACATACATTACAATAATTATGCAGAACATTGTTTTGATAACTTTAGCAGTTGGTGCATTAAGTATGATTATAATATTTGCTAAATTTTCAGGTGTTGGTAGTGGAGGAAGGGATAGAATATGAAAATCACAAAAAATAGGGATAATTTACTAAGGAAAAGCGATTGTAAAGCTCATGGTAAAGTTTTTTTAAGCTTAGTGGTACTTACCTTCATCTTTTTTATTCCATTAATTAGTTCTTTTGAATTTGATAATGTTTTAAGTTATTCTGAAAATGATATGAAAGTTGATTTTAATGATTGTGATTTTTGGATTGGAACTTGTTTTAATGATGGGAAATATTTTGGAAGTGCAGAATTAAAATCACATAGTTCAGTTGAGGAAGTTTTACAATTTGGTTATGGTATGTGGGGAACTTCTATGTATTATGATTTTACAGATTGGGAGTTTTATAAAGATGGTTTAGGAGAAGTTATTTTTAGAGATGAAATTACAGAAAAAGAAGTTGAGAAAGAATATTATTTTGTTGAATGGAAAGAAGTAGAAGTTGATAAACTTGATTATAAAAGTGATTGTGTTTGGAGTGAAGAAGAAAAACTTAATGAATGTGAAAGTATTGAAATTGGAAGTCATAAAGAGATGGAGTTTCAATGGGTTAGATTAAATAATAAAGATATTAGTGGAGTAAATAAAAGAATTGGAATTGAAGTTTATTTTGAAAAAGACGAATACCTTGATGCTGTTTGGACTATTGCGGGAAAGAAAGTAACAAAACACGCAAGTTGGTCTACTTTTGATGGATTGGGTTTAGGATTAACAGGTTATTATTCTTTGGATCAATCAGGTGCAAGTAGATTAGTTTTGAATAATGCTACTGGAGGAATA
>Ga0307928_10001831_pt1 | contig 16191 bp, 18 predicted proteins | sample AceLakmetagen232_FD_201815 | JGI IMG/M metagenome (GOLD analysis project Ga0307928, IMG submission 201815) | Saline water microbial communities from Ace Lake, Antarctica - #232 | ecosystem: Environmental > Aquatic > Non-marine Saline and Alkaline > Saline | place: Antarctica: Ace Lake... | reverse complement strand
TGAACATACGTTATTTTATCAAAAAATCCCATATCCATTGCATAGTTAATAGTAGTTGGAAATTTTATAAATGCTTTATTTACTCCTATCGTTAAATCATCTTTTATAAGATCAAAATCTAAAATTCCTAAACTTGGACTTCCTCCTAAAAGAAAACATCGTCTATCCTTCCAGGAATCTGAAGATAGAATTTCAGTTACAGGTTTACCTAAACAAATTCTTTCTTCAACGGATACTACTTTTGTAGATTTAACATGTCTAATAACAACACCCATATTCATTCCTTTTTATATTATCATTGTTTAACTAAATCACCAGTTCCAAAGGGCATCCATTCAATATTTTGAATGGTAGCATTTACAAGTTTATTCGTTCTAACATATTCATTTATCTTTACCGGAACAACTAAAGTACTTCCATAACTATAATAACCAGAATAATCTCCACCACGACACACTGAATCTAATTCTGAATCAACACTTGCTTTAACTGAATCAATATAAATTTTAAATCCACATCCTGAATTTGGACCATCTGCCCTAACCAAGAAAAAACCGTCACTCTCTGCTTTATAAGTACTGCTAATTATAAAGGTATTATTTAAACTATCTTTATCTGTTCGAGTACCAAAATAAGTTCCTGCAGTAGATATAGAAGATGGTATCGAACTCCTAACATCCTTTATCCTACTTGATACAATATTTGTATCACCATTAACAAGTGTAACTTCTGCGAGAACTAATTTTCCTCCGTAATCAGGAACAGAAGGACTGGGGGCTACCGTTCCTTGTAAAATAGATATCGTTCCAGTACTATCTACATATACTAAATCTATTCTACTATTAGGAGAACTGGGAGCAGTAAAAACTCCAACCTTCTGCTCTGGAATAAGAACATAACCACTACTGTTCTGAATTCTTCCTGCTCTAACACGAACATACATTTCTACAGCAGAAGTAACTTCTACACGTAAAACTATATTTTGAACATCCAAAAATGTTCTATCACTATAATCAAACCCGGTTAAAGTAGCTCCAGAAAATATACACTTCCCTATAATAATATCATTATCCTGAGCACTAGCTACTGTAGCTATAGCATGAATTTCTACAAAATTACTTACTAATTCAGTAAATAACCATCTAAAAACAATATAGGGTGTAGCAGAATCTATATCCCCCGAATCTAATGTTGTAGATTTAAGAGTAGCATTAACGGTAGATTTTGAACTGATCTGTTCATTATCATCCCCAATTTCAAGAGTAAATAGAGATAATGTAACCTCGGTATTATTCACCTTAGTTAAATACCCCCCATCATAGATTCCTCTGAGTCTTATACTAAGATGTCGTTTATTAAAATCTTCAGCTGTAGCTTCCTCAAAATAATTATATGTAATATCCTGAGTGCCGTGATTGGTCGTTCCCATATTTATTCCTATCTTATTAATAACTTTTTAATATTAAAACTTTGTAACACATAATACGCGTTTATAATCCGTATCATCGGGAGTATATGCCCAACTACTCCTTGCCCACTGAATTTTTGCTGTATGCAAACCTACAGATAAATTAGTTGCTGCATACAATAAAGAAGCAATAATCCAGGAAGAATCATCACCTGTCCCAAATCCGACTTTATTAACAGTTACTCCATCAATATCAAGAATAAAATAAGAATGACTATTATCATTCTGTACAATTTGAGAATTAAACTCAAACTTAATAGGTTGACTAGAATAATCTACAGTGAACGATACATTCATATCATCCATATCATTAAATACATTAGAAGGACAAGTAATTTTTCCCGATGCTACCGCACTAACTATTGTTGATAACGGATATTTAACTTGTAATTTACCTTCAGAATTTTTTTCAATAGTTGTATCATCTGGAGCAGGAGTTGATGATAAAAAGTTACGAACATCCTTTATCTTACTTACTACAATATTTGTATCCCCAACTGTTAAAGTAACTTCTGCAAGTACCAATTTTCCTTTATATGCAGGAGCAGAGGGACTCGCTGCTGCTGTACCCGAACTATCTATAGTAATAACTCCAACATCAGATATATATACAAGATCAATTCTACTATTTGAACTAGGAGGAACAAACAAATCGCTCTTTTGATCAGCTATATCTACAACACAATCATTAGTTTGAATCCTTCCTGCTCGAATTCTAACCCTAAGCTCTGTATCTACAGTAGACTCTACATTTAAAAATAAATCTTGAGTATTCGGAGTTAATCGAGGATAAGAAGTATCCTGATAACTAAAACCATTAAGATGACTACTTCCATCAAATGTACACTTACCTATAACCACATCGTTAGTTGTAGGAGTAGCTACCGCTAATAATTCCATATAATCAGTAACAGCTCCTGTATAAGTCCAACGAAGTACTATATATGGTGTTCCTACCGCAACTAAAAGATTTACAGTAGATGTAGTTTCTACTCTTACCTGATAGGTTCCATCACTTATTTCACAAACCAAAATAGAAATTTGTGCATGTGTATTATCTACAACACTTAAATATCCTCCACTATAAATCCCTGTCTGACGAATTCCTTGAAATCTTTTATTTATAATACTGGAATTCGCAGCAGTATAATACAAAATTGTAACTACCTGAGATCCTGTATCCGCTGGCATAGGTATTCCTTTCTAACTTAAATCACTTTTATACACTTCCACCTGCACATGCATTTCTACACTATTACTTTTATTAACCTTAGGAAAAACGGATAAAATCATAAGAGTATCCGGAGATCCTGGAACATATAATCCTAACTCCGTAATATCATCTTGTACTATAGCTTTTGGAATTATGAATTCAAAAATTATTTTATCATCTTCAATCGTAATATCATCGGGGTCTATTGAACCCGTAAGTACAGGAGTTTCTATTGTTGTAGCAGCTGAAGCTGAATAAGGATAATTTCCAGTACCTAAAACCCACTTTGTAATACTTTTCAAAAAAGCTGTTTCAGATTGATCAAAATAAGTTCCGTCATCAAAATTCCAAAAATCCGGACTCCCTACCATATCAAAATATTTAGAAGCGACTTCCCAACTTCCTAACACTTTTGTATAAATCTCACCATCTACTTCAATTGAATGACCAAATTCATCTGTTTTAGGATTAAGTAATATTAAATAATGAGGAACAGTATGAACAGGTCTTTGTTCTTCTATCTGATCTATAAAATTATCTGAATAATTTGCTCGCCATAAATAAGAAAGTGAACCATACTCATACACCCGATTAAGTAATATCTCAAGACCGAAATGTGGTGATTTGTAATAAGTATTATCAAATCCGGAAGGATTCTCATCTTCATCTCCCACGAACCATTCTACCATAGAAAAATCAGAATAATTATTAGTATACATATCATATATATTAATTGTAAATTGATATATTAAAGCAATTATTTGCTCTGCTTGATAGGTCCCTTTCAATTTATACCAATCAATTGCTTGAGCTAAAGTTTTTCTCATTTCAAGTTCCGATGTATCATCCTCAGGAGGAAACTTAACCCCTATCAAAACTCCAAGTTGTCGAAGATAATCCATTGAACTTACTGTATAAGGATTTTCTAACTTAACAATATCCTCAACTTTTGTCATCCAACTACCTACTTGAAGCCCTACTTCAAATAAATAATCAATTAAAATTTGAGAACTTCTAAATTTTTCGGGAACCAATTGTAATAAATCTAAAGCTACGCCAGCAAATAACTCTAACTCAATATTAGTATTTATCTCTAACTCTCTATCTAAGAAAGCATTATGAGTATAAGTATCTACTATAGAAAATTCAACTTCAACATCAATTTCTGTTGCAGTTCCTAAATCTATATGAATTCCATTATCTAAAAACCAGTTAGACATATGTTATGTACCCCTACTTTCATCTACATTTAAATCAAATAATTTCCAACTTTGAGGAGTAGGAATAGGTTGTATATTATTCTCTCTACCATCTCCATCATTCCACAAATAATTTGCTTCTGGAGCTGTAATTAATCTATTAAGCACTATAACATTATCCAATATCCCATCAAAATAAAGATATCCCGTTTCACCATTCAACTTTCCTATAGCAAAATCTTGTAAATTAGATAAATCAGAAGCTTCAGCAGTTTTAGCATAAAAATTTAATTCGAGAACTAACCCGTTATTAACATTTATAGATATATGATCACTTCTATTATATCCTATAACAACAAAATACCAAGTATCAAAATCTAATATATATCCTGTTTCTGCCGCCCAACCAGTACTTAAATTAGCAAATATACCAACTTTGGTTGTTAACCGTGCATAAATATAAAATCCTAAATTTGTAATAGAATTATACTTGCACATAATCGTTCTAATACCGGTAAAATCTGAAGGAAACTTCACCCAAAAAGCCATCCCTATATCCTGATAAGGATACAAATTTATTTCATCTATATCTCCACAAAGTACATCATCAGAAACAAATTCATCAAATTCAAACGCTTGATTTATTTTTCCTGGAACAGATAATAAATTTGTATTTCTCGAAGCTACTCCATCATTTTCTTTATCAGAACTATCTATAACAACTATACTATCTAAATTATCATTTAATTGATAATGACCATAACAATCATCTGATAAATTTACCTTCTTAGTTGATAGTATGGTAGAAGAAGATACTATAGCTACACCATGTCCAAAATCATTCCCAATATATCCTATCCCTTTAACTGTATGATTTACAATATCAACTTTATTTATACTATCTGCAAAACCAGAAAATATATCCCCGATAGTATATATTTCATCAAAATTATTTATAACACTATCATAAACACTACCAGCTACTTTAGCAGACCACCGTTCAACTCCGTTTATATCTAAACAGAAAAATCGATTATCTGGAGCCAATCCACCAATATTCTTAAGTGTAAAATAAAGATTATGATTACTATCTTCTACACAACTTGATATTACAGCACCCCCACTTAATAAAGGTGTTGTCCACTCCCCTGCAACAGGACTACTTCCATCAGCCTTATAATAGTAAGCATTTCTAGCAATACCCGCTATAATATCTCCATTGCTAAGAATACAAAGAGCCTGACAAGTCACTCCAGAAACGGGCTTTACTTGCCATTGAACTACTAAACTACTATTATATTTATAAACATCAGATAGAAATCCACCTGAACCTACATAAATACTTCCATCAGATCGATTAACAGCAATTACTGATGATCCAAAACCTACCGAACCTTGAATTAAAGTAATGGTACTCAAATCCGCTAATATTTTATAACTTCCATTAGTCGAAGCTACATAAATATTATAACTCGAATCAAAATCTAAATCCACAACACTAATAGCAGAAGCTATATACATTCCATTGATATAATTTCCATTAGAATCTAATTTCCAAAAATTTCTAGTTCCATTTCCATCGCCATTATCTGCAGCTAATCCAACTATGTAAACATTTTTTGAGTTATCTAAAACAACCTTATTAAGATAATCACCACCTGTATCATATATCCATAAAAGATTACCACTAGAATCAAATGCCCAAACATCTGCTTGTGCAACCGGATCCCTTCTTCCTACTATAACCGTAGAAAGTGTAGATGAAAAAGAAGCCTCTCCATAATCCTTAAACCAAAAATCATATGTGCAGGGAGTCCAAGTTACACCGGCATTGGACGAAATTTCTGCTGTACCTCTAGTATATTCATTTGTACCCGATTGACGCCAACAAAGAATTCCTCTAGGTGGATTAAGGGCTTTTAATAAAATAATATACTTAATCCCTGCTTTTAAAGTTATTCCCGATGAGGAAAAATCAAAAGATACCCAATCCGCATCTCCAACTAAAGGAATATCACCATCATCAAACGAAACAGATGCGAGTACAATACCTTTTGGTTCATCATCTGCCGTACTGTGATATATTTCAACAGAACAAGTTCCTATAGTTTCCGTCCTATATAAATATAATCCTATCGATGTAAATGAATGAGAAATCTTAGGAGTAAATGATTGACTCAACCAATGATCGCTATAACAATTACCATAGGTGCCCCATCCAACATGAGAATATGATTCAAATAAAGTTGACATCTATAACTACTTTCTACTTAATTTTAATTTTTAATTGAAAAGTAACTGTATCTCCAGTCAAGATTGTTCTTTCTACTCCCATAGCTATTGCACCTATAAGAGAACCCGCATCATCACTAGAAGTTCCCAAAAATGCTCCATTAACAGGACCTATACTTCCTCCAGAAGCAGTAAGAGATAACGATTTAGAAACCACTCTCCAATTTCCTTCATTCTGTTCAAGAGTAGGAAACCCTACAGAAGATCTTGCAACAGCTTGTCGAGAGTATCCATTACCACTGGGCTCCCCGGGAAGAGTAGCCAGTACAGTACTTTCAGCAACTACCCCATCATATAATCCGATATAAAAATTAGATGCAGCAAAATATGTAGAACCATTATTTCTAAAAAAAGTATCTACAATAGCTTTCTCACCCTCATCTACCAAAATATTCCTCTTATCAGAAATCTCCCAGATAACCTCCCTTTTTCTAATATGTCTAATTGTCCACCGACAATCATACCAATCATGCTTATGCATTCTTAGACCCCTTAAACTTAATCATCTATTGAAATACTTACAATATCTACGTTATCTAACTTACTTATCTGTTTAAATGAAGGAACAATATTACTATTTTCATTCTGTTGATATCTTACATAAATAGATGAAGCCGGAGATGGAGTTATATCTAATTCTATAACACCCGTAGAATAATTTATACTACTATTTGATATTGTATATCCTCCAACAACCCCATCAAATGAACCTGAACTATCTCCACCATCTTCATCCACAGTTATATAAATATCATCAACAAACAATCGAACTGATCCCGGTTTAATATCTAAAGCTTCTAATGCCTCAGCATAATCATAAGTTGAATCATATGAATCACTTAATGCTTTCTTTATTTCTAAAACCATTGTAATATAAGATACAGCTGTAAGATCATTCAATGCGGAAATTACACTACTATATTTAATTACTGCACCTAAATTAGTTGTACCTCCCAATAAAAATTGAGCTGCTAAAGCGGTTTCTATATCAGTTTGAGTTTGAGATAAAGAATATCCTTCTACTACCTTAACTCTTAATGTAGGGATTGTTAAAAGAATTTCTGGAGTAATAAACTCATACTTAACAGTTAACATTGATTTATTATAAATATACGCTGATAAAATATCTTTAAAATCATTATCCGGAAGAGCCCAATCTTGAAGTAATATACACATATTAACTTTATTCAACATAGTATAATCAACAGATACTCCTGCAGCAAGCGCCTCCTCATTCTCTCCCCAAACATTAGCATTCGCAACCCCGGCATAATTTTCTAAAATCGTAATAAAATCGGATTTAGAAACAGCCCTATCCCCAGTCTTAAAAACTCGAGGAGCTTCATATCGAATCTCTTCAATATCCTCAGCAGCATCTCCACCAAGAAATGAACCTGAATTAGTTACAGTAACCGTTACAGCATCTCCATCTTCATCATAAATAGTATCATTAAGAATCGTAATCTTATCTACATAAGTTACATTTCCATCTAATCCATCTGAATCAATATATTTAATAGTTATTGTAGAACCATCATCAGGAGCTTTTCCATTAACATTATCTCCAAATTTCACAGTTACAGTATCATCCATTTCAACTATAATTCTATAATGTTTTGAAGTACTGTCGCTATTAATAAATGAATCTACTTTAGTCCATTCTTCACTATTTACAAGTATTCGCAAAGTAGGATTCGAAGTATCCGCAGAATTTTCAACGCCGGTATTACTAATCAAATATTCTTGATTTACTATTCCAGTTGATGTAACAGCTATAGTTTTTAATTCCCCTTGAATTGAACTTACTGCAACTGAAGTTTGTCCTACATCAATTGTTGCACTTTCATTTGTTAAAAATTTATATCCTTCAACAGATTCACATTCTATATATTTAGAAATATAAACTATTTTAGATGAAGCAATCGCTATACTAAAAGTTAAATTCCCTGTAGAAGAAGTTTTTCTTTTCGGGGTATAATTTAGAAGCGATACAAGAGCTAAAACACTAGAACGATTTAGAGCTGTACCAAGATAGGATTCTTCCGCTCGACGTTCCGTATAATATAATCCTAAATTAAGTACATATGCTAATAATTCTATTAACATTTGCCCAGTAGAAGATCTATATATATCTTTCCAAGAATCCTGATTTTTTAACCGATCTTGTAATGCTGTAACTAAATCATCAAAATCATAATTTGTATAATTTAATAAATTAGACATTAACTTTCTCCTCTGATAGATCCAACATACTTAAAAATTTGTTCATATCCCTGTATTGAAAAAGCTACTTGAAGTGAAATACTAGAAGTATCCGGATCTGAAAGAAATGAAACCTCCTGAACATTTATACGATCATCCCAAATTTCAATCGCTTCTTTTATATCTCGAGAAACAAAATCAACCACATCACTATCTATAAGTTCAAATACTACTTCCCTGAGAATACTCCCAAACTCGGGTAACATGCATCTTTCACCCTTGTAAGTTTTTAAAATGTTATCTAATGAAGTCATTACAGATTGTACATTAATAACTTTTTTTAATGTACCCTGAGAATCCTGAATTAATCTATGATCTAAATCAGACCATACTTCACTAATTTGAACTGCCATAATTATTCCTCTTATTCAACCTGCACATTACGATTAGGTGCTATAATAATTGCACCACAACCTGCCACTGCTCCTTCAGTTAAAATTAATTCCCCATTACAATAACTCTTTATAGTAATTGCTTGAATAGCTGTAACACCATGATCATGAATAGGACAACGATGTAATGCTCCATTAACAGCAACCTCTACTCCACCTACGGTAAGAGTTCCATCTTGATTAGAACTAATTATCGTCCCACCATGACTTGAACTATCTCCTAATAATGCAATATTTTTCATTGATAATCCTTAAGGATTAAGTTGGATTGTATTTCCAGTAATTATTATATTTCCCCCATTATCAATTACTACCGAAGCACCTCCCGGATGGGTTATTGTAATATCCTGACTTTCACTTTTATCATTAATAGAAATCACAATACCATTCTTCGTTTTTAATACATGAGTATTAGGATAATCTATTAATCTTTCAGAAGGAAGCCCATGAACTCCATCAGAAGCTTCCGCAAAATATACCGGTTGGTTATAATCACCCGCTTTAAAAAAACACCAAACATAAGAATCTACTTCTGATATAGTAAATAAACCAAATCCAATCCCTGCTCCAACCGATAAAGGAAAGGCCGGTACTGCCCACGGTAAATCTTCAGAAGCTATACCATCAAAAATTCCAAAAATCTGAACTTTTAATCTGCCCAATTTATCAGAATCATTATTATCGAGCACCTTACCACGATAAAATCCGGGATATTTAAGTGTATCAGCTGTAAACATTATAATTTCCTTTGATTAATTGCAGGAAGTAAAGATGTATCCATATCAGTATCTATCCCATTTCTTACTAATAAAAGATTTGATAAAAAAGATTTTCCTACAATATGAACTACTCGTTTAACCATCCAAAGACCCGAATGTTGATATAAAAATAACTGCTTTCTATGTAACATTTCTCCAAAAACTACCTGTACTATATCCCCCGGAGATATATCTTCCAACCCATAAGTTGAAATCCACATATGAATTAAATCCCCAAGTCTTCTATAATAATTATTTTTTACTCTTCCCTTAAAATCAGAAGTAAAACTATTACTATGACCAACTCCCATAAAAGATATACCAGAAACCTTATCCTCTTTATCTACTAAAAAATAATCCGTTAGAGATGAAAAATTTTCTATTGGAATACTTTCACTTAAGTACTCTCCAGTACTATACTTAAAATATTCATATCTTTGTGATAATGCACCATAATCTGTAATAAGTTCCGAATTATCATAAATCTTAAAAGAAGATACCGGATAATAATTTTTACGCGAATCTGGTCCAACTATAAACTTATACTTAACAGAATTTAAATATAATTCAAATAAACTTTTAAATACAAATATTGTTTGACCATTCTTATTTTTTATAAAACAGAAATACCCTGCTTCCTCACCTTTTCCAAGAAGATTATAACGTAAATATTTTAACAATCCCGCATTATTCCAATTTGGCTGAATGATTGTCTTATCATAATCTAAAGAACTGCCTACTTCAACCTCAGATATCTTTAATTCATCTGTAGCTAAAACTTCTAAATTATCTTTTAAATTTCCAGTTAAACTTCTAATTTTAGAAGCAGAAAACAAATCATCTATATCAAGAACCCCAGAAATTTCATAGGTATCTTCTTCAATACAAACCCTTCTTTCAACAGTAAACTTAAATTCATTTAAATTATTATGAGTATCCCCCCTTGCTATCCCAATACTTATAGTATTTGAAGCTTTATCAAAAGGAATAATTTGAGTTAATGCAGCTGTCGGATCTTTTACTCTCAATCTAAAAACAGGAAGAAATCTATCTATATCCTGTGTAATAGTAAGTTCTTCAATCTTCTGAGGTTCTATTACAACCTCATCATCCCCAATTTTTATAGTTAGAATATAATTTCCAGCTACACTCATAATCTACGTACCCGCCAATTTTTTTGATATTCATAAATATCAAGTTTATCCGGAATTTGTAAAATTGTTCCTACTACTAAATCCTTAAAAGGATTATCTATATTATTAACCAAAAGAATTATCCACCAGAAATCTATTGTTCCATATACTTTATAACTAATAAGATCCGGACGAAGAAGATCAACTTCTGTTACCCGATAATAACTTACATTATAATTAATCACAAAATGAGATAATCCGTTCCAAAGAAAATCTAATTCCTGAACTCCATTCGTTGTCAACACAGTATAAAATTTTGTTCTATCCATCTTATATTACTGCCTTATTGATTTATTCTTGATTTTATTACTTTTCCCTTTATATTATTTATATCAACTTTAGGAGAAAAACTAGTCTTATCGTAGGATCTATCAAGTGATTCTGTTGTCATCATTTCATATGATTCAAATATTATATTGACAGAAGCACTTATAGGATCTCCAGATCTTGAAAATTTAGTACTAAATACTGGAGAAACTTCTTTAACAATCACATTCCAAAAACTTAAAAACCGACCTAAATCAACCTTTATTAAATCACCAGATTCCAATCCTTTTACAATATCACTTATACTCCTCGTATTATCTTTCGTAAGCAATCCTTTTGTAGTAAATGGAGTAGGACCCGGAGGCGATAGAAAATTCCCTCCCATACTCTTAAGTTTAGCTCCTATAATAGTTCCAGCTCTTTCTGAAATTTTTACATTGCTTGGAAGAGCCATTGCCTGTAAAAACTTACAAGGTTGTACAACTTCTTCATAAGGATTATTTACTGCTTCAAATTTTAAATTTAACGAAAGCTGTAATGGAGAAGAACCCTGCCAAAGCCTTCTACTAGTAGCTTTTGTAATTACAGACCACCTACCTCCAGAAACTAACTGTACAGCTCTATTAGCCGGATCTAATATTGATGAAGGTAGAATATAATCCCATCTAGACTCTACTCTCATTGATATATCTTCTTGTAAAACCCCCACAACAACTGCCTTATTTCTATAACTAACAATCCTAACTAAATACTCGGGAGGAACCCCCTTTCCATCTGCTACATATCCATAGTTTTTAAGAGTATAGTTTGAAGATTTTGATTCTTTTTTAACTGTTTTTGTAGAAACTCGAATTGTTGATGACATACTAACTACCTTTCATTAATCGTAAGATCTCCAGAAGCCCTCTGATCTAAAAGAATATCGGCAGAATCATAAGGATTCCCTTGATGACCTCCCCCTATAACTGTTGGAGTTTTATCTCTACCTATTGTACTGGATAAAGTATTTATAGACTTAGATAATATTTGATTCTGCTCTCGAGATTTTTCTAACATCTTAAACAATTCTTTATCCATCTCAGATAAATTTGTAGTTTTAGTTAACATTGGAGATTTAGGAATATTAAATTCAATTCTAGGTCCTGCATTTAAATTTTCCCGTCCTGAAGATTCTACACGATTAATTGTCCCAGAACTCCACTGCTTCGATAAATTAGATAAAGACCAACTCTTAGCTTCCTTTTCCAATCTCTTTGTTCTCGCTTGTGCATATATATTTCTTGCTCTTTTAGCAGCTTGACGTTCTGCTTCTGTCTCTCCAAATATAGCTGTACTAGCAACCTTTTCTTCTCTTTTTGCAAGAACTCTTACTTCTTTTTTTCTAAAATTCTTAAGATTAGTTAATACACCTAAATATTCTCTTGTAGTCTTAACAAGTCGAACCAATTCTATACCTGTAAAAGCAAAAATACCTCCAGCTAATCCAGCTTTTCCAAGAGCCAGTCCGGCAGCACCTGCCGCAAACGTTAACCCCGTTAACTTATCTTTTAACCCCTTACTTCCTCCTAAATAATTCTTAACCTTCCCTAAAAGATCTTTAGTCCATTTTGCCCGATAAGCTCTTCGATTAAAAAACATATCCAAACCATCAGCTACAGCTTTTCCACTTTCTTTACGAGCTGATTTACTTACTCCACCTCCTAAACTTTGAGTAAAAGGAATCTGTGTTCCTATTTGAGAAGTTCCTCCTCCTATACCCATAGATTTCCCAGACCCAGAACGAAGTTGTTCACCTAAAGCTATTTCTTTTCGTTCTCGAGTTTTTCTAACAATTCCCCCACCTAAATGAAGAATATCCCCTGCAACTGCCCCAAGAGTGGGGGCAAATGGTCCGGCTGCAGCAGATAAAATACCCTTCCCTACTCCTCCTAACATTCCAAGAGTACCCGGCATACTTCTTGAAAGAAAAGATCCAGCATGTTCTTTCTGAGCACGCCTTGTTTGATTTACTACTCCCTTAACAATATTTTCTGTTATATTTAAATCTTTAACAGATAAACCGGTACTTTTTGTAACCTTATTAACTCTATCATTAAGAGCCTTTATTTCAAGAACCTTCTTTAGAAAATAATCCTTATCCTCATTTATTTCTAAAAGTTGATTAGATAAATTCTCAACATCCTTTTTCCCAATAGATTCACTAGACAAAATCCCATCCAATAATCCTATAACCTGTCTAATCTTTACAGAGATTGCATCCAACTCATTTTTTTGCTTTCCTCCCCGGTATAATCCAGAAATATCTTCAAAGAAAGTTAAATAGTCCCGAGAGAGTTTAAGTTTCAACGCCCTTAAATTACGAAGATTATAATTATCTATCCCAAGAACATTTTCAAAATGATAATGTCTTTTCAAACGCATTACTATAAAATCCTTATTTAGATTCTTTTTCTTCTTTAAGCTGTTGAACTAACTTACCATAAAACCAATTAAGTTCCATAGAATCCATATTTCTTACATCGGAATGAGTAAAACCCGGTACATAATAGCAGAGATTAAATTCCCTCTCCAAAAGTATCTCTAAGGATTTTCCCATCTGGAAAAAGGAAGTCAAGTCGAAAGGGTATCTCGATCTCGTTCTCCTCCCCACACTTTGAATTTGGACAGATTACTTTAGTATTCATATTCGGACCATGATAAAATTTCTCATGAAAAGCTCTTATAATAGTAAGATCTTTAGCACTTAATTCTTCAAGCTCCCGCATTATAGTTAAGATATCTTTATCATCTACTATAGAACGAGCATATCTATAAAGTAAACTAGAATCATTTTCTTTTTCAAAATTTTGAATTTCGATTTCATCTTTTATATTAAGCAATCTAAGAAAAACTTTCTTACCTTCAGAAAGAGTCACTTCATAGGGTTGCTTAAAATCATCCGGTAACATAATCTTTTCTATACTTCTTAAATCAACAGAAGAAGTAACTTCACGAAGACAATGAGAACATAGATTCTTTACCTTAATAACACTAGTATATGAATTGATACATTCCCAGAGTATGAGATACAGTCTATCTCCTAGAGTTAGAATCTCAGGATCAATTCCTGTCATAACATTTTTGAGAACAAGAAGAAATTTTTGTTCAAGATTAATAGGATTGATTTCAGCCAAAAATACTTCATCACGACCTTGGTAGGCCCGTATTTTGACATCAGAGGGTTTCACATTCTTATAAATTAAACACTTCGAAGGTAAATTTATTGGTAAGTACTTATCCATTCTTCTTCTCCTACTATAGATAAATCTTAAATTAAATTATTAATTAACGTACTTAATAATCCTTTCTTTAATTCTATTCCATCTATACTTAATTCTAATCCCGTTTTCAAAACATCTTCGCTGGCATAAGAAAGAGAATACCCAGGTTTCCTTTTTGGAAAAGCTCCCTTCAATCTAAATCGAGTACATTCCACTCCGGTTCTATCATATAAAATAACATATATATCTTTCTTATAATTATTTTTAGGATGATAATACCCATCTGCATCAATTTCTAACTCACTCCAACCATAAAAATAAGTAAGAACTGAATTATCTATAGGTTTCAAAAATGTTAAAGTTACTGTATCTATAGTTTGTAATCCAGCGTAAAATCGCTGCTCTGCCCCATACTTTAATGCAGAGACTTCACTCATAACATAATCACCGAATCTAACTTCTTGACAATATTGAGAAATTACATATCCTACAATTCCTTTGATATCTGCAGGCATAATAAGTTGCCAATTAAAATTCCGTTGCAACATCCAAAGTTTTGCTAGAAAACTAGAACCTATTCCCAATAAATCATAACCTATAGTTTGCACTTATAACTCCTTCTAACCGGTTATTTCTTCCCAAAAATCAAAAGAAAATGTTACATTATATTTAAGGGTATCCTCATCTTCATAAGCAATGGGTGTATCATCTATTGCCTGAGGATAACAACCTACTATCCTTATCTTCATAGTAACATTACCTTTTGTATCTAACAATCTAAGATATATATCAGATTTAATAACTACATCCGGCCCACCTACATTCAACCTATCATGAACAACTGCTTGACTCCAAGCATATACAGCATCGAATATCTTCTTATCAGTACCCTCAATAAAAACACATGGCCACGTATGCGAAACTGCTAATTTTCCTGGAAATTTAATTCCGGGACTCTGCTTATAGGGTACAAGAATTTCTCCTATACTTCGTCCAGGAATATTTGTACTTTGACATCTAAGATTTAGAACATCCTCATCACCACCACCTATAGGATTCACAAACATAATTTCCCACAGGTAAGTTCGAGCAGGATTACTTAGATTATTCTTGAGTGCATCTGCTCCCATATTACTCATAATTCTACCTTTCTATAAAAATTATTGCAAAAATTATATTTTTCATTAGGATATCTTCAAAAATAGCTTATACTTTATATATAGAGACAAGAAACATTATTTTTTAGAAAGGTAAGTAAGATGCCAAAAGTAACAATGAAGCAAATCAGAAGTATCAAAGCAGGCCAATGGATCAGAATTCGTTATGACGATGTAGGAATTCAAGATGCTTTAGTAGTTGAGCCTCTTGCAGACAACAAATGGTTAGATATTTTTACTCCATATGCAGACGGAACAGATCGCATCGATCCGGATCAAATCGTCAGCATCAGTAACATCTTCCTATCCCCTCCCAAATACTAATCATTTCACCATTAGCCACGGAGGGCTTTTCTTTACCTTCTTACAATCACCTATTTTCTAAAACATACTTCCACGAGCTATCAGCTCTTCAAACGATGCCCCAGTCTTTGTAACAACTGTTTGAAGTCTAATATACTCTCCGGCTCTAGAAGGTTTAACAAATACATCTACTCGCAATTCATTAGTATCAATTATTGCGGGTGTATTATTTGTCGTATCACATACAACATGATAACCTCTATCTTCACCCTCTGTTTGAAAAGCACCCTGTGCCGAAAGCTTATCAAGATATTCATCCAAAAGAGCTTCAATTCTAAACCTTGTTATTTCAATATTAGGCTCAAACAAAAATGATCTAAGTGAAATAGCCATCGCTTTTTCAATCACAATAAGCAACCTTCTAACA
>Ga0307928_10001830_pt1 | contig 16200 bp, 15 predicted proteins | sample AceLakmetagen232_FD_201815 | JGI IMG/M metagenome (GOLD analysis project Ga0307928, IMG submission 201815) | Saline water microbial communities from Ace Lake, Antarctica - #232 | ecosystem: Environmental > Aquatic > Non-marine Saline and Alkaline > Saline | place: Antarctica: Ace Lake... | reverse complement strand
CAAGGGTACACGCTTACTCCCATTGACTGAATATCACCATAAAGTGATGGCCAGTATCCACGGGAGACCTTTCCTGCAGTATTTGCTAGGGTTGTATGAGAAGCATGACGTTGTGTTGAGCGTCAATCACCTTAAAGATGGCATCAAGAGCTGGTGTAAAGACAATAAGATATGGCCAGAGTTTGTAGAAGAACCAGAATTTATGGGTCACTCTGGGGCAATTCTATACGCTCAGCCCTTTCTTGAGAAATGTAAAATCTTTGCAGTGGTCAATGGAGACACATATCATAATATCAGTCTTAACTCATTGAGACGAGAATTTTCTGCAGACAAAGACAAGCTTGCACTTAAAGTATTCGCAACCAATAAGTTGACCAACGAGAGAGACTGCTGTGGGATTTACATGTTTAAACCTGGTTGTTTTAAATATTTTAGAAAAGGTATGCATACAGATTTCATATTGCGCTGTATTCCTACTAAAGAAATTTACTTACCAAACAAGTGGTATATTGATATTGGAAGTCACGAAGGACTACGCTTTGCAAAACAGTCAAAACTGTTTAAGGAGAAGCAGTCATGATGTATCGAGCGAAAGCACCTCTGAGATTAGGTCTAGGTGGTGGCGGTACAGATGTCCCACCATATGTTGATGAGTACGGTGGTAGGGTCCTTAATGCAACGATAAATAAATATGCGTATGCCACTGTGGTTCTAACGGATACAAACGAATTGAATATACACTCACAAGATTATCAACAGTCTATACGCTACGACCTCAATGATAATGTACGACTCCCATATGATGGCAACTTAGATTTGATTAAAGCTGTAGTAAACGCTGTACGTGAAATGGACTCTATAAAGAAGCTTGGTGGTTGCGATGTATATGTACGCACTGACGTACCACCGGGTGTTGGGCTTGGAACATCAAGCACTGTGATTGTCGCAGTCCTTGGTGCTCTACTTGAAGCTGTTGGCGCGCGTCTAAGCTTGTATGCTATTGCTCAGAAAGCATGGGAGATAGAACGACACGACTTGAAGCTTGCTGGTGGGAAGCAAGACCAATACGCTGCCACATTTGGCGGTGTGAACTTAATGGAGTTTCATCGTGATGGTGAAGTTATCGTAAACACGCTTCGCTTGAGCAAGACAGCAATTAATGAGTTGCAACACAATATCTTATTATGCTATACAGGCACTCGTCACGTTTCACATGAAATAATACGTGCGCAAATGGTATTAACAAAAAAACGACTGAATAACTTTGAACACATTAAGAACATAGCAATTGCTATGAAGGAAGATTTACTGACTGATGATTTGACAAACTTTGGTATGCTTCTTTCAACAGATTGGTATCACAAAAAGCAATTGTCTGACAAAGTATCAAACGATACGATAGATACATTAGGATTGAAGGCAATAGAATCAGGTGCTGAAGGTCTTAAGCTTACGGGAGCTGGTGGCGGTGGAGTTTTGATAGTATACTGCGACTGGTTCAAGAAGCCTGAGATTGCAAAAGTAATGCGTGAAAATGGATGTCAAATCATTGATTTCACGATTACTAAAACTGGGCTTGAGACCTGGACGGTATAAAGGTGGTATAAATGTCAAGAACATATGATTATAGTGATGCTGATACTGATGTAAGAGTAATGCTTAGCCTTGTAACGGACGAGTACGTTGACGATGATGCTGTTGACTACTTTATTGAGAAGGCTGACAATTATATCGACAGCAGGCTCGCAAAACGATATAGCGTGCCTTTTACGCAATCAACCACACCACCTATCATCACTGATATATCTGCGAACCTAGCATCTTATTACGTGCTGAAACGTTTGAAAATGGAAACGCGTCCTACTGAAACAGATTACGCGCGTACATTTTTTAATGACGCAATGCAAACGTTGACTGCGGTGAATAATGGTAAAGTTGAGATACTTGATAGTGATGGAAACATAATTCAGCCAAGGAGTGATACTGGTATAGTGTCATCGACATCTGACTATAAGCCTGTTTTTAATGAAGGCGATGAAACGGACTGGGCTGTTGACCCAGATAAGAATAGCGATGAAGCTGATAAATATTAATAGGTGGTAACATGGCAACTCCTTCATATTCAAATTTCATTACACAAATAGTTAAAAGACTAAAAGAAGATACGAGACTAAGAGCTGTTCGCAATGACAGTATTTTTGCTGGTGCGAATCCTGAGAGAATTCAGGATTATCCAGCAATTACTGTTTCATTGGAACGAGTTGAGGAACATTGGAGAACGTTTGCTGGCAAGACTGGTGGGCAGAAAGACGCCGCATGTACTGTGCGTCTCACTGTGCTAGATAGATTGCCTGATGGTGCTAAAGGTTATACTACAGGCCTAAAAAGCGTTGAAGATATAGTACAGACCATTGACAATATAGTACAGTCTGATACTAGTGTTAGTGGCGTCGCATACAAAGGGGAAACATCAGTAAAAACATTTACGCTCGGGGAGTATGATAATACTCCTGTTATTGGAGCTGATATTGAGCTGATAAGTTATATTAATTTTACCCCTGCGAGTAGAAGTTAAAAGGAGATTATTATGGTAGTAGGAGCAGTTGGTTCTGATTCCCAATTTGGTTATGTAGAAGAAACGATATGGGCATCTGGAACACCAACGATTACAACGTTCATTCCGTTTCTGAGTGAGAGTCTTCAGTTGGAACGGAATATCGTTATGACTGATGCGATACGCGGAGATACGTCTCGTAGCGTTTTCAGAGAAGGCGCTGAGCGCGTTGGTGGAGATTTAAATGTTGAAGTGCAACCAATTGGCATGATAACATTGTTTAAGCATGCCCTTGGTAGAGTAGTAACTGCGGGCCCTAGTGGTGCTGGTGACCATTATGTCCACGATATTTACCCAAGTGGAACTCTGCCTGAGGGTCTTAGAGTTGAAATTGGAAGAAGCGGTATTGCTGGTGGAACGTTCACCTATAACGGGTGTAAGATAAACCAGTTAGCGTTAAATTGCTCAGTTAATGAGCCGTTGACCGCGACATTCAGTTTCTTAGGCAAAGAGGAAGCAACATCTCAGGCAGACCCTACTTCAGCGAGTTCTATTTCTGCGCTGAATCCATTTACATTCGATGAGGGTGTTATTAATATTGATGGTAGTGAACAAGAAGTTAGCGGTTTTTCACTAACAGTTAATAACAATCTTAAAGAAGATAAAGGGAAGTTAGGTTCACGCTATAGAGTCGCTATACCGCGTAGTGGTTTTAGAGATGTAACTGGAACACTTAATCTTGAGTTTGATGACCTCGGTATGTACAATCGCTATACTGGCGGGACTGAGACAGCTTTACGTCTTAAGTTTACTGCTGATGATTTGATAGGTGCCGGTACTCAAGCACATGTCTTGCAAATTGATTGTCCGCGCATTGTCTTCACAGGTGATACACCTGTTGTTGGCGGCGCTGATTTAATCTATCATGACATGCCTTTCGTCGCGTTGTATGACGACGACCAAGGTGATGGTTCTAAGTGGGAAGTCAGAATGAAAGTAATTAATTCTGAATCCAGTGTATAGATAACCAGTGGGGTGGTGTAACAGCCACCCCACACAACATCAGGGGAGACAACTGATGACAAAAAAATATTTAGGTGAGTCAAAAGAAATTGAAGTATTAGGTGAGAAGGTCACTCTTGGACAGTATTCGTATGCTGTACAAAAGAAGATTACACAGCTTACCACTGATGGTAAACAGATTGAGGCAGTCGATACATTTCTTGAGAGTACCATTACAGATTGGTCATTGACTAACGAGAAGAACGAAAAGCTCGCTATCAATGGTAGTGTATTCGACACTCTCAGCAGTGCATTTATTACTAAAGTATTAGAAGAAGCAATCAAGCTTAATAACTTGAATGAGGATACGATAAAAAACTTAAGCGGGCGGTTAGAGCCTCAGCTTCCAAAGCAGGTTTAAAACAACCGCCCGAAACTCTGTCCATATACTCGTTTTGTAAAGAGTTTCATTGGACGATAGAAGAATTTTATCAGCAACCAAAACGAGTGATAGAAGAATTTGCTGTTATCATGTCAGAGGTTGCCGCTGTACAAGCACAGCAACAGCGTGAGATGGACCAAAAAGCTCGCTCTCAAAATGCGCACAGGAGATAATTATGTCTACTAGAATACAAACTCTTGGTGTAGGAGGAGTCGGTGCTCTACAGGTACGTGTAAAGAGTGACTTTTCAGGTGTCCGCGCAGGCATGAGAAGTCTTAGTCGTAAGATGTCTGACATGCGACAACCACTCAAAAAATCTGCTGTCGATTATTTCTCTCGTCAAGTTGTTGCAGAGCGTTTTGATAGAGAAGGTATTCCTAAGTGGAAAGAACATTCTCTATATACAATAAAAACAATGGGTTCGCACAAGTTGTTACATTTCACTGGAAGACTTCGTAGGTCAGCTACAGGTGGTGCTGGGTTTTACACACAGTATGTGCCTGTCGGCAAGCCTAATCGTATATACTTTGGAAGCGATGTTCCATACGCTAGTGTTCACGACCAGCCACGGGGCACCATGACACCTGTTGGAAAGGGTGCTTTAGTACCTGGTAGACCATGGAGTAATATCACTAGAACAAATATACATAAGATGCGAGATATCGTAATGGATTGGACACAAAAAAAGATAAAAGAATCAGGCATTAGAGGGAGATAACTCATGCCAGCTAAAGCTCAAGGTAGAGTTGATATATTTTTTAACGCTGTTGGACTAAGGCCTTTACAAGCATCATCTGAAAGGGCATTTAAAGAAATGTCTGGCAGAGCTTCATACTATGCTGGCATGATACAGTCCCGCATGGGGTATGCTCTATTAGGTGTGTCGGCTGCAATTGTCGCATTTGCTGGTCTCTCTGTGAAGAAGTTTGCTGAATTTGACCAAGCTATGAAGAACACTGCATCAGTGACCAATGCAACATCGAATGAAATGAGCATCCTGAGCGATAGAGCACAAGAGCTTGGAAGGATGGGGACAAAATCAGCTACTGAAGTTGCCAACGCGATGTATTTCTTAGGGTCTGCTGGTCTGAGTGCAGGTGAAATCTTTAAAGCCATTACGCCTATCATGAAACTTGCCACAGCTACGCAGTCCGATATGGCGGACACTGGTAGAATCATATCACAAACTCTCAAAGCATTTGGTAAAGATGCTTCAGATGCAACGCATTTCGCACAAGTCTTTGCGGCAGGTATATCAAGCTCTCAGTTAAAACTTGATTGGCTGGGGCAAGCGATGAAACATCTTGGTCCTATTGCGCGAAGCATGAATATATCAATCGAAGAAACTACTGCCGCTCTCGCTATGCTTCATGATGCAGGTGTTCAAGCTGGTATGTCAGGACGTCATCTTAGAAGAATCTTGCAAGGAACATTAAAAGACACCCCACAAGTCACTGAAGTATTGAACGACTACGCGCTGACAGTAAAAGACTTAGATATTCAAACTCTTGGTTTTGCAGCCGTTATGAAAAAATTGAACGATGAGAACGTCACTCTGGCTGACACGTTTAAGATATTTGGACTAAGAGCATCAGCATCTGCCGAAGCAATCAAAGCAGGCATAGTCAACTGGGAAGACTATATCACTGCTGTGCGTGATGCCGCTCAACTGCAGAGAATGTTTGATGTACAGATGCAGGGATTACAAGCACAGTTTAAGAAGTTTGCGAACACACTGCTTGTTGCTATGCAGATAATTGGTGAGAAACTTGCCCCAGCAGTACGCGTAGTTGTTAATGGCATGCGCATGCTAGTGGAAGCTTTTATCAATGCTCCTGTATGGGTCCAGTGGATTGTCATGCTTTCAGGAGCGTTCAGCGCATTAAGCATTGCTGTACTAGGCGTTGGAATGATAATTAATGGATTGATGACGCAAGGATTGCTAGGGGTTGGACTGCTTGGTAAGATTCTTATTGCGAGCTGGACAACCGCAGGAAAAGTTTTATGGTCTGTATTGCACCCACTACGATTTCTTCGAAGCGGATTCGTGTTGTTATTTTCTTTCATAAGAGAGGTATCGATACCAACGTTATCTGTGTTGAATATGAGATTGAAGGTAACACAGCAAAGACTTGCCGGAATGGGTTTATCTAAATTTATATACCAATTACGTCTTGTGCTAGTGCCACTATTGGGTATTGTCGCTGTTCTCATATTGTCAGCCGCTGTACTGCATAAGTATCAAACGATGTTTCAGCAAATGGTGTATAGAGTAAAAAATTCTATAAAGATTTTAGCAGATACAGTAAAAATATTTATAGAATATGTCGCGGATTCGTTTAAGAAATTTAAGCTCCCTAAGTGGCTTTCTACTGCAATTGATTTCTATGTAGACATATTTCAAAAAGGTAGAAAGAAGATAGAAGAATCGATGGGCTTTACTCTAGACTGGATGAAAGAGGGGTGGGACGAAACTGTCAACGATATTAAATTTGGAATGGAAGATGTGACAGCAGTTTTGGTAAAATTAAAAGACATGTTGCCTAAAGATGCCTTTCTTAAATTTCAAGATATTATTAAAGACCTAGGTGAAACAGGATCTGAGACTGCAGATTTGCTTGTGTCAAAGTATAAATTCTTCAAAGACTACATGGATGAAGAATCTAATTATCTTGGAGACAAATTTAAATCATATGCAAAGTCGATACAATCAACATGGAGCACTACAGTCTTTGACCTCATTAAAGGTACAACAACATTCGCAGAGGTGTGGCAGAGTATTCTTGATAACGCATTACAAACATTTATTAATGGATTCATCAAAGGTATGCTTGATGCTTGGGGACAGTCTCTTGCGCATATGGCATTTTCATATCATAGTTTTCAAGCAGACATAGGTGGTCAGGCTTCTACTTCACTGTTAGATATCTTTGGAAAAGGAGTAAAGACACTATTTGGTTTTGGTGGTGGTGCTGGCGCAACGTCGGCTCAACTCCCAGGTCCAATACCTGTGGGAGCGGGAGCTGGAGGGGCTAGTGTTCCTGGCTTTGCTTCAGGCACTGACTATGTACCAAGAAATATGTTGGCGTATCTCCACAAAGGAGAAGCTGTTGTTCCATCATCAGAGAACAAGGCGCAGACCATCACATTAGTCAATGTCATTGACCCTTCGTTTGTTCCTGCAAGTATAGCTCGTGACCCAAATGTAATCATAAATGTTATTAATGACGACGTAATTATGGCTGGTTCAACACGTAAAACAATGAGACGCTACTTAAGCTAACGGGGGTGTGATGGGCACACGCAAGATTATCTTTGCTCACAATAGAGCACTTGGTGATGGGCTGATGTTTACAGCAGGGGTGCGTGACTTCAAGCTCTTGTTTCCCGATATACATATTAACGTACACAGCAATCAAAAAGAACTCTGGGAAAATAATCCATATCTCGATAGAACTCTCAATAAAGGCGATGAAGACGTAGAGTATTATCGAGTTGGCTACCCCATGATAGGTAATGTCAACAACACGAACATGCATTTTACGAGCATGTTTTTGTTTGATATGATTGCTATTGCTGATACTCATAAAACACTCGGGCTAAGTCTTGGTGAGTTCTGTTCCGCCTATGCTAATGGTGCTATTGGTGACCCATCTCTGAGCGACAACAAGAAGTCAAAAGGTAAAGAACCATTTCTCTCTATTGGTAAAAAATACTCTGGCTTCTGTAAGAACTTTACACGACAACGTGGGGATATACATTTAACAGATGCTGAGAAAGAAAAAAATCTCATCAAGGAAGCTTATGGTGTTGATAGATATTGGGTTATTGCACCTGGTGGTAAGCGTGATTGCACAGCAAAAGTATGGGATTGGCGTAAGTTCCAAGATGTTATTAATCACTTCGATGGTCTGATTAAGTTCGTTGTCATTGGCAAGAGCGACTTGCTTGTTGAGAAGCTCACCAACGTCATCGACCTTACTGATAGATTCAACAAAGACATACGTGGCATCATGTCGCTTGTGTATAACGCAGATGGATGCGTCAGTGGACCCAGCTTCTTGATGCATCTAGCGGCTGCAACGCCACCTAAAGAGAAGTCTGAGCGTAAGCCATGTGTCACAATCTTTGGTGGTCGTGAGCCAACTTCGTGGAGTTGGTATTGTAATCATCAAATACTACACACTAATGGTGCGTTTGGGTGCTGTGATAATGGTGGGTGTTGGAAAGCTAGAGTATACCCACTGCCAAAAGACCCTAAGCACAACAAGAACTTATGTGGCAATACAGTCAAGCGTGGTGGGCGTACTGTGCAAGCATGCATGAACTCAATAACAGCTCCAGATGTCATGCGCGCGATAGAAAAGTATTACGATGGTGATATCTATAGATATGCTAAGCGGTACAAAAAGAGCCCTAGCGTGTCAATGATAGCCAAGAAAAGCAAGAACAAAGAAATCAATCTGCTTGGTAATCTTACGACGAAAGGTGGCGGTGAGCAATCACTTGTTACCATTGCAAAGCATTTGCGTCGTAGAGGTTGGCAGGTTAATCTTCATCCGTGGGGTTCCATAAACGATAAGTTTAAAGGACTCGACACAAGACATTCATTCAAAGATGGTATGCGTGATATGAAGCCTGGTATACCATTGTTATTCTACGCTAATGACTGCATCTGGGACTTCGTTAAGTCTGCTCAATCTGTTGTTGATAAAAGTTCATCTGTGATTATTGGTATTAACTACTGCAATGGCTCTCTGCCACAAGCAACATGGCTATCAAAAGGCGACAAGCTGAAAGCTATCGTCTTCCAGAACGATGAAAAGAAAGACGAGTTCAATGGCAAAGCTATAGGGTTTGAGAGTACACAACGTCTCGTGCTGTACGGTGCCATAGAACTTGACAGCTTTCTTGAGACATGCCCAGATAAGCGGGCTGATAAAGATGAGTTTGTGGTATTGAAACACTGTGTTGCTGATTATCGAAAGTTTGTTACCGCGCAATCAGTGGGAAAAGGTGACAAGAAACATATCTGGCAGAAGCATCTCTATAAAGAACTTGATACAAAATTTTATAAACGTCTGCTTGAGAATACGAAGAACATGCGTTTTGAGTTCATGGAAGCACATAAAGAGCTACGTGACGCGTTCAAAGACGACAAACGTATGGTGTTTCATAAGTGGGATTCGATGAAAGTTGAAGACTTCTTAAGCAGAGGTCACGCATATCTCTATCGTACATCAAACATGTGGCGCGACCAATACCCAAGAGTTGTTGCTGAAGCACTCGCTACAGGGCTTCCAGTGCTGACTGAGCCAAGAGACGGCACTAAAGATAGAGTGTTACACGGTGACACTGGCTTCTATTGCTGTGATTTTGACTCTTATGTATACGCTCTGAAGCTCTTACAACGCAAGGAAGACTATAGACATCATTTATCGCGCAACGCTAAAGATTGGGCGCGAGAGAATTTACGTCCAGAACGATGGGTAGACATCATTGAGGAACACTGTGGCAGTTAGACGCAAAGCTTTTCACTATATTAATGAAATGTTAGAGCTAGCTGAAGCACGCGTAGCGGGTAAGCGTGTGTGCGTAATCAGCCATCTTAATTTTCAACGTGACACAAGAGCATACTGTAGAAGTGTGGGTATGAAAGGTTGGTCGCTCGTCAGTAGTTATTTCAAATATCTTGGTGCTGATGCTATTGAATTAGATATACACAAAGCTGTTGGTGTTATCATTGACTTAGGTAGCGCCATTACAGATGAGTCATTACTTGGGTCGTTCGACATACTCATAGATGGTGCAACAGCAGAACACATTGACAACCAATATGAGTATTGGCGCAACTGTTTTAATCTGCTCAAAGTTGGTGGAATTGCAATTCATACTCTACCATTTGAAGGGAATTGGCGTAAGCATAGTACCTGGGTGTACAGTTTGCGATGGCTGAAAGACTTTGTAACCACATCTCAATATCAACTACTCGATGCTCGCGTTTCATCTGACCAATATGGAAAGATTGCTGATGGTAGACAGCTACTATTCTGGGCAATGAAGAAAACTGAAGACACTCAATTTAAATATTTTCATAGACCTATTTTTTGTGATGAGGGCTATAGAAAAGATAGAAACATGTATGATAGATTTGTACTACCAATCAGAGGAAAGTTAAATGGCAAATCATAAGTACGCAATTGAAAAGCTTATCAAGAAAAATAGCGTACAACGCTTTGCTGAGATTGGTGTATATGGTGGTAGTACAACTCGTTACTTGTTACGTAATTGCCCCAGTATAGAACAATACTTTGCTATTGATAGGTGGTCAACGTTTATAGACCCACACTACGGAAGATACATCTTTCTTCCACAAGAACACTGGGATAAAAAACATCAACAGCTCTGTCAATTCATGCTCTGGTATAGCAACTTGCATGTTGTCAAAATGTCATCATTGGATTTTGCTAAACGCTTTGAACGGCGAGAACAGTTTTTTGATTTTGTTTATATCGATTCATCTCACTTTTACAACAACACTCTTAATGAAATTCAAGCGTATCTGCCACTCATTAAAAAAGGTGGCATCATAGGTGGGCATGACTATGGAAAAAATGTACGAGAAGCTCACAGAGGCGTGAAGATAGCAGTTGATGAAGTCTTTGGTGCTGACAGCATACATAGAGACGAAGACATGGTCTGGTGGATAAACGTATGAGTAGATTCCCAAAGAAACACGTTGGAGAGCAACCAATTATACATAGAAGCAAACATGTCAAGCGTATATGGCCAGCAATGCTCGCAGATGGTTCACTATATAAGGCGTATTGCACACCTAATAAGCTTACAGTGCTTACGACTCACAACCATGATGTTGAGCCTATACTTGAAACCAATCTTAAATGGCTAGGTATCGACTACACAGTCTTACGCGAAACGCGTATCCCGTTTAAGTATGTATACAAGATAGAACGCATGCTGACGTATCTCACCACTGCAACGGTGCGCACACCATATGTATTATTCATTGATGCTGATGACGCTATAGTCATTGACAGCTTAGACAAGGTTATTGACATCTTTGAAAGTAAGCAGTGTGACTTACTCTTTGGGTGCACAATGTTTAAAGGTGGCTGGGGTTGTATGCCAGAGGTGTATGCTTGGTATCTGAAACATTATCGTAGAGGACATTATCTAAATTCTGGTGTCTATATAGGTACATGGGATTTCTTAATAGAAGTACTGACTGAAGCTATGAAGTATGTTACTGTCGATAGCATGACTGTCAACGAATATAAAAATACAGGAATGAATTGGCAAGGTGTTTCAGGAAAACTACCAGCTGATTTTCGCCTGTGTCATGAGCGTCATAATTTTCCTAAAGGTTCAACAGAGCAACTTATCTTACGCTACATACATCCAAAGTTTCATCCACGTATGCAGGTTGATATTAAAAATGAAATAGCATACAGGAACTAATATGTTAATGAACGACTTAGCAATAAAACATCACTGCGACAAGCGCATAGGTAAGCATGGCTACACAGTATACTACGACAGATACTTCTCGCCACTCCAAGACAAGCGACTCTCTATCATGGAGATAGGTGTGCGATGGGGTGGCTCGCTACGCATGTGGGAAGAGTTCTTTCCCCAAGCTAAGGTGTATGGTGTAGACAATCAGAAGTGGTGTACAAAGTCTGACTCGAAGCGTATCAAAGTCTTCATTGGTGACCAGACGGACGTACCATTCTTAGATTCTATTGTCAAGCAAACAGGTAAGCTTGATATTGTCATAGATGATGGTAGTCATATGATTGAAGACCAGATGCTGAGCTTTCGTACGCTATGGCCTCACGTAGCACCTGGTGGAATGTATATCATTGAAGATGCACACTGCGCATACCAGAAGAAGTATCATGGTGGCTATCGCAAGCCTGAGTCACCAATAGAACAGTTTAAGAACTTGGTAGATGACGTAAACTTCTCAGCACATAGAGTGCGACAAGAGGGTTACTTTAGACAGATAGAAGGTATCTGTTTTTATCGATTCGTAATTTTCATATGGAAGTGGGCATGATAAAAGATAAATTCTTATTAAGAACGATGCTATTGCCAGATGTGTGGGAACGATATGGCATACAGTACGAAGAATGCACACCTGACATCGGAATACAGCCATATAAAATTTCGATATGCACCAACTGCATGAACCGTACATCAGACTTAATGCAGACATATGAACAGAATATCATTGATAACCCACAAGCTGATTTTGTATTACTTAACTATAACAGTCAAGATAACATGGATGAATGGGTCGCCACTGCGCTTCAGACGTATATTGATGCGGGCGTTCTAAACTACTACAAGACAACAGAGCCTAAATATTACAGTATGGCTCACTCACGAAACATCACGTTTAAACTTGCTCAAGGCGATATCATCAATAGCGTTGATGGCGACCACTTTACTAATAAGGGTTTTGCACAAAAGATTAACGAGATTGCAAATGCATATAATGACAAGCTCACTGTCCTTGTCAAGAGTAAGCAGAAGAATCGTGGACGCATTGGTATGTTTAAGGAAACATTTATTAGCCTTGGTGGATACAACGAAGATTTAGAAGGCTATGGCTTTGAAGATGAAGACTTACTACTGCGTGCTTATCATACTGGCTGTCGTGTGATACGCTATGGTGGTGCGTACATGCGTATTACAGATGACCACAGCAGACATCCTACGGAGAATTACAAGAACAAAGATTGGCAGTTTACACAACGTCGCAATATATTACTCTCACTTCTGGGCATTACAATGAAACAATACGTAGCGAATACCAATAGACACTGGGGCAAAGCAACGCTCTTAAAAAACTTCAGGGAGCGCATCAAGATATGAAAAACTTAATGGTGGCTAACACGAGCGAGTTCTATCGCTACAAGCAAGACGCTATAGAAATTTTATTAAAGGCACAGATAGAAAACAGCTTAGACTTAGGTTGGAAGCCAGATGACATCATTCTCTTGACTAACTTTGACTTCGAGTTTATGAGCGTGAGAGCACGCAACGTCAAGCTCAATGATTTTTGTTTAACAGGTAGCAAGATATTTGGCATCAAGTGGGTCTATGAAAACATGGATGCTGATGTTGTCTGGGCTCACGATTTAGATGCTTGGCAGAATGCAGAGTTTAAGTGCCCTAAGTTCAGAGACGTGGGTGCTACAAAGTATTACAACCGTAACTATAATGGTGGCAGTATCTTTTGGAGACGTAGTGCCAAAGATATCATAGATGCTGTCGTGGAAAAAATCATCACTGACAAAGCTGGGCGCGAGGAACCCACACTCAATATCTTTCTAAAGAAGATATATAGGGATAGAGTAAAAACTATTAACCACACGTTTAATGTCGGCTCTACAGGGTACATCATGCGTTACTGTAAGAGCGACAAACCAATCAGGGTGTGTCATTTACACCCTTATAATCGTATTGCTTGGGAGACTCATGTATTGGATAGAACTGGAGTTGGTATCATATCAGTATCACGGCGTTTGGAGAGGCTCCTGCGCAAATACTATCCAGGTCTAGACATCAAGTTAAAGGAGGCTGTAAATGAAGAAAAGCGTAAAAAAGCCAAAGAACTCATGTCCGCTCTGTGCAACAAAGATACCGCATCTGGTGGTGACATTAAGTAAGGGCGATGTACATGTACACGCACCATTCAAGAACGCAAAGATGATGACTCTTTTTCAGGACTCAATAGAGAGTGAGTACGACGCGTGGTGTGAAGAAAACGAATAATAGCTAGCGTACATCTAAACACAGACAACATATAGGAGACCGCATGTCTACTTTTAAAAGATGGAGTCTGGGTGCTGTAGCAGGAAGACTACTATTAGCATCCATGGACTTGCCTTATTTTGTCAATTTTGATGGCGTTATGATGGTTGATGGTACCGTAACAGACCATCACTTTTCAATTGGTTATGAGTACGACTTTGATAAGTATCTTAAAAATGATGTAGATAGAGATGCATTAGTGTTATCTAGGTACTCACAACATGGTGGACTGATGTATTGTAAGGGTATGTATAGTGCGAGGTTCTTTGTGAAAGATACATATATGAATGCTGAGACTGTCTACAGAATACTTGTAGCGAACACTATTAAGACTATCAGAGCGCATGGAGTAAAGATACAATTTCCACAGACACCAGAGACAATGGCTTATTTTACTGTGGATGGAAAGAAGATAGCTGGTGTCAGTCTTCCTATTCCAACATCTATCAATGGAACGAAGTCTATGTTTTATTTTATTAATGTTGACCATATGCAAGATGTAAGTAGTTTATATAAAAATAAACGTATGACTGATATTACCTCATTAGCTGATAGTGGGTTATTAGGGAACGTGTGTGAGGAATTTATTAGTAATGTATGTTTAAGACTTAGAGTAGATATTGCCAATTACGATTCTTCTGGTGATAATGCAGAGTTGACGAGATTAGTAAAGTTGCATAATAATAGTGATTGGATAAACAAAGGACTGCGGACAGATGGCATTCATTGAGAATTTAACTCAACGAACAGCAACACAGAAAGTTTTTTCATCTGATACTGGTGAAAAGAAGTATCGGTGTTATTCTTCCCCCAAACATTTCAAGAATGCAAGTAATGAGTGGGAAGACATAGCTACTGATTTTGTTCACCATAATATCACTGATAAAGACTATGGTACAGCGGAGCTGTCTTTAAAGAACTCTCATACGTTTGGGGTGAGAGGTGATTTAAAGTTAGACAAATTGTTTGCTAGACGTGATGGTGATGATTACCAAATTGAAACATCGATACGTGCCATTGAACTTAATGGTGAGAAGTACGCACTGCCGGTACAATTCCAAACATCTTCAACCTCTAAAAATACTTGTACTATTCCTATTGCTACCAATGTTGACCTCTGGCTGAAGATTAATAAATTTACAAATCAGATGGCAGTGCGTGTCAATAACATGGATGTACATGACTTTAATTTTATTGAAAAAATTGATATCAAAGGGTACACAATACAAAATAAATTTAATGATGCTACAAAAGAGTATATTCCAGATTCAAACAATGAGTTTATTATACTAAAAGATGGAAAAAAAGTTTTTAGCATACAGGCAAGAATGTGGGTCGATACCTCAAAGTCAAATACTGTTGTTGATGAGGTAAGTAAAGACATACAACATAGATTATACTTCAAAGATGGTAGCTTATTGTATCAAAAAACACCAACTGATGATGGCAGAGATTGGCTGATTATTAATAGTGGAGAAATGATTTATATTGATGCTACCTACATTAGTGATACTGATGATAACATGATAAGCTATACTTTAAACGAAGACAATTGGTCAGGCGTACACGACGCCTCAAGTGGATCCGCTGCTACGACATCTGCTAGTATAATAACAGTAAGGTCAAAGGACAAATTTAATAGTGCTGAACAAACTACAATTCAGCGCGGGTTTTTTCCGTTCGATACATCAGCTATCTCAGAAACAGTATCAGCATGCGACTTGGTGTTTACTGCTAATAGTCTTGGAGCTGGAAGTAATGCGACTTCTATATATGCAGACCAGAGTACGGCTAGTGCTACTCCAGCTATCGGTGACGACTATAACAATTTCGGAGATGTTGATTTGGGGCATACTGATGATGATGGATATTCTAATGGTGATCCTTTCATAATAGAATTCCTTCAAGCTGGTATTGATTGGATTGTTACTGACGGAATCACTAAAATATGCCTAAGAAAATATTATGATTTTATAGATACGCAACCACCTGGTTCAGATGATAATTATTCATCAGTATACTCAGCAGATACTGCTGGTAAAGAACCATATCTTGATATAACTACTGGTGGTGGTTCGTCCTCTAGCTCCCACAGTAGTTCAAGTCATTCGTCATCTTCGCATTCGAGTAGTTCGCATTCATCCAGTAGTTCACACAGCAGTTCCAGTCATAGTAGCTCAAGTCATAGTAGCTCTAGTAGCCACTCTAGCTCATCACATTCGTCGTCGTCTCATTCATCATCTAGTCACAGTAGCAGTAGTCACTCACCTGCATCACCAAAGCTTATTGATGGTACAAATTGTGGTTTCGTATTAGCAACACCAGTAGATGACCCTGCGGCGACTGGCGTACAGATAGA
>Ga0307928_10001829_pt1 | contig 16204 bp, 21 predicted proteins | sample AceLakmetagen232_FD_201815 | JGI IMG/M metagenome (GOLD analysis project Ga0307928, IMG submission 201815) | Saline water microbial communities from Ace Lake, Antarctica - #232 | ecosystem: Environmental > Aquatic > Non-marine Saline and Alkaline > Saline | place: Antarctica: Ace Lake... | reverse complement strand
CTGTCGTCGAACAGTGCATGTCTCACTCATTGGCAAAATGGGAGAGCATGAAAGAGTTTATTCCGTCGCTACCAATGCACCTATTCAATTCGAAAATTTACGCTGGCACCCCTAAGACTCTTGACAATACACTCGAGAAGTACTGGGGCAAGTCAACCCAGAATGAATTTGTTATCAAGTGTACCCACTGTAACAAATGGAACTACATCAACGAATTCAATATTGGAAAGACGTGCCTGGTATGTAATAAGTGTGGGCTTCCAATACATTACGATGACGGCCTATGGGTATCAATGAATCCATCGGGATTCATTCATGGGTTCCGTGTTCCGCAGATTATCCTCAAATGGATCAACAACCCAAATAACCCAGAAGCGTGGCAGCAAAGCGTTATTCAAACTCAGTCAATCTATTCAACTGAGAAGTACTACAATGAAGTTCTGGCGCTCTCATATGCCAATGCTCGAAATCCGCTCAACTATTCAGAGATGAAGTCTGCTTGCGGAGAGCATGAAATGATTGAACCCGACATATGCCATAAAAGCAAAATGATCTCAGGGATGCCGATGTTCGCTGGAATCGACTGGGGTAAGGGAGACTTGTTGAGCGGAACCTCATATTCGATACTTGTCATTGGTGGATATATCAAAGGTAAGTTCACGGTTGTATATGTGAAGAAGTACGTTGGAAAACATGCAGACCCGCTATTTCAAGTTCGAGATATGCTTAGCATCATAAGTCAGTTTAAGGCACAGTTGATTATAGCAGATACTGGAGATGGGCGTACATCAAACGCCATGATGGTTGAGAAGCTGGGTGCTCATAGATTTGCTGAAATCTATGAGCATGGCACTATTAAGAAGAAAATTCGCTGGGACAAAGACAAAGGTATCTACATCATGAATCGCACTCAAATGATGACTGACCGATTTATGGAGATCAAGCGCGGTGATATTATATTTCCGAAATGGGAAGAATTCGAGCCATATGTAAGCGACTTCACGAGTATCTATTCCGAGTACAGTGAGCAGACGCGCCTGACACGATATGACCACACTGCGCCTGACGACGTGTTCCATGCATATATGTTCGCCAAGATTGCTGCAATGATCGGTCGTGGTGAATTATCTAAGTATTTCACTGGTGTTGATTTTTCAGAAGAAGAACCTACTTCATACTCCATTGGCTAAAAAAAGGGAGTAGCAAAAGCTACCCCCTAGATGTTACGATGACTTCTCGCTCGGCTTGTTGGGTAGTGCGGCCTTAGCAGCACGGATCCGATTGATGCTCCACGTAACGGCCTGCATGGCACCCAGTACTGCAAGTACCACAATGCCGCGCTGCACAAGCGTGCGCTTCGGAGCAGCATTATTGCTCTTCTTTGTAAACATACAGTTTTCCTCCTGGTTAAATGTTGAAGCAAATTAGCTTCAATATGGTTATGCCATAATTTGGCACATTATAACAGTTTTTTTGGGTAAGCGACAGAGGGCTAGTTTCCCAACCCTCCATCTATCTAGCGACTCCTTGAAGCCCTGGCAGGCTTGCGTGGCGCACGCTTCGGAACAGGAATCCTCAAGACCTTCTTAGGAGCGACCTTTCCTGTTTTCCGCTTCGCAGCCTTCTTCGACTTCGGCTGAGTAGCCTTCGGCTTCGTAGCTTCAGGGGTGGATTCAAGCTCCTCACCCTTATCACCACGTATAGCCTTGACAACCGCGCCTACGAGAAACGGCACGCCAAAGCATGACAGCCCTACGATACCACCTATCTTCAAAGCAGTACCAAAGGTGCTGGATGATCCCTGTCTTTTCGACATGGCACCCTCCTTGTTATGTACAAGAATAATTCTCGTACATATTTGTTATACCACGAAATGCTGAATTCTAACGCTTTTCATGGACAATCAGGTATATTATTACATATGCAATAGGGGGTTAAGTATGCCATTCAAATCAAAAGCGCAGCTGAAGAAATGCTTTGCTCTGAAAGCTAAGGGTAAGGCGGGTAGTTGGGACTGCGATGAGTGGGCTAGTAAAACCAAAAGTGTGAAGCAGTTACCTGATAAGGTATCTAGCTTCATTCCGATGGTTGGTGTTGAGCATTTGACCCCAGCGTTTATTAAGCTGGCAAAGGCAATGTTTGACCCAAACAAGGCGCCGCCATTGAAGCCAGCGATAATTCTTGGTGAGGAAATTAGAAATGCTAAGGCTGAAAAGAAGGGTAACTCGCCTGTTGCGTATCGTAACGAGGTAACGGCAAGGACTCGGGGCGTCGTAAGTAGAAATCGCCAGACACCCCAAGCCAAGTAGTCATCCTGGAATAATGATGCCGGACGGCGTGCGCCGATACGATGATTTAGCTTTCATTCCATGTGAGTCCATATATGCATTAGGATCGACCGTTAGTTCTTGATTGGAATGCTCAACAACATCTTCGCCTTGGTGAGCAAGAGCTGCTTCATTCATAATTTCTTGTACAGTGATATTGAACAGGTCTTCGTACTGTTTTTCAGACATCTGATACTCTGATAGTTCAGCACCATGAAATTGTCTGATGAGGCTTTTCTTGATGAGTACGAGTTGTTCGAACTCAAGGCGGTTTTTTGTACGACTCTTTTCAATTTGCAGTTCAAACAGCTTTGCAACGGAGGTTTTGAAGATATCGACCAACAGTTCTTTGCGATCGATTTTGGATGGATCGGCACCAAAAATGGTCGTTACCAAGTCATCCTGGAATTGTTTTGAAGGATCTGTACCCATAACCACCCCTTTGTGTGAGCACAAGGAATATACACAATCAATTTGATGAAAGCAATAACTATTGACCCTACAAGGCATTCATGTTATATTTTAATATGTACAAGGGATTGAGCTGAAAAGGCTGGTCCATAATCTCTTGATGTAGAGCTTGTATATTTGAAAAAATTTAGTTAAGCAGACTAGGGCTGTAGTCTGTTAGCCCCCTTTGAAGGGGCTATAGAAGCCCACGAGTTTATTTGTGGGAGCAGTCACATTGAAAGACACTTAACATCAAGAGGGATACTATGTTGAATGACAAAGTGCTCGCGTCTTTCGCATCGGCTATCGAAGAGATGGAAAAAGATGCCGGACCAACCGCCCTTGTTCGTGGCGCCATACGCGGCTCTGGCACTATTGCCAAATCAGTTGGAGCCTTTCTTGCCCACCCCAATATTACGTTACGTGCAGCTCAGACTGCTGGTGCTGGCAAAAGCGTTTTTAAGCATGGTCGCAAGGCCTTTGATCTACTCAGGGCTGGAGATAAGGCTGGCGCCGGTAAGGTGGTATCAAAGAATCTGCCCAACATTCTACATAATGTTGAAAAGGCTAAAAAGTCTGGCACCGACCTTCTCGCACGACTGACTGGTAAGGGTAAAGTCACCCCAACAGTATTTGAGCGCACGTGGAAGGGCGCTAAGGCTGGTGCTACTGGTGTTGCAGCTGCGGGTGCCATTGGTACTGGAGCGTTGGCATATGGGGCACTACATCGCCCTCCTACGTCTGACTTCACTTCTCTTACAAGAGATTGAATGTAATGGCAGAGATTATTGAGATTATTCGGAAAGTGGCGCACAAGGCAGCCGAGGGGTATCTTGTTAAAGGTGCTAGTATGGACGCTACGATTCTCTCTGAATTAGATGAAGATTCAAATAGTGAGATTGTTAGGCGGATAAGCGAGCTTGCTAATCAGAATGTATATCTGTCTTTGTATAGCAATCCAAAAGTGAATAAAGGCACCATATCATTCGATATGGCTAATGCTGATAACATCATATCCGAACTGCAAAAAAGCGAGTCAGCCATGGAAGATTATTCGATCGCTCCTGGAGATTTCCGTCACGGCCTCGACGTTGCGGTTGCAGCTCCTTCTGTATCCGAACCAGCAGACGATGTGCTGGACGGGGTGGAGAAGGTTGCTACAATACATGAGATCGTTGATACGCGAGAAGTGTTTGAAAAAGCTCTGGCCCAGGTTGAGACAATGAAGTTTGCTGAGTTCCGCGCCATGGAATCGGCATTCAATGAAATGGAGAAGGATGCCAAGTCTATGGTATTCAATGGTGACTCCATTGGTGACATTGCAAAAATTGCCATGCTCAGCGTTGATGCTGATGATAGCGTACGCATGAAGATTGCACAGGTGTATGATGAGATTGCCAACGATATGCGTCGGTCTGGGTTCAAAGTGAATGACGAAATCACAAAGGTGTCGTCATTGGCTATCAATCACAATTCGCCACTTGTTCGTCCCGCCAAAGAATTTGCACTCAGCCTGCAGAAGTATTCAGCATTCAATGAAATGGCTGAGAATTTGAAGGCAATGACATCACTATATGGTGAATGTGCAAAGGAATTGTCTTAGTGAAGCCTGAAGATAAAGAAGAGAAACAGAAAAAAATCGATTCAATATTCGCACCCCCTAGCCGCGAAGATATGATTGATGTCATGGCGCATGGTGCTGGCAATATTGGCGACAAAGTAATGAAAGGGGCAAAGCCGCTTTCATCAAGTTCGTTATCTACATTTGGTTGGGGTGCTTTGACAGCAGCACAGACATACTTCCTGAATAAGCTGCTCAAGGTTCCTGCCAGGTTTACTATTCCACTTACGATTACAAGTTTTGGCGCTGGGATGCTTATACCGAAAGTGGTGAATCAGGTTGGTAATATTGCGAATCGCCCAGGCCATGATCCGAAAGAATCTCGTGATCTTATACATTCATATCTATCAAAATCTCCTTCAGAATATATGGAAAAGAATTCGTCAGCTTCATCTGTAGTAGCATCTATAATGAAGCCGATTGCTAAGGGTACCGCAAAAACTGGCAAGACGCTTATGAAAAGCCTTCTTCCAGTTGCAAAGACAGCCCCGATTGGAGAGAGGGCTCTTGGAATTGCTGGTAAGGGCACTCTTCTTGGTGGTAGTTACTATTTCGGAACACAGCTCGGAAAGCCTAAGGTTGGGTCTAAGAGGAATTATCAAACCATGTTGCGTAATAACATCCTTGCTAAGCGGCTGCATATCTCAGAGCTAACTCAACCAGACCAGCAATCAGTTCTTAAACTTGGAATGAAATAATGGAAACCCATAGCGCTTTTTATCGCGAGCTTGAGAAACGAGGGTGGATCGGGCCAGCTATTACTGCTGGGCTTGGCGCATGGCAGACATCATCCACTGCAAAAGAGAATCGTAAAACCGTACAACTTGATACAAAGTCTTCTATGAAAAGCAAATATCAACTCGCCCCACCTTCGCATTACAAATATGGACAAACTCCAAGCCGTTTTGCATAGATAATAGGAGCTACCATGATTAAGGAAGCCGCCCAGAGACTGCTCGATAAAGGGCAAATCACACAGGACGAATACGAGACACTGGAAAAGTCGGCTGTTAGTCTTCACAATACCTTTGCTATTTCAAAGGTATTGAACGCTATCAGGAAAGCGGCTCCAAACATATCAGCTGATACAGCGCGAAAAGCGATGAGTGCTACTGGTAAAGCCATGCTTCTTGCTCCGTTTGCAGCTGCGTTTACGAAGCCAGTTCAGAATGTGGTTGCTCGTGCGGCTGAGAGAGCAGTCAAAGGAATGCCTCGATTGAGCAAGATCATGTTCCCAAAGCCATCTATGGTTGAGCGGGTTCTCAAGGGTGTGCGTCCAGCCGCGATTGGTGTTGGTACACTTGGGGCCGCTGGTCTTATCGGAAAAGAGATTGGTGATCAGGTTGCTCAAGATATTGATATCAAAAATACGTTCAAGGAAATGCAGCAGAAGGTTCCTCAGCTTCAGCAATACGACCAGGACAGCATGAAGGACTACTTTGATGTTGTCAAGATCTATTCTCCGAAAGCAGCGTCGAACCCCCTCGTTGCTGGCGCATTGGTTCATAAGATGATGACTATCGGCGGCGTTGACCATAAGCTCGTACAAGACATTTCTCAGATTGAACGCAGGCCGAGAAGTGGTATTATATTTGATATCGCAGCATCAAGCGCACGGTCACTTACTGGTATTCCCGACCTCAAAGGCGCAGGAGGCGGGATGGGAATGGACGCAGCATGAGCTTCTCTACGGAACTAGAAAAACAATCAGCGTCTACGATCGACGCATTGAAAACCATTATGGCTGGGTTATACTCAAGCACAAAGAGTGGTATTCAATTCGTTGGTAAGCATCCAAAAACGACGATGGGAGTTGTTGGCGGAGGACTGCTTGGTGCACTTGGTCTTAATACCGTTATGAATGTCGGAGATCGCGTACATCACACGTATGACATTCTTGAGAATGAACGTAAGCGAAAAATTATGGATAAGCAGGTTGAGCTTCTTAGTGGCATTCTTGCTGAAAATAAGAAATTGAATCCACCGGTACAGCCGAAAGTACCGCCGAGATTCATCCCAGTTACACCAAAACTAATATGAGGTCATTATGAGCATCAATCATTTGAACGAGATTGCCGAAGCCGCCTTCAATGACGAGTTGGAAAAACTCGGATACGCTCAGACCTATAGTGCTGAACGTAAGGGTGGCGGTGGCGGCGGGATGGTCCTTGCTGGTGGTGCTGGTGTTGGTGGCTATCTCTATGGTAAGCATAAGATGGGTGGCATTGCTAAGAAGATGGCTGGCAAAGCATACACGAAGGGCCTTGTGCAAGGTGGAGTCGGTGGCGCATTGGGTACTGGCGCTGCCAATATCCTACGCAAGACAAAGATTGGGCAAGGGATTAGCGGAAGAGTTAGCAATCTTGTAGATACTGCAAGGCATGCTATTGGTTCAGTGGCAACAAACCCGCAGGCTCGTGGAGCAATGACAGGAATAAGGAAAGCTGTTGGACGACAGGGCAGAACACTCTTACAGCGTTTAGGTGGACTTGCTAGTGTTGCCCTCAAAGCAGCCAAGTAAAAAACTATGATTAAGTACATTGAATTCGACTCTATTGACGAGTATGGTCAACACATCATCCCGGCGTTTCCAGGCCCAGGGTTGATTAAGACTGCGTCCGTGGTATACTGTCCGGAGATTACGCAGTTCTTATCGTCAATGAAGAAGGATCCAAAATTGTATTACGTGGTGATCAATGCCCTTGGTTCATATGAGGGATGGGGACCAAATCGTAATGGCGATGCATTCCCAGAGGAAGGGTTGACACACGTTTCTCTTCGAACTGACATGGGTACTCCGAACGATTATGGGTTCAAGACATTTGAGTACTACGCTAAGTTGTACAAGCATCACGTGAATAAGGATCCCAAAAAGGCATTCGGTGATGTCATCTTTGCATATTGGAACCCCGTACTCAGGAGAGTTGAGTTAATTGTTGGTATATATCGTGATCGTGGCGCAAGCATAATTGAGGCAATTGAGAATGGTGATGCCGTTGCGGTCAGCATGGGTTGTCTTACTAATCCAGATTATCCAATATTAACAATTGATGGATATAAACCCATCAAAGATATAGCGGTTGGAAATATCGTAATGACTCATAATGGACAATGGAAGAAGGTTACTGAACTTCATAGGCGTAAATATACAGGTGATCTCTATACGCTTAATATGAAGGGGCTTCCATGTCCACTTGAATTGACGTCTGATCATATGATGTATGCAAAGTTTTTTCAAAAAGAATCAAAAGAAAAGTCTCGCGCATTCTCCAATCCAGATCAATTTAATTCTGTTGACTTTGAATGGGGGCATGTTGAACATCTCGAGCAAGGTGACCACGTTAAGTATCAACCAATATCATATAACCAATCAGAATATTGTAAGATTGGCGATAAGGGATTGGCTAAGTTAATGGGGTACTATCTCGCTGAAGGGTCATTCTGTTATAATGGAGACGTTCCCTGTACTACTCAGTTGTCATGCAATGTTGACGACGACTTGCCAAAAGAAGTCCCTGGATTAATTAATGAAATGTTTCCAGGAGTAACGTGTGATATCAATCCAAGGAAAAATTCATTACGGGCATTTAGTGTAGATATATATTCGACAGAGGTTGCAAAATTCTTGATGAAGTATGTCGGGGTTGGTTGTAGGCAAAAATTAATTCCACCTGAGATATTTGTATCTGACGAAAATGTGAAATTAGCATATATTGGCGCATGGCTTAGTGGTGATGGTTGGTGCGATGCTAAAGGTGTCCATATTTCATCAGCAAGTATCAGTTTAGTACTTCAGGGTAGAGACCTGCTGATTGGCTGTGGAATGCCGTCGTCGATATATAAAATAACACACAAAGCTGGAGATGGGTTTAGCGCATGCGATACTGTCGAATACACTCTAAACATCGGCCATCTTGATTCAGAAAAATTGATTCCACATGCACATAGCAAGCTCTCAAGATTGCCAGAAATTATTTCAGAACGGAAAAAAGAAGGAAACACAGCAATCCGTACAAGCGACGACGGATCAATGTCGTATTCTATTTCTTCAATTGATAAGAGATATGCTGAGAATATTCAGACATATAATTTTGAAGTTGAAGGAGATGAATCATACGTTGCTGCTGGTCTTGTATCTCATAATTGCAAGGTCAAGTATGACCGCTGTTCAATATGTCAGAACAAGGCGAAAACTCGCAAGCAGTATTGCAAACACCTGAAGAACTATCTCCGTAAGATTGTCACACGAGAACTTGCTTATCGATGGTCACGAGAGCTTGGCATCACTATTCTGCCAGGCGCAGCCGTGATGATGTTCAATGACCACCCACGGTTCTTCGATATCTCTGAAGTGTATATAGGCGCAGAGCGCACTTCGTTCGTATTAGGCAAGGCCGCTCATGCAACTCCAATACTGTCGGTTGATATTGCTGAGGCATACGGTGTTACTGATGATGATATTGATAAGCTTGCCATTATCGGCAAGAGTGGCGAGATCGACAAAAACATCGGCGGCCCCAAATCGTTGAAGGATTTTGACGGTGAGGTAGTTGCATACGCCGACAAGATGAAGAAGAAAGTCGACCTCACTAATCTTCGAGTCATGGCTGATGAACCAGAAATCGACCCTAATATTCTCAATTCTATTGCGCGATCAGCACCACTGAGTAATGTATTGTCTACAATGCTTGGGATGGGGATACAACCAAAACCTCGTGAGTTCCAACGCATCGTACTTGTGAATATGGGCAATGGGGACATTGCAGATGGACTTGATAAGAACAATGAAGTTTTTAATTATGAAGATGACGTTGAGCCGATCGGCCTGCCAATAGGGCCAAACAGGTTTGACGATTGCATTGGCAGGATGTTAGTTGGGTATGTAAGAGATCGCAGTGCATATCCTGAATTCCTTGAGCCTAGATTCAATGAGGTCATGGACAAGTCTGCTTCATATGCCGGCGATCTAAACTCGAACTATTGGCATCAACCGGGTGAAGGGACTGTACCGGTTGTTCAACAATCAAAAATCAGTCCCCTTGCTGTAGCGTTGGGTGGGCTCGCCGCTTTGTATATGGGTTTGAAAATGAAAGCGGCTGGTTATTCAACGAAGTCTTTGGCAAATGCTTTTGCATCAAAGCCGTGGCTTCAGGTTCTTATTGGTGGAAGTGTCTTGAGTCGCATTCTTCATAAAGCGAGACATATTCCAGCTGACGACCTGTTGTACACACCAGCGTCTGCTTACGCCAATGTCCTTCAAGACACTGGGCTGACAGGACAGATGCAGAAGCAGGGTAGTCTTAGCAATGCTCTTGGCCTTGGGCTGTTGACATCGGCAGTGGTACTCCCTGGTTCGTATATCGCAAATGCATACAACCAGAAATCTCTCTATCAAAGAGGGAAGCCACTGTTTCCAGGAGCAGGTACTGAACCAAAAAAAGCTGCTGTGCTTGGTGGATTGGCAGTAACTGGTGGAGTACTTGGATATGATAAGGCACAAGGGGTAGTCCAAAATGCTATTAAAAAAGGCTTGTCAAAGATAAGGTAAGGAGGCTATACTTCAAAACCAATTGCATTTGCACTTTATCCGAAGTATATTGTTTAACGAGATCACAGCTGTAACACACAGCTAAACTCAAACTCAGTGTGGAGGATTCTAATGAGAAAGAAAGCATCGCTTGAGAGCTTCATGGGTATAATTGAAAACTCCCATGAAAAGATAGCTGGCGAAAAGAAGGTCGGTGGAGAACTTCTGGCGAAGTTGGCTGCCGAGTTGGATACTGGCGCAGTTGGAAATCCTGTTGAAGCTGCATCGGCAGCTGGCGCCCCTGCGGCATCGGCAGCTGCAGCCGCAGAAGCTGCTACAAAAGAAGTCGCTCCGGCGATTGAGGGTGATCGTGCCCCGGCAGAGTCTGTTGTTGAAGCAGCCAATCCGGAAGTTGTTGCAATGACAGCCGCCGTTGCGGATCCCCAGGTTGCGATTGCTGGTGGGAACCTCGCCGAGTCTGCTGCCGGCGAAATGTCTCCTCCGATTAAGCCGAACCAGGGCGTTCGTGTTTCTGCCAATGACGGTGAAGCGACAACGGCGAATGAGATCAGTCGTGAGCCCGAAGCAGTGGTTGCTGCTGCTGAAGGTGGTGGTGGTGCTGCTGCAGCAGCTGGCGAAATGCCTGATGCCAAAGAAGCCGAGAAAATCGGTACGCTCATTGCTACGAGCTTCCATGGTGAGTTGCAGAAGGTTGCTGCGAACCAGGAATTTACCGACGCTGTTGCTTATCTTCAGAGCAACGAAATCCTCACCAATTACAACTTCTCAGATGAGTCTGGCATTCAGAAGACCGCTGCGGTCGAGGAAACTGACGGCCTTGAGAAGATCGCCGGCAACAAAAACCTGACTCGTCAGGACATCATCAACGCCGCTCATGAGCTTGAGTACATCGAGAAGAATGCTGGTGACGCTGAGGAATTCGGTCGTCAGCAGGCTCGTGATTTTGTGGCAGCAGCAAAGAACCTCAGTGGGCAGACGGCCGAGACGGCCGATCCAAACTTGGCGAAGTTTGCTGAGAATAAGGAAGTTATGAGCGCCGTTGCAGTGCTGAAGCAGAACGGTCTTCTGTAAACCTACCCATCGAGGGTTGATATGTTTAGGAATACCACAATCGGTAGGGTGATCATGGATTTCATTGATGATCACTCTACCGAAAAAACAGCTGCTCCAGAAGCAATTGATCTGGAGGATGTACGTACAGCTTCTGAGTCTCTCAGTAAGCTTGCGTCTCTTCCATATAATGATGCTGCGTATGAGGCAACTCAGGGCGTCATGAAGGTTGCTTCTGATATTCTAGCTGAGGCCGCACAGACCATTGAGGTGTCGAATAAGAGAGTGGGTGACCTTGAGAAGTTTGCGGAAATCCACTCGATTATCGATGAAATGATTGAAGGCGGCATGATCGACAAGGGCGATGTACGTGAGAAAGTCGCGGAATTGCTCGAGAAAGAAGACCTTGATGTTGTCAAGAAAGCTATGGCAATGGTTCAAGGTAAGGGGAAGAGTCAGGATATCTTCTTCCATTTTGATGACGGTGATGGATCGGAAGGACATGAGAAACGTGGCATGTTCGACCAGGTAATCAACGTCTAGACAAGTATCTCTGATACCACAACTCATTTGAGAAGGAGCACATAATGCTCGAAATTTTGACCCCACTTTCCAAGGGCACGCGAGTATCTCGTGTGATCGATCCCGACAATTTCCTTTCAGTTCCTGGCATCTGGGCAAAAATCAATTCCGCCGGTGGCCTGGACAACATCACGACTGCAACGCCGGCACTCGGTACGCGTCTTGTACTGAGTAACAGCAATGTGAATGTCTATGAAGCCAATGATGTCAAGGTCGGCCGTATTACGACTCTTGAAACACCTGGATTCCGTTGCCGTGTCAGTGTGACTGGATACGTGGATAGCGTCAACGTGGCCGTTGGCGGAAGTCTCGTTGTTTCGGCTAACGCCGGCGATGAAGGCTTGCTTGCGATGGCACTCGTTGCTGATGTCTCTGCTGGCACATATGAGATTGTGGCTCGCGTCGAAGAGTTTGATGCGACCGACAACATTCTCACGTATGTCACAGTGTCGCCGGTTACCTTTGTCGTTTCGTAGTCTGACCAAAATGGCGGGGCTGGAAACGGCCCCGTCTTTAAGGTAGCCATGTCAACAAAGTCCGTACTATCATACTTGTCAGCCGATGCATTTGAAAGTGAAATGCAGAAGCTGGCACTTATTGGTAAGGGCAAGCTGCCCAAGGTCATGCTGAGGAAGATTTTTACAAGTCGAGATATTAGTTTTGAGAGGGGTTCTGATACAGTGGCAAATAAAGTGGACAAAAGTAGAAAATAGTGGTGAAACCATGTTGACAACCACCGCTTGGAATATTGATTTGCTGTACAGGAGAATGACGGATAAGGCAGAGCAGCACCGTGTGTTTCTCGCCTTTGTTGAGCCGGCATACTCCTCTGCACTACTTGTGGTCATGCGGATGACGCTGACCACAACGCAAACGTGCAATTCTTGTCGAGCAATTGACAAGAAATCAAGGAATGGAGAGGTGTTCAAAGCAAGCATGAACATACTTCAACGTTTCTTGGATGGGGAATTTACCGTTTCCCGTGGCATACAAAGAGCGTAAGGTTTTTCTACCTTTCGTTCAACGGTAATACCAAGATTGCCTTCACCCCTCAGTAAGTATTGGCATTTTAAGACGCCTTATTGTATAATAAGGATAAGATAGCATTACTATCATACACAACTTACAAGGAGTAGCACAATGAATGGTGACCTCACTGCTGCCCAGTTTAATGAGCAGTTTCTGGAAAAGATCGCTACGATCTCTGGCCAGGCAGACCTTCAGGAAGCTGGACGCCAGTACGTGAAGACCGAGCTGCAGGAGTCGGCGTTCTCACGTGCCATCATACCTCAGGAACCAATCACCACAGCTGATTGCCAGCGCAACGTTAACGACAACTCGCTGTATGTCATTCGTGACATAGAGCCGTCTGCCGAAGCCGTTGGTGTTGACAACCTCGGTGAGCCTGATGGTCAGTACGTCAAGGGTGAACGGTACATCATACCGATCATCAACTTTACCACCCGTCGTTTCGAGATCACTGTGGAAGACCTCAGGGCCTACCAGTATAAGATCACGAAGCGCATCGAGGACAAGTCAGTACCGATTCTCGAAAAGCTCGAAGACAAGACCTTCATGCGTCTGTCTGGTGCCGCCCTTGCTGCTTCACTCAAGGGTATTAAGAGTACTGGTGCTGGCCTCTACATCGCACATACAGATCTCGTGGACATCAAGAACACGCTGGCTGGTGGTGTACCGGCAACTGCTTCGGTAGATTACAAGAAGAAGGAAGTTGGATGCCTTCTGATGACTCAGGAATCCTTCGAAACAGCTGTGGTTCTTCCGGGTGCTGGCGATGACTTTGGTAAGGATCGTGTGCTGAACGGGATCACTTCCGACACGCTGCATGGCACAAAGGTCGTGAAGACAATCAAAACCGATGTGCTGCCGATTGGTCACATCTGGGCGTACACGACTCCGGACTTCCTTGGTCACAACTTTGCTCTGGGAGATCCGAACTTCGAAATCAAGTCTACGTTTGGCTTGATTGAGTGGCAGACGAAAGAATCTGTGGGTATGGGCCTTGGTAATGTGTATTCCGCCGCTCTGCTCACTATGCAGGGTGCTGCATACGTGGTAACCACGAACGGTGCTGTTATTGGTGCCAGTGTTCTGAATTACTACGCTGCTCTGACTACCTAAGGTAGTCTGACACGTTGTGTTGATAAGGGCCTGGCCTACATGTGGGCCGGGCCCTTTTTTTAACACTCATCCGAAGGTTAGGGTAGTATGTTATACGTCAACATCACAGAAAAGCCAGTTATGGTTAGCAAGGGGATGATAAGGACTAGGATTGCTCCCGGTGCTGAAATCAATCTCACAATGACTGACATCAGGCATACAAGAGGTAGCATGCGATTCCTCGAGGCAAAGAATAAGAAGCTCTCTGTTATTGAAGAGAAGTCTTTTGAAATTGCCTTGCCTAGCGCTCAAGAAGATGTTGATTCCAACCTTACTGGAGATATGGGTGAGTAAGAAATACGTCAATTTCCCAAAAAAATCTGAGGTGCTCAATGATTATTGAAAATAAGGGCGGTCCGACACAGTTGGGAATTCGTGGCAAGGTTGTCTCAATAAAGCCTGGCATGCATAATTACGCCAATTACCCTGAACTGACATCGCTTGTTGAGCGTTCAGAGAAGTTGAGTATTATTGCCAGTGTTGACATACCAAAACCAGTTAAGAATGTCCCTGTAGTAGAAACCATGTCTGAAAAAGTCCAGCAGTACACTGAACCTAAGCCAAGTAAGGCTAAGGTTGAAAAGCCAATCGTTACATCAGAACCAAAAAAGAAGGACTCAAAGAAAGACCAGGTAACCGATGGCACTGACGGTAGCTCAATATAGAGATGTGTTTCGTAAGTTTCTCAAAGACCATGAGGAGCTGAATAGGCTTCTCAGCTTCAAAGAAGAGAATACTGACGACCTTCTCGACATGTATCTTGAGTTGGCGCTGGGGTTTCTGAATTCAGTTCCACCGTACATTGTCTTGTATGTAGTTGGTGATTTCCCAATACCAACACTTCTGATTCATCAAGCAACAATTGAAGCGTTAATATCGAACACAGTCTTGTCTTCAAGAAACGATTTGACGTATAACAATGGTGGTATCACAGTCAAGGCTGCAGATGCAAATAGATATGCAGGAATACTGAACTTACTGTTACGCAGGGCTGATATAGAAATCAGCAACTTCAAACAGCTTAAGGTGTCAATGAATGTAAATGCTGGATGGGGTAGTTCACCTTCTCCATATTCAAGACTTCACTACAACCTTTCCTTGTATCCAAACTCAATTCTGTAGGAGAATGATATGAATCCAACCCTTACAAAATTGGCCTCTCTCATTAAAACTGCCGACAATGAAGAGGGTGATCAGTTTGATGAAAAAGTGCCAAAGCAGGAAGAAGAAGCGACTGAAAATGGAGAAAAGCCAGTCAAGGATCAGCAGAAGGGCCAACCTCCTGCACCAGAAGCTGCTCCAGTTGAGCCAGTAGTTGAAGAGCCTGTAGCTCAAGAAATGCCAGAAGATTATGGCGCAAGAGCCGCTCAGGCGTTTCTTGGGCCAGAGGTATTTCAGGCTGCCGCACAGGGCGACCAAACAGCTATTGACCTTGTAGCTCGTACCGGTGGCCAGGTTGCTGCTGCGGCAACTCAGTCAGCATCTACCTCTATGGCTCCCCCTGCTGGTGGAGAGATTGCCCCTGGTGTTGAGGGTGCTGAGGGCGTTGAGGGTGCTGAGGGTGCTGTACCAGCTCCAGGTGCCGCTCCAGGTGCCGCTCCAGGTGCCGCTCCGGCTATGGCTACTCCTGAGGAAGAGGTTGCTAATCAGATCGTTGCTGAGCCGGCACAGGCAACACCGACACCACAGGCTCCTATTGGTGCACAGCCCGGATATGCTGCACAACAGGGCGTTGCTCCGGCACCAGAAGCTGCTCCAGCACCAGGCGCCCCTCCGGCACCAGGCGCTCCACCCGCACAGGGTGCTGTTCCAGCACAAGGCGCTCCGCCTCCACAGGGGGCTCAGCCTGTACAGGGTGCTCCACCCGCACCAGGAGCCGCCCCAACAGAAGGTGGCGCTGATGATATTCAGCCATCTGGTGAGGGTCCTAATGGCGAACCGCTTTACAGCGAGGAGTCAATTGAGAAGATTATAGCTCTCGTGAAGGCTGGCAAGCTCTAATCCATCAATGTGCTTCGTCTGATTTTTTGCTGATGGGCACATTCGAAAGAGTGTGCCCGTTTTTATCAGATTGAGTATATTACTTGTGGAATCACTCCAATGATTTACCACTGGTACAATTATGAGATTTAGCAAATTTGAAGTCATAAAGACTAAGGAAAATTACTACTTCCTTGAATGGGATGTGTATGCAGATAATGACCCAGAAAGTGTTGATGACTACAATTTTGAAATCTACTGGAGTTCCGACCCAGAGAATGGCTTTCTTGCTGTACAGGATGCAAATGGAGACCCCATTGTAGTTGATGGTGCCGTTGGCCCACTCACCTATACGCACCCTTACGCTCAGTACGATTTCAATATGGTCCGTTACTATAAGATCAAGATGACTAATAAGGCACAACCGGACATCGAGTCATTTTCAGAACTCGTGTTTATCGGCAA